>Ga0256407_10001841_pt1 | contig 42712 bp, 32 predicted proteins | sample RumenRJG_04DNA_FD_193489 | JGI IMG/M metagenome (GOLD analysis project Ga0256407, IMG submission 193489) | Bovine rumen microbial communities from Lethbridge, Alberta, Canada - RJG_04 | ecosystem: Host-associated > Mammals > Digestive system > Stomach > Rumen | place: Canada: Alberta... | reverse complement strand
GGTATCTGTCAATGTTGTAATGACGTGATGGGAATGTTGCAATTATATATAGGTTTGCCCAATCATATCCATATCTCTTTATGTCACGGCCCCTAAGAATCGGTCGAATAAGTTCAGCCGTTCGTTGGCGTTCCTCCTCTGTCTGACAGTTTGCAAGAATTTCATTACGCTTTTCTGTAGATATGATAAAGGCATCATTGAAGCCTGTCTTGATACCATAATTGATTTGGATGTCCCAGTTCTTCAATGGTGTCCCCACTGCCTCTATCTTCCGCTTGATGCTCTGCTCAATAGGCGACAGTATTACCCAGGCATCAGACGATGAGAACTCGCAAACGGTATTCTGTTGCTGCACAAAATCGCTCAAATTCTTTACACTGTCTTTGTTCTCTTTGCTTGTAACAGCACAGATGGTTTTGTGCTGATTCGCAGACTTGGAAAAAAGGAGAATATTTGTATCAACGGTAGCACTCTCGAAAATCTTTACGCCAGCGAAGTCTATTAACCGTATGGGGTTTGTCTCATCGGCAAAGAACTCTCTTGTCTTTTCACCATAGCCAGCACGCATCCACTTGTTAGAAGTGATAAAGCAAAGGTGGCCTCCGTTTTTCAATAGTTGCCATCCGCGTTCGTAGAACAGGCAATATATGTCCCCCGTGCGGGCAAAGGTCTTGAAATGACAATCTTGATAGAGACGAGCCAGTTCGCCACCATTGTTCTGCAACTGGATATATGGAGGATTGCCAATGACGATGTCGAAGCCATCAGTAATGCCGAACATCCATTCAGAGTCAAAGAATGGGCTCACTGCATTCTGGTCGTAGGGATTCCATGCTGCCAGTTGCTCTGCACCGAGTTGGCTTTCGAAACCTTCAGACAAAAGCTCTGTCAGTTTACCTCTTAGTTCCTCATCCAGCTTACGAAGTCTTACCTTCTTGGCCGCAGAAGAAGCGTTAAAATGTTGGTGACGGCAATTGCGCAGTTGCTGTTTGATTTCGTTGATTTGGCTATCCACGAATAAATTACCCTGTACTTCTTTACCTTTGTTTTTCCTTGCTATCAAGGTGTTTGCGGTTACAAATTTGGTTTCAAGATTAGGCAGCGTAGGGATGCCAAAGTTAGGTTTCGAGGGGTCTCTCTCGCAGTCGCAAATGAGAGAAATAAAGAAGCGTAACTTTGTTATCTGTGCTGCTATGCTTTGAATGTCGCAACCATAGAGACAGTTCTCTATTATTTTCAACTTCAGGTCGTAGGTTGTCGTATCTGTATCTATCTTTTGTAAGACATCCACGATTCGGTTAAGCAATCCCATTGGGAAAGCCCCGGAACCACATGCAGGATCAAAAATCTTCACGCTCTTCAGCTTCCCGGAAATCATCTGGTAATCAGACCATCGCAGTTCGTCGGGCACAAAATCTGGATGAAAAATCGAGCGCACAAACGAAGAGTTACCGAGGTAAGCAATCAGACTTTCGTCCACCATGTAGTTTACTATCTCTCGGGGAGTATAGAACGAGCCACTTTGATTACGGGCAGTCTCTTTTGTCTCAGGATTATATGCCCCAAGAAGATTCTCAAACACCTTGCCTAACAACTCTGGGTCGAGAGCCACTTGCTGTTCTTCTGGCGAATTTTCCTCAATGGTGAAGTTATATCGGCTGAGAATTGAGATTAGTCCCCGTTGGGGGTCAAAGAAAAGAATATTTGGTATTACGGCGCGATGTTTGTAGCGACCATCTGCAAATTTCATATCGTTGCGGCTGAATCCATCTAAGTTATATGCCACTTCTACACCGTCAATATACCGTGTCTTGTCGAGGCACTCAAAAAGACCACCATTCAGGAAGGGCACTTCGGCAAACAAGCTGATAACTTCCTCCTCACTTATGCAAAACAGTTCAGCATAGCGATAAAGTGTCTTGATGTCGCGTTTGCTTGCTTTTGCAAATTTCCGTTGGTTGCCCTCTTCGTCAATTATGGCGCGATTAAGCGTGGCGAAGAACAGGTTCTGGAGAATCGCATTATAATATACTCCATTGCTTGCAGACTGAGCATCAAAGTTCTTGAGTATTGTTGACAAAAATCTTATGTCAAAGATTCGTTCTGGTACAAGTCCTTTCTGCTTGATAAACCATACGAACATAAGACGTGTTATCAATCGAATAATTTTGATGTCAATATCCTCACGGTCATCCTCCTCTATTGACGTGTCGTTTGGAAATGTAATTCCCGTATCAGGGTCAACAGCCCATTGATACCACTCATATAGGTCTTGATAAAATTGTTTTGTTAATGCCTCCACAGAGAAGGCATCCTTGATGTTTTCAAAGGATATGCCGTTGCGTTGCAGGGCTTCGAAACGCCCGACAGGGGTGTTATAATAGTTATCACTTTCACCAAAGACGTATGTAAATCGTTTGGCAGCAGTATTCTCGCCCTTGATGTCGCAGACAAAAGACAAACGCCAGACTGAGCCACTGTCGAAAACTACAAGGGCAGCATCGAACTCACCCCAATTAGGATTGACGAACGACTTGACGAGGTTGCGCAATCCGACACGCTTACGAGCGACATTGCCATGCTGTATCTGATAATAGAACAGGCCAATACGATAACTGTCCGTGGTGTCAATGGCACCAAGATAATACCCCTTTTCATCGTCAGGTGTATCATCTATACGTTCACGTTCTGCTTTCAGTTCTGTTGCATGGAAATAATGCCGTAGCATATTCTGCCACCCTTCTTCATTGAATGGTTGTTGAAATATCTGTCGTAGGTTGTCTTTGCTATATGTCATAATGGAATGCTGTTAAATAAATGTTTCGGAAATAATGATTTGTGGGTCGCTCACCTTAGGTACAGCCTTTTCCTGCATTTCATTGCTCATGGTTTGGTACTCATCAATAAGTTCCGCCAAAGTTTGTTTTAACTTGGTTTCATCTGTTTTGATTTGCACTTTGTCACCCTTGTAGGGTTTGGAGAGGTCACGCAGGCGGCGAGGCAACTGAGTGTATATACCTTTATTGATATAGTCGGTGAGAATATGACATTGCACCTTTGTCGTATTGTCAGAGATCGCTTGCGTAATTCGGCGCAAGAAGTTAAGCGCCGTCTTTGAGATATTGTCGAGGTCAGTACGATTGATGGAAGCATCGTCTGCCGCCTCTACATACTCCTTCGTATATTTGCCCAAAGCACGATTCACATGTTCATAATTCTTGCTGTCTGGCAGGAACGGTGCGGCTTGTTCGTCAGGCTTGGCCTTCAGATACTTGATAGCCTCTAAGAAATCGATAGGCTTTACTGTCTTATCGGTGGCAAGATAGAATTCGGTCTTTACATCAGATGATACATAGACAATAGACTTATCCGTATGTTTTCCTGTGTTACGAGCTACACGACTCTTCAACGGCAGTTGCTTCACTTTATCGTATAGTTCGCGATTGTTATGATAGACCTCACGCAGTTCACGTATCAAAGCTAACTTCTCATCCATTGAGTCCTTTACGTTGCTATCGAACATCTTAAACTGCTTAACGATTTCTTCCCTGGAATATATCTGCACATCCTCGCCAAAGGCGGAATGGAAACCCTGCAACTTGACAAGAGCATTCTCGTAGAGCTTGATTTGCTCATTACCCTGGGGTGAGGGGTAGAACATATAATTATAGATATACTCAGCTACAGAACCGATACGATTCACACGTCCGATGCGCTGCATCAGTCGAGAGGCATTCCATGGGGAGTCATAGTTGACAATCATGTGAGAACGATGCAGGTTTACACCTTCTGCCAATACATCAGAAGTGAGAATGATGTTATACTGGTCTTTCTGCACCTCACTATTGGCATCGAAATTCTCTTTGATAACCGTGGCCTTCTTGTCGCGGTTGTCGGCTGTAATCGTTAATACGTCTGTCCTGCCTAACTCGTTCTCTAATCTGTTCTTCAGATAGTTCAGTGTATCAACACTTTCGGAGAATACGACCAATTTGCCAGAGACATTGCGTTCGTCAAAGAACTCGTGCCCCAACTTTTCACGGAAGAGATCGAACTTCTGGTCGTCGTGCTCTTTCTGCCAATCAGCATTGAGCGCTTCTAAAACCTCCTTGTCATGGCGGAGCATTTCAATGAAATCTGGTTCGAAATCATCAGATTTATACAGAATGTCACTTTCCTGATAGCCTTTCTTCATGGCCAATTCAATAATCTGGTCCAATTCCATGCCTTTTGCCTGCAACTCTTTTACATTCAGCTCTGGGGCAATAATCACCTTGTTTTCTGCAAACATCTTTAGCATGTCGTTGGTGATGCGGAGCAAGGTGGCCAACGAAAGCTTGAAGGCATGGAAACTACTTTCCAGACGTTTCACCATGTGTACACGATAGATACCTGCCAACGTTTGACCTACATGTACTGCATTGCGATACTTAGCCCGATATTCAGGTTTTAGGAACTCTACTGCACGATAACGCGCATAATGCAGATGCGGATCAAACTTGTCATCCGAAAGGACGTTCAAGGTATAGAAGAATCGTTGACTGGTATCAGCATCCATCTTATATTCCAACGAGATAGGAGGCTGTGGTTTGGGGAAGATAATGCCTTGTGCCTGCAAGTCTTTCTTATATTCAGGATCATTCTCGATGTTATGGCGTGTACGACGGACAGTTACCTTATCAATGACTCGCTCACGGATGACCTCGTAAATCTTATCAACATCGGCTGTTACATCACGAGTTTCGCGCTCCTTCATCAAGATTCTGTAAGCCTTAATGTATTCTGCAAAGAACCCCTTTAGATTGGGAATGCCGTCAATCGTGCAATTCTGACTGTCCTGAAACAGCAGCAGCAGATTAAGCAGGTCGTCAGGACGGTTGTTCAATGGCGTTGCAGAAAGCAGCATCACCTTTTTACGCTGATTCTTCAGCAAACCAGCATTTACGCAATCTGCCTTGCAAATCTTTTGCAGTTCGTCATATTTACCAGCTCCATCATTACGGAAGCCATGTGCTTCATCAACGATAATCAAGTCAAACTCTTCTTTAGCCTTGTATTGTTCTTTTCCTTCTAACACACTTGATAGTTTACCATTGGTAATAAATTGCGCCTTGCGAGATATGCCAAACAACTTAAAGGTGTTTTCCCAGTTCTCACGCAAAGCGGGAGGAAATACCACCAGAATGCTGGTGTTCTTGCCATTGGCCTCAATGAACCGCTTGGCAATCATGGTGGCAATCATCGTCTTGCCAAGACCCACCACATCAGCAAGGAACAGGCCGTTATGGCGCATCAGCATCTGGAAACCTTGAATCACCGCATCCGTCTGGTACTTCAGTTCCATCACTCCATTGGGCAGCTGAATTGAAAAATCATCCTCAATCTGGTCGCCAAACGTATCAATGAGCACCTTTAGATATATCTCATAAGGTGTGGGCTGATAGCCTAAGTAGGTCTTTTGCTTGATACTTTCAACATCATCTATCGTCAGCGTAACGGCTTCATCCCACAACTTCTTAAACTCTGAATGGCAATAGTCCACGTCATCAAAGTCCTTCATGGCAACATTCAGTTCGTATCGAGGAGACCGTGAAGTGCCAAGTCCAGAATCTGAAATATTAGAAGAACCCATGATAACCCATCCATCACTATTTTCATTGTGATGATGTGGAAGGCAGAGATAGAATTTTGCGTGGAGGTTCTTTGTCGCATGAATTTTCATCTGAAGTCTGCCGTCAACCAAGTCCTGGCACATCTGCAAGATACCTTCTTCTACTTCTGGCGCATAGCGAGCATTGATAATATCTTGGCGGAACTCTTCATCATAGACCATCTTTGCCTTTTCCTCGTTTTCTAACATCAGCATGGCCTTATTGTGACGACGGAAGATGTCATCGATATTGATGCCAACTAATATCTTTATTTCCTCGACATCATTCAGTTCTTTTCGCAATTTGAAATAGCCAGAAGAGCGAAAGAAACCGACAACAGCCAAGAAACGGTCAAAATTGGCCATGTTATATGCAATACCTTTGAGTTTGTCAAAGAGCGTATTGCCAGAATCATTATTAAAGAATTTACTGCTCATTGTATTTGTCTTGACTCGGATTTATTAATGACCTGACATCTATCATTAACACTCTTGCAATTTCATTTAATTGTGCAATAGAAGGTTGAGTCTTGTTTTGGCACCATCTGGAGATGGTATGCTCGGTTTTGCCCAACTGCTCTGCCAGCCATCGGCTGGTCTTTCCTTTTTCTACGAGGACTACCTTCAAACGGTTTAATGCCTCCATTTTTTCATTATTTGCCATACAAAGTTCATTATTTGAGTACAAATATACACAAAATAATTGGTTTTACCTAATTTAATGAAGAAAAACAGTAGGTTTTATTTGAAAAGTTCCTTGCTGCGGCCTTTAGCACAGTTGCCCTTCACGTCCCACATCGCCAGTGGTATGCTGTGCTTGCATGAAAACTGGCACTGTGTACCGTTGATGGTAATTCTGCCCATGATAGGAACAATCCCATCCTTCTCCTTACCCTTGTTCGCGTAGAATAAAATCTTGAAAGTTGATCTCATTTCTAATTCCTTTATTTATTTCAGACTGCAAATTTAATACCATTTTTTGAGATGCTTTTTCGGCAATTCGTTGCAGTTTGTTGAGTCGAAAACCTGTCAGTTTGAATTGCGTCATTCTTCCTTTTTCGTACCCTTGAAATTAGAAAAGTTTAACTGTCAGAGATGGCTCAAGCGGGTTACGATTTAGAGACCTAACTCTTGCACCAATCCGCATCAAGTTGCCTTTTCCCTTCGTCCTTTGATTCCCCATTATTCCCCGTCTTGCCTTTTATTTACGCGCTTTCTGCGTTAATCTTCCAAAATCCGTCTTTTGTTACAGACTTTTTTCGTAACTTTGCAGTCAAAATCATATTAATCAACAAAGAATGAAAGAATTAGCATTGAAGTACGGATGCAATCCGAACCAGAAGCCTTCGCGTATCTACATGCAGGAAGGCGAGTTACCCATCGAAGTACTCAACGGCCGTCCCGGCTATATCAATTTCCTCGACGCTCTCAACTCCTGGCAGTTGGTCAAGGAACTGAAAGCCGCCACCGGACTGCCCGCCGCAGCCTCGTTCAAACATGTTTCGCCGGCAGGAGCCGCCGTGGGTCTGCCCCTGAGCGACACGCTGAAGAAGATTTACTTCGTGGATGACCTGAAGGTGGAGCTCTCTCCTATCGCCTGTGCCTATGCCCGTGCACGCGGAGCCGACCGCATGAGCAGCTATGGTGACTTCATTGCTCTTTCCGATACTTGTGATGCCGCTACGGCCACCCTGATTAAAAGGGAGGTGAGCGACGGCGTCATTGCCCCCGACTACACCGAAGAGGCTCTGCAGATCCTGCGAGAAAAGCGTAAGGGTACTTACAACGTCATTAAGATGGACCCCACGTACGTGCCCGCACCCGTGGAAATCAAACAATGTTATGGCATCACCTTCGAACAGGGCCGTAATGAAATCCGTCTCGACGATCCCGCTCTCTTCGAGAATATCCCCACAGCCAACAAGGAATTCCCCGCCGAGGCCAAGCGCGACTTGATGATTGCACTCATCACCTTGAAATATACGCAGTCCAACTCCGTCTGCTACGTGAAGGACGGACAAGCCATCGGTATCGGTGCCGGACAGCAGAGCCGTATCCACTGCACCCGCCTGGCCGGTAACAAAGCCGACATCTGGTGGCTCCGCCAGCATCCGAAAGTGATGAACCTCCCCTTTATCGACAATATCCGCCGTGCCGACCGTGACAACACCATCGATGTATATATCTCCGACGACTACGATGATGTTCTCCGCGACGGCACCTGGCAGCAGTTCTTCAAGACACAGCCCGAACCCCTCACCCGCGAGGAAAAGAAAGCATGGATTGCCCAAAACACGAAGGTAAGTCTCGGTTCCGATGCCTTCTTCCCCTTCGGCGACAACATCGAGCGTGCCCACAAGAGTGGCGTGGAATACATTGCACAGGCCGGCGGCAGCGTTCGCGACGACAATGTCATCGAGACCTGCGACAAATACGGCATTGCCATGGCCTTCACCGGCGTACGTTTGTTCCATCATTAATGCAATGCTTAATGCATAATGCTTATTTTTTTTGATGGAAATGAAAAGTAAAGAAGAGAATATTATTGCGACCAAAAGTTATGATTTTGCTGTTCGGTGCGTAAAACTATATAAGTATTTATGCGTTGAGAAGCATGACTATACGATTGGCAAGCAACTATTACGCTGTGGAACAAGCATCGGAGCTAATGTAAAAGAAGCTTTACGTGGCTACTCGAAAGCAGACTTTACAGCAAAAATGAGCATCTCGCTTAAAGAAGCCAGCGAAACGGAATTTTGGTTAGAACTATTACGTGATACTGAATACATTACTGAAAGTCAGGCCGAAAGCATGTTAGCTGACTGCGTTGAAATCATTAAACTTCTCATGGCAATAATAAAAACTGCACAAAATAACAATTAAGCATTAAGCATTAAGAATTAAGCATTATGAAAGACGATTTCCAGTCGATACTTGAAAACGGCATTTCTTTCGGACGCGGTGGACGCGAAAAGAAAGACGATGACGGCAAAGTGAAGACCAAAGCCAAGAAAAAGAAATACATCACCGGTGCTCACGGTAGCGGCTCTGCCATGCAGAAAGCCAAATACCGTCAGCAGCGGGCCAATCGCCATAAGGGCAAATAAAAAAACTATCCATCGTTTTACTAACCTTATCAACATTATGACAAAATTACTCAGTTTAGTTTTCGCCTTTGCCTTCACGGCAACGGCACAGGCACAATCCGACGAAACCATCCGTCTGAATCAGACGGGTATGTATCCCAATCAAGAAAAAGTGGCCGTCATTGAGGCCCCCAAAGCCGGCAAGATCACCATCCGCAATGCTGCTACGGGTAAAACCGTTGCCAAGGCTAAAGTCTTACGCAATGCCACCTCCCCATGGTCGGGTAAACAGCGCACCCTTGTGGATTTCAGTTCCCTCAAGACTCCAGGCCAGTATGTGCTCAGCGCAAACGGCCACGAACAGCCCTTTACCATCAAGGAGAACGCCCTGCGCGAAGTCACCACCGCCGCCATCAAGTCCTATTACCTGATGCGTTCAGGCTGTGAAATTGAAGAACAATATGCCGGCGAGTACGCCCGTCCCCTGGGCCATGCCGACACCCGCGTGATGATTCACCCCTCCGCAGCCACAGCAGAACGGCCTGCTGGCAGCTACATCGTGTCGCCCCTAGGCTGGTATGATGCCGGTGACTTCAACAAATACATCGTTAACTCCGCCTATTCCGTGGCCGTGATGCTTCTCTCCTACGAGCAGAACCCCGGCTATTATGATGCCCTCAATACGAACATCCCCGAAAGCAAGAACCAGACGGCCGACCTCCTCGACGAACTGATGTACAACCTCCAGTGGATGCTCACCATGCAAGACCCTAACGACGGAGGCGTCTATCACAAGCTGACCACCCCCAATTTCGAGGGATTCGTCATGCCCAAGGACTGCCATCAGCAACGCTATGTCATTCAGAAGAGCGTCACCGCCACCTACGACTTCGCCGCCGTGATGGCTCTTGCCGCCCGTATCTTCAAAGATTCCAAGGACTACCCCACCTTCTCCCGTCAGGCAACGGAAGCTGCTCGTCAGGCCTACCAGTGGGCGTTGCAGAACCCCAAGGCCCTCTATAACCAGAATACCATGAACAAGGAGTTCCAGCCCGCCGTCAACACCGGCACCTACGGCGATTTCAGTGCCAAGGACGAACAGTTCTGGGCAGCTACCGAACTCTATCTCCTGACCAAAGAAGGCACATTCCTCACTGATGTACAATCCACCGTTCCTGGCGATTTCCGCGTACCCGCATGGGGCTATGTCGCCCCCATTGCACAATGGGAATGGATCATCCATAGCGAAGCCAATACCGAAATGAGCGGTAAGATGAAGACCATGATGCTCACCTACTGTGATAAGCAGCTCGCCACCACCGCCACCTCCTCCTTCCAGACGCCCACCGGCAACGATGCCAAGGAATTCGGATGGGGCTGTCTGGCAGAAGCCTTCTGCGCCAACGGCATGACCTACCTCTTCGCTCACAAGGTCACCGGTCAGCAGAAATACCTCACCGCCGCCATGCAATGTGCCGACTACATCCTCGGCCGCAATGCCACCGGCTACTGCTACGTGACAGGTTTCGGACTCAAATCCCCCATGCATCCCCACCAGCGCATCTCTGCCGCCGACGGCATCGAAGCCCCCATGCCCGGACTGTTGGTAGGCGGTCCCAATCCCGGTCAGCAGGATAAGATGAGCAGTCATCTCACCTATCCCTCCAATGAGCCCGATGAATCCTACATCGACCACGAAGGTTCCTACGCCAGCAACGAGATTGCCATCAACTGGAACGCCACCCTCGTGGGCCTCATCGGCTGGCTCGACAGCGTGATGAAATAATAAGCTTATATAGAAAATTTTGTGTTTGAGGGTGCAAGGGTGTCAAAACCCCGATAAACACAGGCCTTGCACCCTCCTCAGAAGGGTGTCAAGGGTGTCATAAGGGTGTAACACCCACCCCTACCCCTCCCAAAGGGAGAAAGTTCAAATGTGACAGATTATTTTTGTCTGTTATTTGAAGATTTTTGTTTAAACGACAGTTTGGGACTATAATAAACTTTGTGCCTTTGTGTCTTTGTGTTCCACTAAACAAAATTCTCTAGAGAATTATTTGCTTCCGATGATACTTTGCATTGTGTCTGATGATAGCTTAAAGAAAATTCTCTAGAGAATTTTCAAAAAACCTGTCACCCTTATGACACCCTTGACACCCTCAAAAACAGGGTGCAAGGCCTGTGTTTATCGGGGTTTTGACACCCTTGCACCCTTAAACATAAAAAATCCTAGTAAACAAAAACAGCAGCCACGCACTTCACTTGGAGCACGTGGCTGCTGTTACCACAGAAGATAGATATTAATAAGAAAACCCTTCATTTGGTTTATTTTCTCTTTTGTGAACCAACTTGAACCAACATGAACCATTGTCAAATGGAATCTTTACTGTATTTTTGCGGCAAAATAAAAACAAACAAGTACCTCGTGTCACAAACCAAACATAGAAAATGGAATCAGCAGTCCGTGATATGGAAAAAGTTGGCCAAAGACTTGGAACTTTCAGAAAGATTTCCTACTTTTGTCCTCAGAAACATCGGGGCCATGGCTCCATGTGTACATATTACATTGACGTGCAGACAGAAGATTCGACGCGGTTAAATCTGGTAAATCTAACAATGAAGTCGAGAATACATCTGTTCGAAGTAACGACTGTACCCCGCAGGCCTAGAAAATAAATGTCCTAAATTTGCAGGGAAAGTCTATTTTCTGCTAATTTTGCAAAACAAACAGCCGAGATCGCCACCAGTTCAGTTCTTATAGCAATTTCCTTTTCAAAAGATAAATTCACTGAAATAAAATCTAAAATGAAAGAAAACTTAATCCAAATCGCATCAAACATAAAAACCGGGGAGGATATATTCCGAAGAGAGAATTTCTCTTCAGTCGTAGCAAGAGTCCATGGCGAATTTGACGGGAAAGAAAAGACTTACTGGTTTGTTATGCGACAACTTAATCGGTCGATGTTTGGACGCGATTCATTGTCACAATTAGGTGTCTATGTTCCTCGTAATTCTAATATTGCCACGCGGATTCTGAATGACGAACTTGGAATTCCTATAGAGTATACCACTTTAAATAATATAAAGAGACAAGTCAAACACCGGATTATTGCTGAGAACAAATCTGATTTGGCTAACAGAACTATTGAGTTGGTTGATGACAGCCAAAAATATTTCTATGCGGACCTTTACTCGTTCATCTCTGCTCTTCAGAATAAGCAACGAGAAATTGAGGAAAATGAACGTAAACAAGAAGAACAACGCCGCCAGATTGAGGAGTTAAAGAAACAGGAAGAGACTGCCCATCAGCGTAGCGTTCTGACAAAAGGTCTGAAGAAACTTGAGGAAGAGAAGAGAATTCTTACCCTACAACAAGAAGAGATGAACAATCTCACTAGGTTCATACGCCAGCAGGGTAAGCTTCGTTTCAACCCTATACTCGACCCTGTACAAAACCGAATCAAGACACAAAACCTTTTTAATGATGTAACCATAGTAATAGATGGTGGTCCTGGTACAGGTAAAACTACTACCATGATTCAGCGCCTAAAATATCTAACTGATTGGGATGCGATTGAGGAGGATTTTATAGAAGGAACTAACCGCTATGGACTTTCTGCTGCACAGCGTGATTCATTGAAAACCGCGATAGATCAAGACCGAGACTGGGTATTCTTTTCTCCCTCCGAGCTTCTGAAGGAGTATCTTAAAGAGGCGATGGACAAAGAGGGGCTGACTAAAATTGGCACAAAAGTTTGGAGCTGGGATGAATATCGGAAAAGAATAATCAGGGAGCAATATCAATTGGTCGGCTCCAGTTCTGACAACACTCCGTTTGTAATGGCCAGGTCAAATGAACAGCTTATCTATAATTCAGATGTCATCATTACCTTCAACGAATACTTACTTTCACAATGGAAGAACATAATTGAGAGATTACCGAAACTTCCTGAAGACGTACAAAAATACAGATGGGTAAACATTGCCAGAATTATTCAAGAAAGGCTCGGCAACACAGGTAATTTTTCATTACAGCAATTCATCCAGTTATTCTACAGTCTTGAGCAAACATATAGTGCCGATTGCAGAGAACTTCTTGCAGAAAACAGGAACCGAGTAAAAACCATATCTGAGGAATTGTTTGCATATCTGTTAGATGACGAAGAACGCTATCGTCAGATGACTGAACTTGTGGAAAGGAATGTCTCACAAGAACAGACCGACGAAGATGATGAAGACGATATTGAAAATGAACAGATGGAAGTTGACGAAGAAGAGACTTCAATAAAAATTTCTCGATTGCTGCGCCAGTGGTTCAAAAGATATTGTTATGCGCAGTTGAACAGCGAGATTAAGCTGACTGCACGTCAGGAAAAGGTTTCACATATTGTTTTACCTATCCTTAAGGAGGATCATTATTCGCAAATAAACCGAGTTGGCGAACTCGCACTTTTCGAACAATTTGCCAAATACACGCGTGGCATCACAAGCAATGTATTTGGTGGATTTGCTGCAAAATATAAAAAGTTCCGCCGACTTGCATATGCCAAACAATCGAGTGGCTGGAATTTGGCTCTGCTCAAAGAATTACTGCAACGTCGAGAAGGAAAAGAGTTGCATGCACAAGAACAAGCGTTGCTCATCGGCACAATCAACAACATAGTTAAGGAAATTCTCAAAATTGTAAAGGTTTCCATCAATCATGTTTTTGTAGATGCCTATAGGGAAGTATGCCGCCCCATCATCGGTATTGACGAGATCACGGACTTTTGTGAATGTGATATTTATGCAATGGAGTCGCTCTTGAACAACGAATACAATTCATTGACATTGAGTGGTGACTTAATGCAAAGACTGACCACTTCTGGTATCACTTCTTGGGATAACGTGAAGCCCTTGGTGAAAAACATCAAAGTGGTAGAAATGAAGACATCATATCGTCAGAGTACAAAACTGCTGAAAGTAGCTAAGGATTTGTATCTGGACACAATCGGTCAGGAACCCAATTACGTAGCTTACATGAAATCGACCAAGGTGCCGAAACCAATTGCTTATATTTCTTCTAATGAGAGAGACAAGATTGAATGGATTGAGAAGCGAATCAGCGAGGTATACAAAGCTTATGGCAAGCAACTCCCATCTATCGCAATCTTCCTGAATAGCAAGGACGATATTCCTCGTTTTGTTAGAGAATTGGAGGATACCGACTTTGCTATTGACAATGGCATTGGTGTCATAGACGGAAGTGCGGGCAATGTCTTAGGAACAAAAAATCAAATTCGCGTCTATCCAATTGATGTCGTAAAAGGTATGGAGTTTGATGTGGTATTCTTTCATAACATTGACAAAAACAGTAGCGAGAGTGATATGGTAAAGCGGTATATCTATGTGGGTGTGTCACGTGCTGCCTTTTTCCTTGGAATAACATTAGAAGAAGAAACTCCTGATATAACGAAATATTTTGCAGTTGGAGAGAAATGGGATAGAATCATTTGATTTCAACGTGAATAGTCTGGCAAATAACATTGTAAATATCCATATCGAGAATTACAAAAAAAAGTATGGCTAAATGGTAATAATCATATGAAAAGAATCTTTTTCATCATAATCATAATGCTTACAATCTTTGCCGCGGGAAAGACTGTTGAAGCCAAAGTATGCCCTGTGACGTATGCACAAAGTCAGAAGAAAAAAGTTCCAAGGAAAAAAAACACGAAGAAGAGTGTAAAGAGGAAACAACATACTTCTATGCGTGGGAAGAAGCTGTCTGCTGCTTATAAAGAGGGCTATGATAAGGGTTATGATGATGGTGAGGACGATGCAGTAAATGGTTCAGGTTATGAATACCAGTTCGATGACGAGACCAAATACAAAGGGCAAAAGAAGAAAGACTTTCAAATCGGCTATGCAGAAGGCTATGAGGCTGGATATGATGATAATATGAGTGAATACCATGATTAAAACCTGTAACTATGATAAGACCTAAGAATTGCCCTTTTTGCGGAGCCGCCGGCTTTAAGAGTTATTGCATAGATGAACTAAACAACACGTTCGTCTGCAAAATATGTGGTGAGCATTATTTTAGTGATGGGACGTATGCAGAAGATACTTACGACATTAACCTGAGAAGTGAGGGGTGTCCGAATTGCGGTAGTAAAAACATGCGAGATTATCACTGGCAAGGCATTCATAAATGCAATGGTTGTGGCTACGTGTTCAAATGGGGACATGTAGACTATGGTATGCCTGTGAAATATCTATATTGTCCAACCTGTCAACAAAAGAAGGCTGTAGGCTGGCAAAACCCAAACGATGCAGAATGGACTTGTAATCGTTGTGGTAATCATTACTATCTTCCGGGTTATTCCCGTCAGCAAAAGTCACACAACATCCGTTTGCAATTTTACGATTGTTGGAACGGATATTCCGATCCCGATGATTTCCCTACTGATGGATACGATATTGGCGACGGATATTGAATCAGAATCCTCAATCATAACCTGATTTCGGGGAACGTCTTTTACCTACTTTCTTCAAATGACTCATAGATGACTCTATCTGGCTAATACGTTGGTGAAACGCCCGAGATTGATGATACTTTTGGATTTCTTCACCTATAACGGTAATTGCCGAATCTTTCAGTATTTTAGCATCAACCCCATTGGCATTACTATGTCGCTCTATCTGTTTGGCGGTTTCATCTGCAATGAGGGCGTATGCCAAATCTTCAGAATGTTTGAGTAAAGTCCGGGGATTATATTTTGTTGCCTTGTTAGCAGACACCTCAAAACTGTCAAGTGCAGCCATCAAATGTTTATGAACAATCTCAGAGATGGCATCTTTAAAACTTTCAGGAATCAGGAATGGCTTTATTTCTGGTTTTGCAGATTCTTCATGTTCTTTAGAATCGGATGTTTGAACAGACTCCTTAAGGGGTACACGGCTGGTTGTATACTTTATTTTCTCTATATTTATAGTTTTAGAACTGTCCTTCGGAGAAAGTGTATCAACAGCCACGGACTGATTTGACATTTGTGGACTATCACTTCGTCTTCCATTCCTCCAAAGATAGGCCATCACAAGGAGCAGAAAGAGAATAACAGCAGCGGCCTCCCATTTGTAATAATTGCTACGTTTGTCCCAGTTGATGTCGTTTAAGGTGGTATAACGATCAGAAGGATTCGGTTGTGTGCAAATCTTGACTATCTTTTCTACACGGCTACTCTTATAAGGCAACAGCGCATTGAGTTCTTCCAATATCTTGCCGAAACTGTAGATATCGGCGGCAATGCCATTGGATGCAGATGAAGAACTGAAAACTTCAGGGGCAGCATAACGGCGGGTGCCGGCAGGCTGTTTAAGAATAGCATAGTTGTCGGCATCACTGAGACCGAAGTCTATCAACTTCACATAATCACCTTGGGCCGTAATCAGAATGTTTTCGGGCTTCAGGTCACGATGAACAATCTGATGCTGATGTAGATATTCAAGGGCATCTGCCACCTGACGCATAATACCGACGATACGATTATGAGTCCATTTCTTTGATTCCATCAAGTCTCGAAGAATCTTCCCATCTACATATTCCTCTACAATGCAAACGCCAAGTCCTTCCACTTCTTCCAATGATTCCGTACGAACAATATTCGGATGATTAAGGCGGAAACCAATCTCGAACTCCTTCTGCAACAAGGCACGATATTCAGCCTGTTGGGCGAACTCTGGTTTCAGGCATTTCAGCACTTGCCATTTACCCATGCGCTGGGCACGGAATAAACGGCTGAAACCGCCCTTACTTTCGTGTAAAGGCGTTATGTCCTTGAACTGCCATGAGAGAACCAAGCTCTCGCCGTGAAGGAAACCAGAATCAGACTGCTGTTCGTCGTTCACAGCACAAAAGTAATCAAAAGCAAAGAAATAACAAAGTAAAAACTAACATTTTACTCTTTCAGTTTGCGAACTGACTGCAAACCAGATGAACGGCCCGCCACATAATCGGGCATGGATAATCCGTCACGCATCAGATGAGTGATGCAAAGCGGCTGACCCTCAGAGAACCATGCAGCACGAAAGGTGTCCCCCGCTTGTAACTTCGCATTGCGTACTTCAACCACGATAAATGTTCCGTTGGCCTCTTTTCTTACCCTGCAATAACGATTGGGCAACCAAGTCAGTTCCACTTCTTCTCCTTCTTCGATATCTGTTTCCTTGATAGTACCTTGCAGAAAGTCGGATTCAATAATAGGCATTTGTTTCAAACAAAAATCATCCCAGTCACGGTATCCCACAAACCTAGATAATACAGACAAGGAGGATAGTCGAGGTTGATGAGCAGAAGGCACATAGCCCCATAGTCTTTTCACTGTGCTCAAACTAACACTACTACCCTGAGGAAGACGCAAAAGCAACTGATTGAAATCCTGTGGTGACTTCAACGCATAACCCATCTTTTGTTCTACTTTACCGATGAGTATCGCTAAATAATGTAACTGCTCGGTTTCCATATATCAGCTACAAAATTAAATATAAATAATCACTCCCCAAAACATTTGAACCAAAATGAACCAACTTGAACCAAGAATCACTTGAAATCCGGCTTTCGAACAATCAGATATATCAGGTAAAGGGAGAGGAGGAGGACGTAACAGGCTATGACGCCGATGGTGTTCAAATGGACGGGCTCGATACTGGCACCGGGAAGAGTGGCGATATAATGGAGAATGGTGTTTAATCCCTCAGCAAGCAGGGAAAGTGCCTTTGCAAAGAAAGACTGGACGGGAACCAGCCATGCAAATGCCCACAGGCCTAAGGCGCAATAGAGAATGAGCGTGGCCAAAAGGACTACAACCAGATTGGTGATGAGGAAATAGACGGGGATGCGCCCGAAATAATAGGCGATGAGGGGTGCTACGCCTAATTGGGCAGCCAATGAAACGGAGAGCAATCCCCATAACAATCGTCCAAAGCGGACAGGGAAGGTGGGGCTTTCCTTGGAATCACTGCATAACAGGCTATAGATGGGCTTGTAGAACACAAGGATGGCTGCCACAGATGTATAGGAAAGCTGGAAACCGACATCGAGCAGCGACATCGGATGAATGACCGATAGGAGGCAAGCGGTAAAGGCCAGGGTGTTGAGCGATATGGCCTGCCGATTGAGCAGTTGCACGAAGGTCAGGAGGGTCAGCATCACCGCCGCACGAACTACGGAAGCGGACATTCCAACCAACACCACGAAACTCCAGATAGCGGCCATCAGCAGGACAGAGGAAAAGAAGAAACGCCAGGTATTCCTGGGACGGCGAACACCCAAGACCAAAGTCAGCACCATATAGATGATGCCCAGATGCATACCCGAAAGGGCCAGTATATGAGCACCGCCGGAGATGGAATAGTCGTCTTTCAATTCGGAGGTAAGTAACGAACGGTCACCCAACGTCATGGCCGAGACCACTGCCAGCTGATTATCGGACAATCCCAAAGAACGGTAGCGCGCTATCAATTGCTGACGCAATTGAAGAACGGCCAATCGGGTGCGTTGCAACAAAGAAAGTCCGAGTAAGGAAACACGCTGTAGGTGCCAGTCGGTGATGTACAGAAAAACCGTGGAGCGATAGCCTTGTCGGAGCAGATAGGTGCGATAATCGAATGTTGATTTTGCATAATTGGCCGGTTTTTCCAATGGTGCCTTTGCCCTGATACCATCGCCGGGCTTCAGTCTTTCTGCCCTACCATCCCGAAAGACGGAGGCTTTTACCTTGATTGGTTCGGATGCAGAAGTAATCCACAGATCCATCTGCATCACCTTTTTCTTCAAAACCGGCTGACTGGCTACCACCGCATCGAAGACGGTTTCATCAGCAGCATAGCCATCGCCGATGGACTCCAGCTGTCTGGTCATCAATGTACCACCCAAAAGGAATACGGAAAAGAGCAATAACAGGGACTGGAGGAGAGGGCGTCTGAGAAACAAAGTGATGATGGTCACGGCGACAAAGGCAAGCGCCCACTGCCATGAGTGAAGGATATCCACGCCTGTTGCCAGCCACATTCCCAAGATCAAGGCTATGGCCAACTTAAGAAAAGGATAGAGTCTCAGCGTCTGAAGGGGAAACATACGGAGGAAAGGAAATCATCGCAGCACGATACCGGTGAGGATACGGCCTGAATTAATGCCCAACTTTCGGGCAGAGAAAAAGTCATCGGACTGCTGATAGGTGCAGATGCCGCTCATCGCAATCTGGCTGACGCCCGCCTCTTCCAACTGAAGACGGTTGCAAAGGGGAAGGTCGATGTGCCATTTGGAGCCCCCCTCTGTCCCCCCGAAGGGGGGAAGTTTGGCAGGATAGCGGCGGGCAATCCTTTCCATCGGAAAGCACTCTTCTTGGAACTGCTGATAGACTTCATCGCCTACCTCGAAAGATTCCAGGCTGATGCCGGGACCAATGACGGCTTGCAGTTCTTCAGGACGGGTTCCGAAACTATCGTGCATGGATTCGACGGCTTTCTTTACGATGCGCTTGACCGTTCCCCGCCAGCCTGCATGGATGGCGGCAGCGGCATGATGGGCTTCATCATAGAGAAGGACCGGAATGCAGTCGGCTGTGCTTACCCCAATACAAATACCCGTGACATCGGTGATGAGGGCATCCACGCCTTCAAAGTCATCAGCCATACCTTCCCAGGGAACGGACTGCTTCACCCGGAGGACTTCGGTGCCATGCACCTGATGGGGCATAAAGACTTGACTGACGCCTAAAAGGCTTTTCAAGGATTCCAGATTACGGGCGATATGTTCTTCATCGTCGCCGCAATAACGGTTGACATTGAAGGAGCGGTAGTTTCCCTCGCTGCAACCGCCATAACGAGTGGAAGAGAAAGCCGTGACCTTCTCTCCCACCGTGTAGTAATGTAGTTGCGGACTACTCATCAAAATCTTCTATTTCGTAATCGTCGAGGATTTCAATATCGTCTTCTTCGTCTTCATCGGGAATATAGCCGTCTTCTCCCTCGTCGAGCAGTTCACGGGCAAACTGCGACATTTCCTTGTCGCGATGTACGAGTGTATCTTCTGCAGTGATGGTCTGCAGTTTGTTGCTCTCGCTGTTGAGTTCCTGCCAAAGTACATCCTTCAGTTCGTCGAGGCCCATCTGAGCTACGGCAGAGATAAAAAGTACGGGAATCTGCTCACCGTTGGCTTTCAGTTTCTCTTCCAGGTCATGGCGGAGCATCTCCATCAGTTCCTGGTCGAGAAGATCGCACTTAGTGATGGCCAGGACGCGGTGCTTGTCGAGCATCTCGGGATTGAACTGGCGAAGTTCGTTGAGGAGGATGTTATATTCCTTGAAGATATCGTCGGTATCACCGGGAACCATGAAGAGCAGCAGGGAGTTGCGCTCGATATGACGCAGGAAACGAAGGCCGAGGCCCTTTCCTTCGGCAGCACCTTCAATGATACCGGGAATATCGGCCATCACAAAGGATTTATTGTCACGATAGCCCACGATACCCAGGGAAGGCTCCATAGTGGTGAAGGGATAATTGGCTATCTTCGGACGGGCATTGCTGAGTGCCGACACCAAGGTGGATTTTCCGGCATTGGGGAAACCTACCAGTCCGACATCGGCCAGCAGTTTCAACTCCATGATGACTGTCATCTCCTGCATGGGCTCTCCGGGCTGCGCATAGCGGGGAGCCTGATTGGTAGCCGTACGGAACTGGTAGTTACCCAGTCCGCCGCGTCCGCCTTTTAACAGTACCACTTCCTGACCGTCGTAGGTGACATCGCAGACATATTTGCCGGTCTCAGCATTGTACACCACCGTACCGCAAGGCACGTCAATATAGACGTCTTTGCCGTCGGTACCGTGGCATTTGTCCTTACCTCCGTTACCGCCATGCTCTGCCTTGATGTGACGCTGGTATCGCAGGTGGAGCAACGTCCAGTAGTTATGGTTTCCGCGAAGGATGATACTACCACCTTTACCGCCGTCACCACCGTCAGGTCCACCATTAGGGTTGTATTTGACGTGACGCAGATGCATACTTCCGCGTCCGCCCTTACCTGAGCGGCAATAGATCTTGACGTAGTCAACGAAGTTGGATTCTTTCATAGAAAGTGAAGAGTGAAGAATCTTATATCTTGAAACCTTAAACCTACAGACTATCTATCACCTTGGCGATATCGGCGAAAATACGATCGAGGTCGCCCAAGCCGTTGATGGGATAACGCAGACCTTCTTGCTCATACCATTTCATGAGAGGTTCGGTCTGTGTGTGATACACGTCGAGGCGCTTCTTGATGGTTTCCTCGTTGTCATCGCTGCGGCCACTCTGCTGTCCGCGAAGAATCAAGCGCTTCATCAGCTCATCCTCAGGAACGTCGAGTTCAATCATGGCAGCCACCTTGTGACCACGCTCTGCCAGCATCTTTTTCAGGGCTTCGGCCTGCGGGATGGTACGGGGGAAACCGTCGAAGATAACGCCGGCATGATTCTTTCCGAAAGAGTCATACACGCCGGCAAGAATATCAATCATCAGTTCATCGGGAATAAGTTGGCCTTTGTCTATGAAAGAGGCTGCGGTCTTACCGAGTTCCGTTCCCTTTTTGATTTCACTACGCAGTACGTCGCCTGTGGAGATGTGACCCAGGCCATACTTCTCGATGATTTTGTCACTCTGAGTGCCCTTTCCTGAACCAGGAGCACCGAAAATTACAATGTTCTTCATATTAATCTTTAAATCTTTGTCGTGATGTTCTATCTTTTTCTCTTCCACCCCATACCACAAGTCAGATATCAGGTCTTTGTCATTCTTCTCAGGGTCGCTGGGCAGATGGGGAAGTTTAAACTCTTTCATGTCTGTTGTTATTTGTCAACCACTGTGTATATATCTTTCAGATTGCGACCCTGCTGGTCGTAATCCAAACCATAGCCCACGATGAACTCGTTGGGAATTTCCATCGCCACATATTCAATATCGAGGGGCACCTGGAGCTTATCAGGTTTCAGGAGCAATGTGCAGATATGAACCTCTGCGGGACGGCGCGTGCCCAGATTCTCAACCATCCGTTTCATCGTCAGACCGGTATCGACAATATCCTCCACGATAACAACCACGCGATCCGTGAGGTCCTCGTTGATACCCAGCACTTCCGTAATCTTACCGGTGGAAACTGTCCCCTGATAGGAAGCCAGTTTCACGAAAGAGATCTCACAGGGAATGGTTATCTCACGCATCAGATCGGCGGCAAAGACATATGCACCGTTGAGCACAGCCAGGAAAAGCGGATTCTTGCCTGCCAGATCCTGATTGATGCGTTCGGCCAAAGCCTTCACGCGCTGTTTGATTTCTGATTCTGGAATGGAAATGCGAAACATTTTATCCCTGATTTTCACTGCATCCATGGGCTTTTCTTTTAAAATTTGGTACAAAAATACGAATTTTCTGCCAAATAAGGGGTATGATTCCCATTATTTTTGTATTTTTGTACCCAAATGAAGATTTTTACCAGCAATCAGATACACGAACTCGACCATTACACCATGGAGCACGAGCCTATCCGCTCCATAGATTTGATGGAACGCGCAGCCAAAGCACTGACGCGAGCCATCACCTCGAAATGGGACAGTCAGAAGCCCGTGATAGTCTTTGCCGGTCCAGGAAACAATGGCGGTGATGCGCTGGCTGTAGCCCGGATGCTCAGTGAGCAGAGTTACCAGGTATCTGTTTATCTCTTCAATATCAACAACAAACTGTCGGAAGACTGCGCAGCCAACAAGAAGCGCATCCTTGACGCTCACCGCATCAAGGACTTCACGGAGGTTATCGACGAGTTTGACCCGCCACAACTCGAAGCCAACATGCTGGTCATCGACGGTCTATTCGGTTCCGGGCTCAACAAGCCGCTCGCAGGCGGTTTTGCTTCATTGGTGAAATATATCAACCAAAGTCCGTCAACTATCGTAAGCATCGATGTGCCTTCGGGACTGATGACCGAAGACAACACATATAACGTACGTGCCAACATTATCAGGGCTGACGTGACGCTCACGCTTCAGCAGAAGAAACTGGCATTCCTTTTTCCTGAGAACCAGCAGTTCATCGGTGAACTGAAGATTCTCGACATCCGCCTCAGCGAAGAGGGCATCCGCAAGATGGATGCTCAGTTCGTGGTATTGGAAGAGACGGAAGTCAGGACGCTGATGATTCCGCGAAATGAATTCTCCCACAAAGGAAATATGGGCACGGCACTCATTGTGGCCGGCAGTTACGGTATGGCTGGTGCTGCCATCCTGACCACGAAGGCCTGTCTGCGTTCTGGAGCCGGGAAAGTCATCGTGCGTACGCCCCGTCGTAATAACGACGTGATGCAAATCAGCGTTCCCGAGGCAATCATCAATCCCGACCACGACGAAAAGTATTTCTCTGAAACGGTTGACAGCGATGACGTGGATGCAATGGCTATCGGTCCCGGACTCCGCCAGCAGGAGAACACCGCCATTGCGCTCATCTCTCAGATACGCCGCACACAGGCTCCCACCGTGGTGGATGCCGATGGTCTGAACATGCTGGCCAACCATCGCGCTTGGCTCCAGCAGCTACCCAAGAACATCATTATGACGCCTCATCCCAAGGAGTTCGACCGATTGAACGGAAGTCCTTGTGCCGACAGTTATGAGCGGTTGTCAAAAGCTCGCGATATGGCCGAGCACCTGCACGCCTATATCATACTGAAGGGCCACTACTCCGCCCTCTGTCTGCCCAATGGAAATGTCATCTTCAACTCCACGGGAAATGCAGGTATGGCAACGGCCGGAAGCGGAGATGTGCTCACAGGCATTATCACCGGACTCCTGGCACGCGGCTACAAGCATGCTGATGCCTGCGCTGTGGGAATGTACCTCCACGGACTGGCTGGTGATCTGGCTGCCCGTCAACTGGGTATGGAAAGTCTGATGGCCAGCGATATCATCCAATTCCTCCCCCAGGCTTTCAAACGGCTCAACGACTGAGGAAGTGAAGAGTGAAAACAATATAAAGACAAAGATAATGAAAAAGATGCTCTTATTCGCAGCCTTCTGTTGCGGAATTTTATCCACCTATGCTGACAATCCCATGATTGACGGCAGTTCATATTTCCTCCCCAAGACAGCATTGCGTTTCACGCTGCTGGTGGAGAAGACCACTTATAAACCTGGTGAATTCAGCCAGTATGCAGAGCGATATCTGAAAAAGCCCGTTCCCAACGAGGAACAGAAAACCTACCGAATCCTCAGTATCAAGATGACTCCTTGCGGCATTGCAGACACCACCAAGATCTTCAAGGCGAACATCGATACCAAGCACAATATCTCGTCTATCTACAAGAATGACAACGGTGTGCTATTGGCCGTGAACGACCGTCCCAATGCCGTAGCGGCAGAAGCACCCTTCAAGGCTGCCCCCAAACCTGCCAGACGCAATCCCTACGATTATCTCTCACAAGAAATCTTGAGTGCCGGTAATAAATCGAAGATGGCCGAACTCACCGCCGAGGAGATTTACGACATCCGTGACAGCCGTAGCCAAATCACGAAAGGACAGGCTGAGAACATGCCGACCGACGGACAACAGATGCGCCTGATGCTCAATAACCTCAACACGCAGGAAGCCGCGCTGGTAAGCCTGTTTAACGGCACTGAAGACATTGACACCTTAGAGACCATCGTCAACTATGTGCCTGAAAAACCCGTGGAACGAGAACTGCTCTTCCGCTTCTCCAAATATTACGGATGCGTAGACAAAGAGGACCTGTCTGGCTCACCCTATTATATTGACATCTACGACGAGCACAACGTTCCCTCCAACTCTGCCACTGTAGGCAAAGGTGAAAAGAACAAGAATGATTCCGGCATCTGGGTGAACCTCCCCGGCAAGATGACCGTCAACCTCTATCAGGGCGAGAAACTCCTGGATTCCTACGAGACCTATTCCGCACAGTTCGGTCGTACAGAACCATTAATGGGCGAACTATTCAGTAAGAAGATGGAAACCAAGGTGCGCCTCAGTCCCGTCACAGGCAATGTGGAGAGCATCAATACGGAATTAAAGAAATAAGCTACATATTAAAACTTTTCAAGGAGGGTATGTCTATCATGACATACCCTCCTTTGTTGTTATCGTTGAGAAGTCTTGTTTTGCAAACTAAGTGGTAGCCCAGGCTTCATCAATGTCTTTGATATCAATACCCAATAGGCGCATCTGTCGGAACAATTCCGGCAGATGCGTTTTCATAAACTGCCGTTTACGCTCCTTCATGATCTGCTTCTTTGCCCCTTTGGTGACGAAGTAGCCCAGACCGCGCTTATTATAGATAATGTTCGCACGAGCCAGTTCGTCGTAGGCCTTCACGGCGGTGTTGGTGTTCACCTCCAGCAGCACGGCATACTCGCGGACCGACGGTATGCGGTCGTCGTCCTTGTAGGTGTCTGCAAGAATCTCATCGCAGAGGCGGTCTGCCATCTGCAGGTATATTGCTTTATCGTTGGTAAATGCCATAATTAGTTAGCTTTAAAGTGAAACAACTTGTATTTGGGGAAACGGCAGAACAGCCAGTAGGCGGCAATCGCCAGGACAACAGCCAACAGATAGAACAGTGCAACATTCCCACCTTGATAGTTGATCTGGATGAAAAGACCTATCACAGCAAAGAACACCACGGTGACAAACAGCCAGGCCCAGCGGCCTATCCATACACTCGAGAACAGGCTCAGCGCATGGAAGAACCAGAAAAGACCCCACATCAAAAATATCTTTTCGAGATGAAACGGATTCGTCCACACCACCAGATACTTCATGACACCGAAAAACGCCGGGATGGCCGTGGGAAAACTAACTTCTTCGGAGAACACGGGCCAGACAGCCATACGCAGCAGGTCGCCAAGCATGAAGGCCACCACATAAATCACGAACAGTACGGGCACGTAAACCACCCAACGGGCCACGAATTTTTCCATGTTCGAAGCAGGCAGCATCAACCATCGACGACTCTCGTTACGGTGATGCAATTGGTAGAAAGCAAAGGCGGCACCGATGCACAGCAATACTGCACCAACAGTCGCACATGACGAGGCAGCACCACGCAATGCGCTATTGATTAGTACCGTTTCGTTTTCATGCATTAATGACACCTTATACGCATAATCATTCCGAGCTTGGATACAAGCAAACATCTCAAAAGTGGCAAATGCAATGACGGCTACGCTGAACAGCGTCAGCAACTGGCGCCAGTGGTAGACTAACGTCCATACAAGGACATGCCAGAAACGGCAGAAGGAAAACTGATTATTCATGGCAGATTTACAAAATTACGGGTTGCTAATTGCCAGCGGCAGAAAAGCCGGTAGGCCAGAACGGTGAAGAGGCATGCAAGCGCAATGAAGAAGACTGATTGGCACAAGCAATACCAAGCGTAGGGAATGTCGCGCATGTAAGGCTGGTCGTAGTTTGTAAAGTGGACATACACCAGAAACAATACTATGCCAATAAGGGCGGTGACGATAGGCTGGAACTTTCGGAACAGGATGCCACCCAAGAGGAAGAATGCATGAATTGACACAAAGAAACTATAAGCCCACAAGACGTTCAGCCATGTTGCATGAGGACCAATACTAGACGTTTGAGGGAAATGAAAAAGGAAATAGGTCGTGGCAGCAATGACCGGCTTGTCCGTCATCCAAAGCCATGCCATGTGGATGGCATCGGCCACAAAGAACATCAGGAGACCGCCCAGCGACACTACAAACAAATACACCCAGCGCGACAGGAACTTTTCCATATTTGTGGCGGGCAGCATCAGCCACGCCGAGCGCTTTGCCTTATTCTGCTCTCTCCAGTAGAGCAAGCTGGCCATGGCCAACAAATAAATGTAGAGACCGATTACACCAAAGATGCCGACACCCTCACATATATTTTTGATATGCAGTTCCCAATCTGTGACTATGTCAACTCTCATGCCGATGTTATGGGCAAACCAGAAAAAGAACAGGTAGCACATCAATATGCCGAGCACGCACCACAGCAACTGCTGGCGATTCTGGGCGAAATCGAACCGCAAAACGCGACCAAAGCGTTGTAAATCGAAGTTCTTCATAACAATTCTTTTTAGTCGTGAAAAAATCAGATGCTTTGTTTCGTTACGGCGTTAAAGAGCAGTTCAAGGTTCAGCTGCGTCTCGGCATCACCCTCACGGCGCTCGGCCATCACGGCAACACCCTGCGGAGAGGGCTCGCTATAGACTGCAGCCGAATGGTCGTCAACCGGTCGGTATTCGAATACATACTTCTCAGTCAGGTCGGCCACCGAGGCATTCAGCAGCAGTTCGCGCTGACTGAGAATAAGGATATGGTCGAGCAGCGACTCCACGTCGTGCACCTGGTGGGTGGAGATGATGACCGTGCGATCATCGTTCATGTTCTGCGTCACCACCTTGCGGAACTGCGACTTCGAGGGAATGTCCAGTCCGTTGGTCGGCTCGTCCATCAGCAGATATCGAGTGTTGGCAGCAAGGGCGAACGACATGAACACCTTCTTCTTCTGTCCCATCGACAGCGCCTGCAGCTTCAGGTCGGTGGTCAGCTCGAAATCCTTCAGACAAGCTTCCAGCACCTCGCGGCTAAAGCGGGGATAGAAAGGCGCGTTCAGCTTCACATATTTCTCGAGCGACATCGACGGCAGGTCGAATTCCTCCGGCACGAGGAATATTTCCTGCAGCGTCTCTACCCGCCTCTTGTATGTTGCGACTGAGTCGCAACATACCGTACCAGCTGCAGGGCGCAGCAAACCAGAGATGAGGTAGAGCAGCGTAGACTTGCCCGTACCGTTCTTACCTAAAAGTCCATAGACTTTGTTCTGCTCCAACCTGAGGCTGAAATCCGTAAACACCGGCTCTTGCTGGCCGGGATACTTGAAACTGAGATTACTTACTTCAATCATATTTATTAGCGTTTTAGTGTACTACTTTGCTATTACACTGCAAAAGTAATACAAATCCCAATACGCTCCAAACTTTTCGGGCAAAAAAATAAGGTGGAAATGCATTTTTAACATTTCCACCTTATTATATTAGGCGTTAACGCGAATTATCCGAGCTTGCCGTCAGAACCGAGCACATCAACAATCTTGTGGATGTACATCTTCTTCATGTTCTCGCGGGCGGGCTTCAGATACTGACGAGGATCGAAGTGATCGGGATGCTCAGCCAGATACTTACGCACGGCAGCGGTCATGGCCAGACGGCTGTCAGAGTCGATGTTGATCTTGCAGACAGCGCTCTTAGAAGCCTCACGCAACTGCTCTTCGGGAATACCTACTGCATCGGGCAGGTTGCCGCCATACTTGTTGATAGTATCCACCTCTTCCTGAGGAACTGAAGAAGAACCGTGGAGCACGATGGGGAATCCGGGCAGCTTCTGCTCAATCTCATGCAGCACATCGAATGCCAATGGAGGAGGAACCAGCTTGCCAGTCTTCGGGTCGCGTGTGCACTGCTCGGGCTTGAACTTGTAGGCACCGTGGCTGGTACCGATAGAGATAGCCAGTGAGTCGCAGCCTGTGCGGGTAGCGAAGTCGATTACCTCTTCGGGCTTTGTGTAGTGGCTAACCTCAGAAGCCACCTCGTCCTCAACACCAGCGAGCACACCGAGTTCGCACTCTACGGTCACGTCGTACTTGTGAGCATATTCCACAACCTGACGAGAAATCTTGATGTTCTCCTCGTAGGGCAGTGAAGAACCGTCGTACATCACGGAAGAGAAGCCCATGTCGATACAGTCCTTGCAGAGCTCGAAGCTGTCACCATGGTCGAGGTGAAGCACGATTTCGGGCTTTTCGCAACCCAGTTCCTTAGCGTAAGCCACAGCGCCCTCAGCCATATAGCGGAGGATAGTAGCGTTGGCATAGTTGCGGGCACCCTTCGACACCTGCATGATAACGGGCGACTTCGTCTCTACGGCAGCCTGTACGATAGCCTGCATCTGCTCCATGGTGTTGAAGTTGAATGCGGGGATAGCATAACCGCCGGCAACGGCCTTCTTGAACATCTCACGGGTGTTCACCAAACCAAGATCTTTGTAATTTACCATAATTGTTTAATGTTTATGAGTTTATGAGTAATATTCTTTGTGACCGCAAAATTACAAAATTCTGATTTCACGGCAAAGCAATTGACATTTTTTTCACTTGCTCTACCGTCCGTTTTTCATAATTTTATCACTTTCCCGTGCTGCCCTACCGATTTTTGCAAAACGGGGTTTACAAATCATCTTCGGGGCATGCCAATTTCCTTCACGTGCTTCTCGAAGTTCTCGCGGTCACGGAGGGCTCCGTTCTTCACCCGCGCCCGGTAATTATAGATGGTGTTCACCGAGTAGTGCAGGAACTCTGCAATCTTGCCGCTGTCGTCGATGCCCAGGCGTATCAGGGCAAAAATGCGCACGGCCGTGGGCAGCCGCCCGTCATCGGGCTGTTCTATGCGCTCTTCCGGGCGCAGCAACGCGTTAAAATCATTTACAAAATTAGGAAAGAGGTGCAGGAAGGCGCTGTCGAAGTTCACATACAGCTCCTCGAGTTCCTTATCCCTGAACTCCTGCGGCCTCGTTATCTTGCTCAGTTCCTCAAACTGACGGTTCTTCATCAGTTTGTTCACCCGCTTGCGCAGCGAGTCCATCTGGTCGATATACATCGAGCACAGTCGCAGGAAACGTCCTATATACTCCTCCTTCACGCGGTTCGACTCCGACAGTTGGCTGTTCGACTGCGCCAGTTCGTCGTTCAGCGTCTTCAGCTGTCCGTTCAGCACCGACTGCTGCTGGTTAGCCTCCGACAGTTGCACGTTCAGTTCCGAGAGTTCACGGTTCTTGCTGCTCAGCGCATTCCTAGCTGCCCTCAGCTGCCGGTTCCTGCTTCTCACATAGAAAAACGCAGCCAGCAGCGCCAGGGCCAGCACGCTCGTCACCCCCAGCAGCCAGCGCAGCTGCCGCGTGGTTTTCTCGCTCTTGCCCTTATAACCCTTTGCGATGTCGCTCAGCAGCGGCGAAATCTGCCAGTTACGCTGTCGGGAGCCATAGCGGTTGGCACACTCGCTGGTGAAGATGATATACCGCGAGGCCCGCTCAAAGTCGCCGTTCAGCATCAGCTCGTTGGCCAATTCCCACATCGAACCCTGGTCCATCACGCTGTTGCGGATGTCGGCCAGCACACTCTCCACCAGCCATTCCATCATCTGCGTCGAGTCGCGCCGCTCCTTAAACTCAATATATCTGTAGAGCGCCACCAGTGCATACGGGTGTGACCCCTTCTCCACCGTCTTCAGCCATTCGTCGTTGATGCGCATCGACTCCTTCAGGTTTCCCTCGGCCTGCGCCTTCTGCTCCAGTCGCAGGAAGCGCGTCTCAGCGTCAGGTGGCAGATACTGGTACATCAGTTCCTCATAGTGCTGCGCCTTCTGCTGATAGGTTTTGCGCATCGCCTCCATGTGCGTGTAGTAAGCCAGTTCGCTATACACATTGTTATACGCCTCATAATACGCGCCCAGCGTCTCCTTGTCGGCCCCCGCCGTCTTTATCGAGTCCAGTATCAGCAGCGCCTCGTCGTACATGCCAATGTTCGAGCATCGCAGTCCCAGCAGCGAGCGGCAGCGCACCGCCTCCGAACGGTTGCCCTCCTGCTCAGCCAGCGCCACACATTGCTCCAGGAAGAACATGGCTGAGTCAGCCACGAACGGACGGTACAGCTGATACAGGTGGAATCCCTTCTCATATTTCTTTTTTCGGTCCGTTTCCTGCTCAAAGTCGCGCCGAGCCGCCGAAATCTTCTGCTCGTAGGCAGCCACATACTGCGGCGACCGTCTGATGGCCTCATCAATCGGCTGGCAGAGTTTCTCTATATCGTATCCGTACGCCTGAATTATACTCAGGAACAACGTAAGAAATGCACAAAGAATCTTGTATCGCAATGCCATTTGTTTTTCTTTTCGGCAAAGATACAAAAAAAAGAAGAAATCGCTAATGGATTCTTCTTTTTTTTTACAAAGGGACGTTTTGACCCTTGTTGTTCTTTATTTTTAAATGTTTTTACTTCACTCTGAGCACGGCCTGACTGACATCGCGGCTGTTGGGGCCCGTCATAATGTGGAATTCGCCCGGCTCGATAATCTCACGGCCTTCGGCATCGAAGAATGAGAGTTCGCGACGGGTAACGGTAAACGTGACTTCGCGGCTCTCACCAGCTTTCAGATGGATGCGCTGGAAGCCCTTCAGCTCCTTGACAGGACGGCTGATACTGGCCTGCAGGTCGCGGATGTAGAGCTGTACAACCTCGTCGGCATCGCGACTGCCGATATTGGTGACGGTGACCTTGGCCTCGACGGTGCCGTTCCTGGTCATCTCATTGCTGCTGAGCCGCACGTCACCATACTTGAACGTGGTGTAGCTGAGTCCATAGCCGAAAGGATAGAGCGGGTCATTACGCACGTCGAGATAGTTGCTCTGATATTTGAAATAATGGTCGGCTCCCTCGGGAACGGGACGGCCGGTGTTGAGATGGTTGTAATAGATGGGCACCTGACCCACAGACTGCGGCATGGTAACGGTGAGCTTGCCTGAGGGTACCTTGTCGCCAAAGAGCACGTCGGCGATGGCATCGGCAGCCTCGGAACCTCCGAACCATACGTTCATGATGGCATCTACATGCTGCTGTTCCCAAGTGAGCACGGTGGCACGACCAGAGAAATTGAGCAGCACCACGGGTTTGCCCAGCGTAACCAGTTCGGCCAGCAGCTCACACTGCACGTCGGGAAGTTCCAATTTAGAACGGCTTGACGACTCGCCACTCATATCAGCCGTCTCACCCATGGCGCATACGATGACGTCAGCCTGACGGGCAACAGCCAAAGCCTCAGCCTTCAGTTGGGCATCGTCGCCGCGGGGAATGGTTTTGCCAAACTCGCCAGCCACCTGCTCAGCCTCATCGCGACAGATGTTGCTGCCCTGGGCATAGAGCAGCAGGGCCTTGCCGGCCAGGGCGCGCTCGAAGCCTTCCTTCAGCGTGCTGTAGCGGTCGGGAGTAAAGGCCACGCACCAGGTGCCGCAGAGGTTGGAACGGGTGTCGGCCAACGGACCGATAAGGGCTATCTTGCCTTCCTTCTTCAGCGGCAACAATTTCTCATTTCCTCCATTTCTCATTTTCTCATTTTTCAGCAAGACGAAGGTCTCGGCGGCAATACTGCGCGCTGCCTCACGGTTCTCGGCCGTGAAGACATCCTTGGCATGGCGACGGGCATCGCAGAAACGATAGGGATTTTGGAAAAGGCCGAGCTTGTATTTGGCCTCGAGCACACGGCGGCAAGCCAGGTCGATATCATCCATCGATACCAGTCCGTCGTTGTAGCTCTGTTCCAAGGTCTTGAGAAAACCCTCGGTGCACATATCCATATCGGTGCCGGCTTGGAGCGCCTGGGCTGATGCCCGCTGCAGGTCCTCGCCCACCCCATGGCTAAGCATTTCGCCGATGCTGCCGTAGTCGGTCACCACAAAGCCGTCGTATTTCCATTGGTTGCGGAGCACATCATTCAGGAGCCAGCGGTTGGCCGTGGCAGGAACGCCGTCGACGATGTTGAACGACGACATAAACGAACCGGCACCGGCCTGGGCTGCGGCCTTATAGGGCGGGAGATACTGGTTGAACATACGCACGCGACTCATGTCGACCGTGTTGTAGTCGCGACCAGCCTCGGAGGCGCCGTAGAGGGCGAAATGCTTCACGCAGGCCATGATATTGTCAACCCGGGAGTAGTCGCCCTGATAGCCGCGCACCATGGCCTCGGCGATGCGACTGCCCAGATAGGGATCTTCGCCGTTGCTCTCGGCCGTGCGGCCCCAGCGGGCATCCACGCAGATATCGACCATGGGTGAATAGGTCCAGTTGATGCCGTCGGCACTGGCTTCGCGGGCTGCAATGCGGGCACTCTGCTCAACGGCCTCGAGGTCCCAGCTGCACGAGAGCGCTAGCGGAATGGGGAAGATGGTCTCGTAGCCGTGGATGACATCCATGCCCACGATGAGGGGAATGCCCAGACGACTATGGTTGACGGCTACTTCCTGCAGCTCGCGAATCTTGTCGGCACCCTTCAGGTTGAACACACCGCCCATCTGTCCGGCAGCAATCTTTTGTCCCACATCGGTATTGACGGCACCGCCGGTGACAATGTCGCCAGCCACCTGCAAGTTCAGCTGTCCGATTTTCTCCTGGAGCGTCATCTTGGCCATCAGTTCATCCACGAATTCCTTCATGGGTTTGATGGGCTGAACGGATTTCTTGGATTGTTTTCCAGCGGCAAAGGCAGGGGAAACCTGCTGACCGGAGAAAACAGCCAGCACAGCGACCAACACCCAACACCTAACAACCAACACCTTTTTCATAATAGCTTTATTTTAATAAGAATTTCAGTTTACTCGAAATCTGGTCGGAAGCCGTACCGATGAGTGCCTCAAACTCGCCGGGCTCTGCCTTCCACGAGGAGGTGGCCTCATCATAGAAGCTCAGGGCATCACGGCCGATGGTGAGCCGCACGTCGCGACTCTCGCCGGGCTGCAGGAAGACCTTTTGGAAAGCCTTCAGTTCCTTGAGCGGGCGATCGACGGAGGCTTTCTTGTCGGCGACATATAACTGTACGACCTCTGCACCAGCAACGGCACCTGTATTCTTAACGCTGACGGTAAATGTAATATTGTCTGCTGCGGTGATTTCTTTTTTGTCGGCCACGGCCTTCGAGAGACTGAAAGTGGTGTATGACAATCCATGACCGAAGGCATAGGCAGGACGACGACGCTGACGGTCGGTCCAGCGATAGCCCACGAAGACGCCCTCCTTGTATTCCTCGTCGATAATCTTCGAGTCGTCAGTACGCCACGTACCGGGATAGGTGTTCAGGGCATGGGCGGCACAATCCTCTAAGGCTTCATACCACGTGAAAGGCAGTTTGCCCGACGGGTTGACACGGCCCAGCAGAACATCGGCCAGGGCATTGCCGGCCTCGGAACCAATGAACCATCCCTGGACGATGGCTGCCACACGGCTGCGCCAGGGCATGGCCACCGGATTGCCAGAGATGTTCACAAATACCAACTTATTACTAACCTTAGAAAGTGCTTCAATCAAACCGTCCTGACCATAGGGAAGGCCATACTCCTCACGGTCGAAGCCCTCGCAATCCTGATGGTTGCTCTTGTTGAGACCACCGAACACCAGCACATAGTCGGCACCACGGGCCTTCTCGACGGCCTCGGCCACGAGCTCTTGTGGCTGACGGCTTTCCGTCAAGTCCACGTTCATCTTTACATTGTTATAGAAACTGGTGGTGTCGCCCACATAGCCGCGGGCAAAGTCGATGGTGCAGTCGGGTGACTCGCTGAGGATGACCTTGCGCAGTCCGTCGAGTGGGGATATCTCGCGCTGCACCTTGAGCGAAGAAGAGCCGCCGCCAACGGTCATCGGTTTGATGGCATTCTCGCCAACCACCAGAATCCGCTTGGCGCCACGGGGATTGAGGGGCAGCAGGCGCCGGTCGTTCTTCAACAGCACGATGCCTTCCTGACCGATTTTGCGGGCAGCATCGTAATGGGCATCTGAGCACAGAGCACCATAGGGACGCTGGCGGTTCATGGTGGTGCGGAAATGCAGACGGAGCACGCGGCGCACCTTCTCGTTGAGTTCCCGCTCGGTATAGCGGCCGTCCTGGATGGCCTTCTTATAGGAGAGCGCCAGGTAATAGTTGTCGTAGGCATTGGTGGCGCCCATCATCAGACCGTCGGTCCATGTTCCGAACTCCATGTCGAGTCCGTTCTTCACAGCCTGGTCCATGTCGTGCGTGCCGCCCCAGTCGCTTACCACCACGCCGTCGAAGCCCCAGTCGCGCTTCAGGATATCGTTCAGCAATATGCTATTGTGGCAGTTATGCTGATTGTTGTACAGGTTATAGGCACCCATCAGCGCCCACGCGCCACCTTCCTGCACAGCAGCCTTAAAGGCCGGCAGATAGATTTCGTGGAGGGCACGGTCGCTGACCTTCACGTTCACCTGATGACGATAGGTCTCATCGTTGTTCAGTGCATAGTGTTTCACACAGGCCGAAACGCCTTTCGACTGCAGACCCTGCACATAGGGCACCACCATCCTGGATGCCAGGAAGGGGTCCTCGCCCATGTATTCGAAATTGCGGCCGTTGATCGGTGTGCGGAGAATGTTCACACCGGGACCGAGAATCATGTCCTTGTCGCGATAGAGGGCTTCTTCGCCCAGACTCTCGCCATAGAGGCGGGCCATCTGCGGATTCCAGGTAGCTGCCAGACACGTCAGCGCAGGAAAGGCCACGCACGAGTCGTTGGTCTGGCCGGCCTGCACCCACTCGTCCCAAAGCACGTCGGGACGAACGCCATGAGGTCCGTCGTCGGTCCACATATCGGGAATACCGAGCCTTTTCACGCCTGGCGCAGAGAACTTCGACTGTGCATGAATCACGGCAATCTTCTCGCCGAGCGTCATACGGCCGAGCGCATCCTCCACACGCTCTTCGATTCCCGTTGTCTCGTCGAGATAGAGGGGGAGCTGGGCACGAACAGAACTGCTGCCGAGCGACAAGATAACGAGTGAAGATATAATCAGTTTACTATTTTTCATTATCATTGGAATTGACGGTTTGAGTGTTTGGTTTTCCAAAACGATTATCTGACAAACTTGTCGCAGGGTGTCACGAAGGACTCCCCGCGACAAGTGTCAGAATCAGCTACGCTGAAAACAACCTACTAACTGCTATTACTATTTTTGGAATATGCGTATATAATCGATTTCCATCGTGACGGGGAGAGCGCCCTCGTCGACACCCTGCATGCCACCCCAGTCGCCACCCCATGCGAGGTTGAAGATGGGATAGAAGGCATAGTGGAAGGGCCATTGGTTGTGACCGCTGCCAAGTGCAGCCTTCGTTACATGCAACTGTTCCTTGCCGTCGACGTAGGTCGTAATCTCGTCGGGAGTCCAAAGCAGGGCATAGGTATGGAAGGCACCTTCGGCGTCGGCAATCGTCATGGCGTGTGTCTTCTGCGTGTTCTTGGTGTGGTTGTAGTCCTGTGTGTGGACACTTGACGATACTTCGTTAGGCACAACACCCACTTCCTCCATGATGTCAATCTCGCCACACATGGGCCAGGGGTTAGTGTTCCAGTCGTTGCCAACGGGCATCATCCAGAAGGCAGGCCAGGTGCCCTTGCCTTTAGGCAGCTTGATGCTGGCCTCGAAGTAACCATACTGCCAGCCCTCGTTGACGTGGGCATAGACACGACCGGAATACACCTTGCCGTTCTCCTTGAAGCAGTTGATGCGCAGCTTGCCGCCCTTGATCTCGGTGACCAGTTTGCCGTCGGGCGACTTATGGTTGACATAGTTCTGCAACTCGTTATTTACCCAATGGTCTTTCTGAACCTCGTGGGTCCAGTCGCTGGTATTCAGTTCGGAACCCTTGTCGAACTCGTCCTGCCATACAAGACGGTAGCCCTCAGGGGCATTGTAGGCCGACTGTGCGGCAGCCTCCTGCGAGACGCTGATGGTCTGACGGGCCAAGCCCGACTTGACGGTGACGGTGCCCGTGCGGGCACTGGTATTCGGATTAGCAGGAACCTTTACCGTCAGTGTGCCCGACTGGGCAGCCGAATTCTTCATGTCCAACTTTATAAAGTCCTTGTCAGCATAGGCGCCCCACTCTTTGCCCGTGGTAGTTACGCTGATAATATATGTTCCGCCCTCGGCAGGAGCATTGATGATGGCCTGAGAGACCGTGATGCTGACAGAGACAGGAGGAAGGTCGTCGCTGTCGCTCCCTCCGCAGCCCCAAAGGGCTACGGCGAGAGTGAGCAGGAATGTATTAAGCATGAACCTTTTCATTTATTGTGCTTCCTTAAAGATAATTTTACTAATCTTCACCTTAGTGCCGGCTGGTGAGCCGCCGAAGTCGAAGAACAGGCGAAGTACAGATGCATCAGCACCTTCTTTCAGGGTTGCATTCTTCAGCGTATAGACGTAGGGCTCGTCGGCCTTCAGGTCGTGGCGGCCTTCACAGAAGAAGTTGGTGTCGCCAGCATCGGTCAGCTTAATGGTCACGCCGGGGCAGTCGTTGTCGGCCAGCATCTCCAGCTGGAAGTTGTAAGCCTTAGAACCGCTGGCAGCAAGCTTGGTGTCGATATGGAACTGGCCCTGCCACTGGCTGCCGCCCATGCCCTCGGGCAGCGTAATCTCGTAGGCGTCGCCATTGTGGGTGGCCACAGGCTGAGTGGCAAGTGCCGACCAGCCGTTGTCAGCAAACCAGTAACCGAAAGTATCGAACTTAGAACCGTCGTCGACAGCGCGCCACAGGTTGTCGGCATCGTCGTAGTTCAGCACGACTGCCTCTTCGAAGTAGATCTTACTGATCTTTACATGCGTTCCGGCAGGTGAGCCGCCGAAGTCGAAGAACAGGCGGATGGCCGTTGCGTCGAGACCTTCCTTGAGCGTTGCGCCCGTCAGCTTGTAGATGTAAGGCTCGTCGGCCTTGATGTCGTGACGGCCTTCGCAGAGGTAGTTGTTGTCGCCAGAGTCGGTCAGCTTGATGGTGACGCCCGGACAATCATTGTCGGCCTCCACTACAAGATAGAAGTTATAGGCATTCGTAGCGCTGGCAGTGAGTTTGGTGTCGATATGGAACTGACCCTGCCACTGGCTGCCGCCCATTCCCTCGGGCAGCGTAATCTCGTAGGCATCGCCGCTATGGGTGGCCTCGGGCTGAGTGGCAAGTGCCGACCAGCCGTTATCGGCAAACCAATAGCCGAAGGCATCAAACAGCGAACCGTCGTCGACGGCCTTCCACAAGTTGGCACCGCTCTCATAGTCCCAGTCCATCGTGGGAGCGTCGGGATTATCGGGATTGCCGTTAGGCACCACGGTACCGTCGTCGTCGGCATGGTTCTTCAGGACAACGCTCGAAACATTAATAGTCGTGGGCTCGGCAGCATGACCGAAATCGAACACCAGTTTCACCTGTGAGAGGTCCTTGCCTGCAATGTCGCTCATCCAGAACACATAGTCCTGACCAGCCTTCAGTTCAACGTTGTCAACGTCGATGATGGCATCGGCATCCTTCTCGTCGGTCAGCTTAATGGTAACGCCGCTGATATCCTTGTCGGCATTCAGGATGACAGAGAAGTCGTAGTGGTTGGCAGCAGAGATATTCAGGTCGGTATGGAAGTGCATCTGAGCCTGCCAGCGGTCGGCACATGCATCAGGCACGGTGACGGTGTAGTCGTTGTTGCCGCCCTTGAAGCTTGCCTCCATCTCAGCAGTACGGTCAGGTGACCATCCAGGAGCGAAGTAGAACGTAGCGACAGGTGTGACATTCTTCCACATATTGAAGTCGCTGCCGGCATCGAAGCCGCTCTCCTCCACAAGACGCTCGTCGGGCTCGCTGGTCAGGATAAAGCGCCAGGCAATGGAGCGGCTGGGAGTTTCGTAGATGAGTACCATCTTCTTGGCAGTCAGTGACTCGATGCGGAAACGGGGATTCTCGTACTGCGAGTCATCGCTGACATACGGGAAAAGGGTATTGTCAGACAGTTGGATGTAGGTCTGTTTGGTGACGTTACCATCGGCATCTTCCCAGTCGTATACCTCGAAACTCCATGAGGCAGTCTGGTTGCCCAGTGCCACGTCGACATCCTCAGCAGCGCCATTGGCCCACTTGGTTCCCTTGTTCACGTAGGTCATGCCGTCTTCACCGGCATTGTAGGTGTAGGTTCCGCCCTTACGGTTGTCGGCGGTGAAGGTGATGCGGTCGTCATATACACCGAAGTCCTTCTTGTCGTTTGCTTGCGCTGCCCACCACTCTGTAGCTGCTGTACCGGCAGGACCACAGCCCATGTGGGCCACCTCGCGGTTGGCAATGCGCCACTCCTTGCCGCAGATGCGACGGAAGTCGGCAGTGTAGTCAATCTTTGTCTCGTTGAAGGTGAATTCCTTCTTCAGACCGGCATCCGAGATACCGTTGCGGTTGCCCAGCTTCAGTTCCACGGTGTAGGTTCCCTGTTCGGGATTGTTGTAGCCCACTTCGGAAAGCGTGGAATATTGTGTGCCGTTGAGAATCCAGATGGGATAAGTGCCTGGGGCAGGTGTATAGGTAGCCACCATCTGATTGGTCTCCTGGTCGACGGTCATCTGGAAGTCAGTACCGCTGACCGTGGGTATCCCATTAGGATCGGCTCCGTCGAAACTGTCTGGCGAGCAGGCCGTCAGGGCCATGCCTGCGAACAAAGTTCCTACTGCTAATTGAAATATCTTGTTCATATTCAAAAAATCGTTTAATTCGTGATATTCGTTGTCGTATTAATAGTTGTTCTGAACCAGCGTGGGGTCGGCATCAAGCTCTGACTGTGCCAGAGGGATGTGCTTCTTGCTGGGAGTCCAAGAGTTGGTGCGATAGCCGTAGGTGTCGGGCACGAGTTTCACAGTAGCCTTCTCTGTGGTGACACCGCTGATGCCCTCGGCACGTACAAGGTCGAAATAGCGCTTGCCTTCACCACAGAACTCCAGGTGACGCTCGTTGAGGATATCGTCGAGGGTGACGTTGGTGAGGGCCTCAAGTCCTGCACGGGCACGAACTTCGTTCACATAACCGGCAGCTTCTGATACACTGCCTCCAGTCTCAAGCAGCAGCTCGGCAGCGTTGAGCAAGGTCTCGGCATAGCGATAGATGCGCTTGTTGTTGTTATAGTTAAGGTTCTTTGAGGTAGGACAGTCCTTATTGTTGGCAGACTGCGGACGATACTTGCCATGCCAGAGGTGAGTGTCCTGATAGCGTTCGGTATAGGTGTAGCCACGTACGTCCCAGATGGTCACGTCACGACGTTTGTCGTTTTCGGCATACATATTGTAGGTTTCAAGTTTTACAGGGAGGAAGCCCCAGCCGTCGTTACCGCTGTCCCAGCCTTCGCCGCCACCCCAACTGTTGGGAGAGCAGAGTGTGGGGAATACCGTACCGCCGGCATTGATGGCAGCTTCATTCCAGTCACGCTGTGCCTGGTCGTCATTGTAATTAATCTCAAAGATACTCTCTGAGCACCACTCGCCATTCTCCGACCAAAGGTCGGCAAAGTCGGGATTCAATGAATAGCTACTGTCGCCGATAATCAGCTTCATATATTTCAATGCCTGTGGCAGACGGGCTGCATCGTTCTGATACATCACCATCTCGGCATAGAGCATGTAGGCGAATGCCTGACTGACGCGACCGCTCTCAGCAGCCTCCCAGCGCATGGGCAGCACATTGGAAGCGATAATCTCTTCCAGTTCAGGGAGCAACTGGTTATAAATCTCGTCGGCTTTAAGCTGTGGTGCTGTGTAAGGCAGAGCGAGGTTCTCCAGATAGAAGGGCACGTTGCCGTAGTAGTGCCACAGGATATTATAATAGTACACGCGGAGCAGACGAGCCTGCATCTCCATAGAACGGCGGAAGTTGTCGCTGGCCTTGCCGGGCCATCCGGCATACTTGATGGCGTCGTTGCAGCGCTTGATGCCGCTATAGAAGTCGCCCCAGAGGGTAGCCAGTGTCTGATTGCCATTGCCCTCGAAGTTGAAGAGCTTGTGCCAGTGCTCGTTGTCGGTGGCATTGGCACCGCCTACCCAGAAGTCATCGCCCATGATCTCACCGTCGATGGTAAGGTCGTTGTAGGCAGCGTTGTCCCAGTCGGGCCAGTGCAGAGGAGCGTAGGCCGAGGTGAGTGCCTCGTTCAGTGTCTCCTCGGTGGTATAGTATTCTTCCAGAGGCTCTCCCGTTGGATTCTTCACCTCCAGGAATTCGTCGCTGCATGAGGTAAGGAGGCCAACCCCAACCCCTCCCCAAAGGAGGGGTGACAAGATAGTACCGAGTGCTACAAGCGCAGTACATATTCTTTTTCTGATATTTGTTTTCATTGCTTTTCCTTTTTACTTTGTTGAAATATGTTTTGTTTAAAGGTCTATCCTAACTCCCCTCCTTTAGGGAGGGGCCGGGGGTGGGCCTTATAATGAGATATTGAAACCAAGGGTGTAGGTACGTGCCTGCGGATAGACGCCATAGTCGACACCGAAAGAGGTAGAACCGGAACCGATTTCGGGATCGAAGCCCCAGTACTTGGTCCATGTAAACAGGTTCTCAGCACGGGCGTAGATGCGCAGACGACTGATATTAATCTTGTTCGTGATGCTGCGTGGCAGGGTGTAGCCCAGCGTGATGTTCTTCAGGCGCAGGTAGCTGCCATCCTGAATGTACATATCGCTGCATACCCAGTTTTCCGACTTACCCAGTGTAGGCACAGCGTTCGAGGTGCCTTCACCTGTCCAGCGCTGGAGTACCCAGGTGGGATAGTTACCCGAGGCAATGTCCTGACGGTAGGTAGCATCGAACACGTCGGCACCGCTCACGCCCTGGAAGAATACGCTCAGGTCGAAACCCTTCCACTCGGCATCGAAGTTCAGACCGAAGGTCCAGTCGGGCACGCCGTTACCGATATTGGTACGGTCGTCGCTGTTAATCTTACCGTCGCCGTTTGTATCCACGAAGCGGAAGTCACCCGGCTGTTTGCTGGTACCATATTTATTATTGTAGTCTGCAGCCTCGGCAGCATTCTGGATGATGCCGGCTGTCTTATATCCATAGAAGAAGGGGAAGGGTTGTCCGTTCTCTGCACGGGTACCGCCGTCGCTGAACTGCGAGATGCCGTAGTTGAGGAAACCGGTATCGTTACCGAGGTTCTTCAGTTCATTCTTCAGATACGAGGCATTGCCCTTGATGGCGAAGTGGGCATCGGCAACGTTGAACTTGTATCCAAGTTCGAACTCCCAACCGCTGTTCTTCATGTCACCGACATTGGCCAAAGGACGAGCCTCACCGACATAGCTGGGAATAGGCATCTCGATGATCATGCCGTTGGTCTTCTTGATATAGTAATCCACAGAGAATGTCAGCTTATTGTTCCATAAACCGAGGTCGAGGCCGAGGTCGGTCTGTTCACTCTCCTCCCATTTCAGGTCTTCATTGGAGAGGCGGTTAGCTTTCGAGCCATATACCATCGCAGCAGTGCGTCCGAAGTAATAGTTGCTGCTGGCACCCGTTGCAGTCAGTGTGGTGTAGGCGAAATCTCCGATATTATCGTTACCGTTCTTACCCCAGCTGGCGCGGAATTTCAGGTTGTTAAGCCAACTGCGTGTGTCTTTCATGAAGTCTTCGTTCATGATGTTCCAACCAACAGATACCGAGGGGAACGTACCATATTTATTGTTGGCACCGAAGCGACTTGAACCGTCACGACGGATGGTAGCCTGAAGCATATAGCGCTCGTCATAGTTATAGCTCAGACGGGCAAAAAGTGAAGACAAGCGGTGTTCGGTATATGGGCCGCCCCATGCGCCAACCAGACTCTTGGCACCTGTAACCTTGCCATCGGCATCGGTAGAGAGTTCCAGATCGCCACCTGTAGTATAGTTGATAGAGGGCTTGTCGATATTCACCAAGTTCCAGTGAGAACCGCCCAGCTCATCGCCCTTGAACTTCAGGGCCGACTGTCCGAGCACCACGCCGATGGTGTGCTTGCCGAAGATTTTGTCGTAGGTCAAGGTGTTTTCAATCTGCCAGGTGGTGTTGTTACCCTTATAAGAGGTAGCCGAAGTGTGGTCGGCATTGTTGTTACCCGAGAGATAGTACTTCTGTTTGGTAGCAGCATCGTAGCCCCAGAAAGAGAGCTCGGCACTGTAGGTGAAGTGGTATCTGAGTTCATCGAACAACTGCAGGTCGAGCGAGAACTTAGGCATGAACTTGTGGCTCCAGTTCCTGGAGGGGTTGCCCTGCATCATGGCGATGGGGTTGTTCTGCTCCTGATAGCTG
>Ga0256407_10001839_pt1 | contig 42738 bp, 31 predicted proteins | sample RumenRJG_04DNA_FD_193489 | JGI IMG/M metagenome (GOLD analysis project Ga0256407, IMG submission 193489) | Bovine rumen microbial communities from Lethbridge, Alberta, Canada - RJG_04 | ecosystem: Host-associated > Mammals > Digestive system > Stomach > Rumen | place: Canada: Alberta... | reverse complement strand
ATGTCTTCAAGATGTAATGAAACTTTGAAACTGGCAGTTTACCACGTTTCACCTTATGTCCCGTGACGGCACACTCTGTTCGAATGTCCGTATTTCACGAGACATTCGTAGCATCGAACGTCAGAGCGCAAGAGTTCACGTTGTCCGGTTGGTCACCGGCGGGGATCTTGGCTCTCCATATTTGAACACACAGACCGAGGCCTGTGTCTTCGGTACTACCCCAGTATCTTAGGGTAGTATTTAACCATATCGAACCAGAACTTTTACCTTCCAGCCCGGCGAAACAGTGTCACCGGAATCACAAGCGGATTTCGGCGGTTGCATCGTCTGAACCACCTCATCCCTGGGTAATATTTAAGGGTTGTCTTACAGGGGTTTTCAGAGACTGTTCTCCCTGCCCGATTCGGCGTTCTCGCGTATCCTGCGGATCAGCCAGAGATAGGTGAAGAGGAAGGCGGCCAGCGCGAATGCCGAGGCGACGAAGCATATGTTGTTCACCGACCGGAGATCTATCACGATCCCTCCCACGATGGATCCCGACGCGATGCCCGCGTTGAAGATCCCCGACTGCAGGGACATTGCCACGGGAGCGGCATCGAAGGGCGCGGCGCGGAGGGTCTCGTTCTGAGAAATCACGCAGAACAGGGTATAGCACATCCCCCACAGTGCGCAGAGGGCCATCAGCAATACTGCGTTATCCAATGCGAATCCGAACATCAGCATCGAGAGCCCCGAGAACAGGAGCACCGCGGGAACGATGTGATATCTGGACCGGTCGTAGAACTTGGTGAATATGATGCTGCCCGCGATCCCCGCGATACCGAACACCGTGAGGGCGACCGTCACGGAACCCTCCGAAAGTCCCGCCGCGTCGAGCAGGAAGGGCTCGATGTAACTGTAGCAGGTGAAATGGCCGGTGACGAACACTACTATCATCACATAGACCCCCACCAGCACCCTGTTGCGGTAGATGTCGGGCATCCTCTTCACCGTGAAGGTGCCCGGATTCCTGATCTGCGGGAACACGGCCGTCAAGAGAAGCAGGGTGAGCACGGAGACGGCGGCGATGGTGAAGAACGACATCCTCCATCCCATCGCAAGTCCTATGACCCTTCCCAAGGGAAGACCGAGGATCATGGCCACCGAGGTCCCCACCGCCATCACGCTGAGAGCGAAGCGATGGTATCTGAATTCCACCACACTGACCGCCAGCGGAGCGGCGATGGACCAGAACACCGAATGTGCGAGGGCCACGCCGATACGGGAGGCCATGAGCATCCAATACGAGGTGGAGATACCCGAAAGGAACTGGAAGACCGTGAAGGTCAGCACCGCCATAAGCAGCATCGGACGGTAATCCACCTTCCTGAGCAGGAGCATCAGGGGCAGGGAGCATATCGCTACGGCCCAGGCATAGAACGATATGATCAGCCCGGTCTGCGATTCGGAGGTACCGAAATCGTCGGCGATGCTGGTCAGCAGGCCCACCGGCATGAACTCGGACATGTTGAAAATGAACACGGATACCGTCAGTCCGATCAGGGGCAGCCACTGCCTGAAAGCCATAACTGCGTGAGTCCGTTCTTCTATATTACAATAAAGAAAGGAATAGGACGTACGAACTGTATTTTAGGAGGTACCCGATTCGGGTACGATAACATGTCCCCCCAGATACCCCAACCCAACGAACTCCACCAGTTCCTCGTACCCGAGACCGTATGGGAAACTTACCAGAGAGCCAAGTCCGGCAACGCCGAGTCGCAGTATGCGATGTACGCCGTTTACCGCTACGGAAGGGGAGTCGATGTGGATCCCGTGCAGTCGGCGGCATGGTGCCTGCTCTCTGCGGAGCAGGGCTATCCCGATGCGCAGACCGCACTTGGTGTGATATTCAACAACGGAGAGGGTGTGGAGCAGAGCTGTACGGAAGCTGTGAAATGGTTCACCAAGGCAGCAGAGCAGGGGGACGTCTACGCCATGGACAATCTTGCTGCGGCGTACTACTACGGGGACGGAGTCGAGAAGAGCTTCGCTGAGGCCGTGAAATGGTGGACCAAGGCGGCGGAGGACGACCATGCCGATTCCCAACTCAAACTGGCCACCGCATATTACCTCGCGGAAGGTGCCGACAGGAACGTTCCCGAAGCCATCAAATGGTTCAAGAAATCCACCGAGAAGCACAGCAGGGATGCCATGCGCTCGCTCGGCAAGATCTACCGCGAAGGAGACGGAGTGGAGAAGGATGCTGCCGAGGCACTCAAGTGGTACAGCCTGCTTGCCAAGGAAGGAGACGGGGAGGCACAGTTCATCGTGGGTGAGATGTACCTCGCCGGAGAAGGTACCGAAGCCGACAGGGATGCTGCCATCAACTGGTTCAGGCTGGCGGCCGAATACGATTATGACCCAGCACTCGAAAAACTGAAGGAACTCGGTGTTGAAGAGTGATAGAATCCGTTCAATCCTCTGAACGGATTCTATCAGTGTTCATACCTTACTCACATAATCTACGTTGGGACGTCCATGTGAGTCAAAGATCACTTCGACATTCCAACGTTCTTTCACATTCCCATCCATATCACGATCTATTGTAAAGTTAAACACCTCTCCATTCTTTGATTCGAAATGCGGATTCTGCAAAGACGTGATATTGTAAAGCTTACCTGACACATCATCTACGATGAAAATAAGCTGATTTGAGGGATGATAGCCATATTTGGCAACAATAACTTCCTGTGGCAACGGACTGTTGAGTGGAATACTATCTACACGAAGATAGGTTACACCTTCGCTCGAAGACACATCCAATACTTTACGAGGTGTATTTACAGGATTAATCTGTCCGTCAAAACTCTTGCTATAGAATTGATTTTTAGAAAGATCATAATAGCATCCAGTTAACAACAAACCTTCAGTCTGTACTTTTTTATCAAACTCAAACATAACGTCAGAGCCAATTCTTCCTGAATGAATAATTCTAAGATAATTTACTTTCATATTGGCTGATTCATCGAATGTTATTTCGGCACTCCATAAATCATTGTCACGTACATTGTCTTCCGAAGGCCGTTCAATAGCAAATTTGTACACAGCCCCTTCCTGTTTCAAAAAAATCAACCCATATTGTGCATCGAACACCTGGTTACCCCCCAGTGGGATGATTTCTCTGGTAAGGTATGTTAAGTTGTACATGCGACCTGTTTCCATATTTACAAGATAGGTTAATTGAGAATTCGGATCATAGCGGTATCCATGAGTGTAACACTGATGAGAATCGGTCTTGCTGGGTAATCCGTAAAACACGATTAACATCATGTCTCCGGCCTCTTCAATACTCCTTACGCCACGATTGATTTCGACAGATAATCTCTCACCGGTTTCTGAGAGCTTGTACATCTGGACTTTCTGTTTCTCGCCAGTACTGGTTAATTTGTATAGCGTGGGACCGCCATAGGTATTCTCATAATTTGTTCCCAGAATATTAGGGTCAGGAGTATTCCCCAGATATACAGTGTCTGCATCGGCAACGTCAAGATAGCAGTCCTCGAATTCCCATCCAAAGTGAGGAGGATTGAAAAAGAGCATGTAGACCGCTCCGCCTGCACAGAGTAATGCCGCGACGGATGCTACCGCCACTATCTTCAAATTCATATCTGCTAATCGATGGATACTGATATCATCCTTTCTGTACTGAACCGGAGACTCAGATTAACTGTGCTTCCAATTCCTTGATCCTCTTGATGATCGCATCGATCTGGGTATGTTCCAGATTGGGATTGAGGAGGGTGAACTTCAGCATGACGCGGCCGTCCATGACGGTCTGTCCGATGACGGTTCCCTCGCTGAGGAGCAGACGTCTGATCTTCTTGTTGACCTCGTCCCCGCTCTTCAGTGCGAACACCACGGAGGACAGCTCCGGTTCTACGGGAGCCATGAATGCAGGATCCTCCGAGATCCTCTTGTAGAAGTACATCGCATTGCCGACGGCGGTGTCGATGATCTTTCCGTATCCGTCGACTCCCCGGGTCTGGAACGCCATGAAGACCTTGAGCGCGTCGAAGCGGCGGGTGGTCTGCATGCTCTTGCCGACGAGGTTGATGTATCCGTCCTCCTCGTCCTCCTCGCGGTTGAGATAGTCCGCATGGAGTTCGAAGCACTTCAGCAGTTCCCTGTCCTTCACGAGGATGGCGGAACAGGAGATCGGAAGCAGGAACATCTTGTGGAAGTCCACGGTGATGGAATCACAGATGGAAATGGCTTTGATCCTGTCCCTGAACTGCCTGCTCATGATGAGTCCGGAACCGTAGGCGGCATCGGCATGAAGGTGCATTCCGTAACGGTCGCAGAGTTCCCTCATACCGACGGCGTCGTCGATGGAGCCGAAGTCGGTGGTACCGAAGGTGGCTACCGCACAGTACGGGTAGAGACCGGCGGCGACATCCTCCTCGAGCATCTTGGCGAAGGCCTTGACGTCGATCCTGCACTTGGAGTCCACGGGGATCTTCCTGACTGCCTGATACCCCATGCCGAGGATGTGGCTCGCCTTGTCCATGGAGAAGTGCGAGATTTCCGAGGTGTAGATACGGAGCTTGGTGTACTCCGGGGGAAGACCGTTCATCTTCACATCCCAATTGAACTTCCTGGCACAGTACCAATCGCGGGCCGCGATGATTGCGGAGATATTGGACTGCGAACCGCCGGAGGTGATGCATCCGTCGCCTTTGTCGACGGGGAATCCGTACAGTGCCAGCAGGCCGTGGATCATGCTCTCTTCCAGCTCGGTGGCGGCGGGACCCTGGTCCCAGCTGTCCATACTGTCGTTGAAGCATGCGATGATGAGCTCGGAGCAGATGGTCTCGGTGAGCACCGGCGAATGCAGGTGCGGCATGTACTTGGTGGACCAGGTGCGGAGCAGATGGGGGAGGATCTCCTTCTCGGTCTCCTCCAGCACCTTCTCGAATCCCTTCCCCTGCTCGGGGAGGAATCCCAGTGCGTTGATCTTCTCCCTCAGCTCGTAGGGGCCGATTCCGGAGAACGCACTGTCGTCCGAGAATGAGTTGAAAATGGCGGAGAGGGTCTCCCGGATCATCCGGGAGAACCTCTCCTGTATCTCTTTCGAATCTGACAGGAGGACCGGGTCAGTGGCAGACATCGGCGTCGACCTCTTTGACCGACTTCTCGAAGATGGAAAGCGCGGTCTTGATCTCGTCGTCGGTGATGTTGAGAGCGCAGAGACACCTCATGACGGAGCCGTTGCGTCCTCCCTTCTCCATGATGAGTCCGTTCTCGAGGCAGCGGCGCTGGACCTTGAGAGCGACCTCTCCTCCGGGTACGGGGTGTCCCATGATGTCCTTGGGTCCGTTGGGGTCGATGAACTCAATACCGAGCATGAGTCCCTTTCCGCGGACATCTCCGATGATGGAGACCTCGTCCTTCAGTTTGAGCAGACCCTCCTCGAGGATCTTTCCCTTGCGGGTGACATCAGCGAGGAATGCTGGGTCTTGGAGTTTCTTAAGGACCACGGTTCCTGCCACCATAGCGAGCTGGTTGCCGCGGAAGGTTCCTGCGTGGGCTCCGGGACCCCATACGTCCAGGTCCTTGTCGTACACGACGACGGCCATGGGCTGGGTTCCTCCGATGGCTTTGGAGATGAGGATGACGTCGGGAACGATTCCGGCATGCTCGAAGGCGAACACCTTTCCGGTACGTCCCATACCGCACTGGATCTCATCGCAGATCATGGGGATACCGAGCTCCCTGGTGATCCTGCGGACTGCCTGCAGGAACTCGACGGGTGCGGGGACCACTCCTCCCTCGCCCTGGATGGGCTCGAGGATGATGGCTGCGGGCTTGGTCACTCCGCTCTCGGGGTCCTTGAGTAAACGCTCGAGGTAGGCGATGCAGGCCCTGGTTCCGGCCTCTCCGCCGATACCCATGGGGCAGCGGTAGGAGTAGGGGTAGGGCATGAACTGTACGCCGGGCATGATGTTCTGCACCTTGTTCTTGGCGGTGCAGTTACCGGTGAGCGCCATGGGTCCGTGTCCCATTCCGTGGTATCCTCCGGAGAATGCGATGACGGTTCCCCTGCCGGTGGCTGTCTTGCAGAGCTTGATGGCGGCGTCGGTGGCGTCGGTTCCCGAGGGGGAACAGAACTGGACCTTGGCCCTCTCTGCGAATTCCGGAGGGAGAATCGCGAACAGATTCTCCAAGAACATTTCTTTCGTCGGAGTCATGATGTCCAACGCGTGGAGGGGTGCTCCGGACTGGATGAGATCGATCATGGCCTGGTTGACCTCATCGTTGTTGTGGCCGAGTGCGAGCGTACCCGCACCGTTGAGGAAATCGAGATAGCGTTTTCCTTCAACATCCTCCACCCAGCATCCTTTGGCCTTGGCTAACGCGATCGGGAACTTACGCGGGTAGCTCCTGGCGGATGACTCAAAAACCGACTGACGGTCAATGAAGTACTGGTTAGTGTTCTGGTTCATTAAATGCGGGGACTAAAAGCATTGCTTAAGAACTTTTTTCTCAGGGGAGTTTTCGCATTTTCCAAAATTGCCCTGTTTTATTCACAGGGGGTAATTATGGGGAAAAACGGGGCTTTTTTTCGAGTCGGCCCGAACCTTGAGAGCCTGCCCGGAGAGGATATCGCACACGCGGACGGGGGCGGCGGACGGGTCCCGAAAATGATGGATTGGAAAATGTGACCTGAGTCATCATATCCTCAATTCTGCTGCTGATCGGGAATCTGGGATTGCCTCTGCTTGGTTCATTTCAGGGACCGAGACAAGCAAGCGGAACTACCCACACCCCCCTCCTCCCTCTGATAGGTCGTGTTCGTTCCAGTGAGCACCATCAGGAAGTTAGGTAATATGGTATAATTTCGCCAGGAGCCTTTCCATTCACGGCTGCATATTTGACGAAAATTTAAAATTCTTAAAATTCTAAAATGGAATTTTAACAGAATTTTAATATCACCACAAGTCAGAATTCCCGATGATTTGAACAAATAACACATTGGGAACCAAAGGCCGGATGGTAAAAAATCGTGGAGAGGAGGACACTCGGACACCTGAAGCCAGCAAGGAATGACCTGTTGTTTTCAAGGCCATTTTTCGTACCTTCGATAATCGAAAAACACATTATCTTGTTCAAACTGACGCGTATTGGACCTGCCGCACCACGATCTCGGCGCAAGCGATAATATATAAACCGTGTTGCAGATGGAAACGGTGGTGAGGAAATGGAATCTCTGACCGCCAGTAAGAAGTATCAAGAAGGGGTAAAGAAGGTCGGCCCCGGTTGCAAATTCTATTACCGGTGCATTTTCGATCCAGTTCCCAACAGCGACCTGAAGGATCCCGCCAAGTACGGAGTAGAGTCTGTTTCCGAGGATCAGCAATCCTGAGGAAATGTAATATGTACTGCAGTTGTATTACAAACTGATGAATGCGGGAATCATTTCTAACGAGCCTAAGACAGGTACCTTCCAGATGAGGATCAACCCCGAATACAAGAAACAACTGGAGGAATTGTTCGCCAAATGCGGGATGACCCTCTCCGAGGCTACGAATGTGTTCTTCCAGATGGCACTTACTACAGGTGGCCTCCCGTTCAACGTCAATTCTGATCCGAAAATTGTTCTCAGCGACAGATCAGTGGCATATCTGGAAGGTGAATTCAAAAAAGGTCTCGAATCCACAGAGAAGGACGGTTGGATCTCCGAGGATGCCATGCACACCAAGTACAGGTGAAACGGGATGATTAATGTGCCAACGATCCGACAAGTTAAGGATTCAGGAAATTTTTACAATCTGTTGTTTAAGGATTCAGGAAATTTTTACAATCTGTTGTTTAAGGATTCAGGAATTTTTAAGACAATGCTTATTAAGGAATCAGGAAATACTATATTGTGAAAAGAAAGATTTACGATCGTCTGCTGCAGTGGAAAAACGAGAGTAAGGGAAAAAGTGCACTCTTAATCGAGGGTGCACGCCGCGTGGGCAAAAGTTACATCGTCGAGGAATTCGGAAAGAACGAGTACGACACCTATGTCCTCATCAATTTCAGCAATACCGCACCGAGAATCAGGAATCTGTTCACAAACGATGTGCATGATATCCCGATGCTCCTGCAAAAACTATCAAATCTCACAGCTACACGTTTCATCGAGCGCAAGACACTCATAATCTTCGATGAGGTGCAGAAATGTCCGAGGGCGAGAGAAGCGATAAAATTCCTGGTGGAGGACGGGAGATACGATTACATCGAGACAGGGTCGCTCATTTCGATACATGAGAACGTGAAGGATATCATCATACCCTCCGAAGAGGAAAAGGTCAAGATGTACCCTTTGGATTTCGAAGAATTCTGTTGGGCGATAGGAGATGAAGTCACCGTCCCCGCTATCAGAGAACACTTCGAATCCAGAACGCCAATGGGCGATGATGTCCATTCCGCCTTCCTGGACACATTCAGGAGGTACATGATCGTCGGAGGTATGCCGAGGGCCGTTCTGGAATACGCATCCACAAAAGATTTCTCCAAAGTGGAGAACATAAAGAGGCAGATCATCGGACTGTACAAAGAGGATATAGGTAAACGCGCGAAGGCCAATAGGAGGAAGACTGCAGCCCTCTACGAGGCAATCCCGTCCGAACTGTCCAAACATGACAAGGTGTTCAATCTTTCCGATATAGACAAGAACGGAAAGTTCTCCAATTACGAGGACCCGATATACTGGCTCGAGGATTCGATGATTGTAAACACCTGCTATAATGCGACGGAACCAAGCATCGCGATGGGCCTTAATACGGACATCTCCTCATTGAAACTCTATTCTGGCGATACGGGCTTACTGGTCAGTCTGGCGATTAATTCAGATGAATCTATCGAACACAAGGTGTACATTGACATCCTGCAGGACCGTCTCCATCTGAACGAGGGGATGTTCGCTGAGAACATGGTGGCACAGATGCTTAGGGCGAACGGCCACAAGCTGTTCTTCCACGCATTCTACAAGAATGCAAAGAACGGGGAGAAGGACAAAAACAGGTCAGAAGTAGATTTCCTTGTAAAACGCGGAAACAAAGTATCTGTGATTGAAGTAAAGACCGGGAAGAGCAACAGCCACACATCTCTCGATTATGTGATGGATACGTATTCCAAACAACTCGGACAATGCTATGTCCTGCATACGAAGGACTTGAGAAAAGACGGAAATCTACTGTATCTCCCCATATACATGGCCATATGTCTGTGAGATCTTTTTCGGGCATGATTCTGCGTGCTACCGATTTATTTGCAGTGGTAAGGGCTTGAGTATACGGGAAAAATAACAACAATCGAGACAGTATTGACAATGTACAACTTTGCGTATACTCTTGGTATACTGCGGTATACAGAAAATGGCGTGGAGAGGGGGACCCACGACCCCCACTGGCCAGCATGTCGGTTTCCTGATTTTTCGAAGGGTTATTCTGTACCGTTGAAAAACGTAAAACATATACTTATAAGAGAGGACCAAAAGATCGGCGAGAAAAACAAGAAAACTACGAACCCTGAAAGGAGGGAAAGAGGTTTGATTCGGACTCAGTTCTTGGAGTCCTTGACCTTCATAAGATCTACCGCATCCATCTGACGGATGCGCCCGTAGAATGTCTCCGTGGTCTTCGTGGATGCGTGTCCGAGGTTGCGCGAAACCGCCTCGATGGGTACGCCCTGATCCTTCCAATACTGGGCGTAGGTACGGCGACACATCCTCCCGTCGAATCTAATCCCGGTATCCTCCTCCACGATCTTCCTGATGAGGCGGATGGTCTTATCGGACATCATGTCGAATGAGTCGAGACAGAACACGTAGTGCTCCGATTCCGCATCCCCTTCCTCGAGGAGGGTCTCCCTGAGCGCCATGTAACGCTCCACCAGGGGAATGAACATGGGGATCAGTGCAGCAGGTCTCTCCTCTCCGTAGGTATCCTGCCCCTTAACGAAATCCAGATAGATGTAGGGGGTCGCCTCGCCGGTCAGGAAGACATTGCACGCCTTGGCATGCTGGACCTCGATGGTCCTCGTGCCCCCGCCCAGATATATCCCCACGACTCCGTAGGCCCTGATCATACGGCGGTCCGAATCGGGTACGGCCAGACCTTTCTCGGCAATGAATTCCATCTGTTCTTGGGTGAGAACCGGAAGACGCTTGCGGTGGGAGCGTTTGGCAATGGGGTAACGTTTGTACATCGTCTCGACACTGAAGTTGCCGAACGACCTGCAGAGGTTGTTGAGGTCGTTCAGATACTTGCGGACGGTGACGATCTCTCTTTTCTTGCCGTTGCTTCCCGGCGTTTCCACCAGAAGGTGATAGATGGCGTAGATGTCATCCACCGTGAACTTCTTCGGGTAGGTGGTCGAGAGTTTGTTCTCATTGTACAGCTTCCTGACCATCTTGTCCAGTATCTTCAGTCTTCTCCTGACCACGTCGAGAGAACCTTTGGAAAGATTGACGGTGTAGTTCTCCAGATAGATCTGGCTCGCTTCCTTGAACGGATTGCGTCCCATCAGATCCCTCCGGAATTTTTGCAAGTCGACTTCACCACTTTCACTTTCATCACTTTTTCACTCTGCGGATTGCTCTGGACGCGGGAGAACACCTCTCTGAATCCGGCTCCGTACTGCCCGATTGCCACCAAAAGGTTCTCGTAGAACTCCGGCCAGTCGTCGTCGAGGCACTTGTACCTGCCCGCACCCTCCTTGATGGGGATCTTCAGACGGTCGAGGCAGAACGCCACCGTCCCCCTGTCGATGCTGAGACGGCAGGAACTGTCATCGCTGTTCATGATGTCGAACAGTGCCCATTCGGTTATGTCTTTCAGACGGAGGTTGTGACACCCGTTGACAAACGCAATGTAATCGATGGGGGGAGGAAGGGCATCGTATTCGGTGACGGTCTTGCCGAAGACTATGGCCTCGCACAGGGCCTGGACCACAATTCCGTACTGTCCAGTGCTCTTGTCCTTTTTCTTCTTCCTCTCGCACTCCAGGAGATATTCGAGAAGGTCCATCGAATGGCCGCTGTATCTGCTTATCGCGTAGTATCCGCATATCACCTTGAGCGATCTGTTTTGAACGGAAGGGTGCTCTGTGATTCCCTCCTCTTCCCCGTATTTCCCAGAACTGAGAAGATCGTGAGCGGTTTTGAGCGATCTCCTGAAACTTACTCCGGGAGAATCTGCGTTATCGAGATGCCCCTTTATCCTCTCGACTTCCGTGATTGCCTTGAGGGCATAGAGTTTGGCGGATATGATGCGGGGATCGTTGTGGAAATCGAACTCGTCGAAAATCTCCATGAAGTCGAGGTCCTCGCATACCTTCTCGTTCACCACCGGCGTCCCGATGAGGATCCCTCTGCTGCGGGTATCCTCCCGGAATCCGCCGAGGGTGCACACGGCCACATCGGTGAAGTAGCTGGAAGATGTACCAGACAATACCCCTTCACGGTCCACACGCATACGATCATAGGTACCCGACCTCTCCGTGGCGAGCTTGAGGAAGTTATTGATCTCGTTCCCCCTCTCGGAGCTCAGATTGTCCTTTGCCTCATCCAGGAGGATGGTGCAGTCGTACTTTCCGAGCAGGTCGATGAGGACCGGGCAGGAGTAGTTCCCGGAAAGGTGTCCCCGGTACGAGATCCTGCTGAGGAGCTTCATGAACGTGCTCTTCCCGGTCCCGTAGAGACCCTCTACGAGCAGGATGGGGCACATCGGCATCTGGTGCTTGAAGAACGAGTGGATGGCGAAGGCGGCGGCCACATCGTAGATGCGGTAATCATCGAAGAAGATGAAGGTGCGTAGGTACTCCACGATGTTGTCGTGTATCTCCGAAAGGACCTCCTTCAGGAAACTGTCCCTAGCGGAGAATCCCTCTTCGCGCTGTTTCGACAGATGCCTGTTGAAGATCCTGTAGTATTCCTCTACCTCCTTCGTGAAGTTAGGCGTCCTCCAGGTCCTGCATTCGTGGGCCATGGCTCTCATGAAGGTTACGTCCCTGATGTCGTGGACCTCCTCAAGGGACTCGATCTTTACCTCGCCCTCATCTGTGACGGTGTAAGCCTCCCCGGGTTTGTCGCCGTCCATGAAAGGCTCGTAGTACGGCCTGAGGCGGATCCCTTCGTCGGGAATGCCCCCTTTCTTGGCGCACATCAGCGTTCCTCCTTCTTCTTTGAAGTCTTCTTCGGAACACTACAGATGATTTCGGCAAACAATCTGGAGGTGGCATCCCAGTCGACGGTCCCGGTGCCGAACATTTCCGGGAGAGTGGTCTGCCGATATGTTGTCATTCCCCTCCCCCTAAGAAATAACTGTTCCAGAGGGTTTCACCGACGAGCGCCTTTACCTCCGCCTATGATAGGTAGGACATGCTGCAAAGCCCCCGTACAAGGAGGGCATTGATGGCAGCATTGCGATTGGCAAGCTGAGCATCGGCCTTGAATTTCTCAACACTGTCGAAGACTATGTTGAACACCTTGGCGGTTAACACGTAGGGCTTACCCCTAGTGTTTTTATTGATGAATTCTATTGTCGTAACATCACATCCTGTGATCCAGGCGGTTCAGATTGGTAGTCGGGGCCGCCTTCGGATTTTTAAATGGTTTAATGGGGTTTTGTTGACTTCAGAGTGCGGATTCAACGGTTTCCTTCAATACGGATACAGAACTCGATCGCCGCTTTTCTTACGAAATCGGCCCGGGATTTGGAGTACCCCTCACGGACAAAACCGTCGATTTTTTCGATCTCCTTGTCGGTCAGTTGTACCTGTACTGCTCTCATTGGCATCACCACTTAATTGCCTAAATCGTCAATTAGGCAGAAATCCTTAGTATATCTAAGGTATTTATAAGTTATTAGCCCATATCTGCTATTAAGCAAATTATTCGACAGAAGGATTGAGAATGGGACTCAGAAAACTATGCCCGACAAAGAAGATAACCGTGACGGCCTCGAAAATGCTGTATGATGAAATTGAAAAATACATCACTGACAGCATGCGTTTTGCTACGATGTCTGAGTTCACTGATTTTGCTATCAAATATTTCATCCAGCGCTTTCCTTATGACATCGAACGCAGTGTTACAGCGGAGTATTTGAGGAGAAAGGAAGAAAACAGACATATGGAAATGATAGAATTCGACAGCGATTACAGTAAGGAAGAGACCATGAGCTGGCAGGCCACGGTTCCGTTGGGATCGCTGATGGAACTATCTTCGTTCCAGGGCATATTCGGAGTGCTGGACCCTATTAACATGATAAGATTCAGCGTAGAGTACTATTTCAAATGCCTGCAACGTTCCACATATCTCAAAGTAAAGATGGTCAGGAACGAAATACCGGACAATTATGAACTCCCGCCGATCAAGTTCAAACCTTTAAAACCGCTTCCCAAAAAGACAAAAGATGGCCTGTAATACTTGGTAAATCCCTCCGATACTGCCAATTTGTTACTGCGGATTTCAGGTAATCTATGAACTCGTTTCCGCATATGTCCCGATATGGTCCAGAGTTACCCCTGTCATCGGGTGCTATAACGGAACACTGATGGGCGAAATTATCTAACAAACGTTTGGAATCACAGGAGATACTTCGATCTGTACCTCCAGGTCAGTATCCCCAAGAGCACTATGACGAAGATCATGCAACCGACGACATAAGGCATGGTCTCCGCTTCGAAGCTCTTCCTGAGGTCGTCCTCCTTCTCCAGGATCTGATGCGGAGCGGCCCAGTTCGAGGCCACGTCATAGTTCGCGTAGAGCGTGGCGGTCTCCGACATGCCGCACCCGGCGAAGCCCTGCGGCTGACCGCAGTATGCATAGACATTGGTCAGCATCAGATTATGACCCAGACATTCGTTTCCAATGGTTTTCAGCCCCTTGCCCAGGGTCACGTTCTCCAGGTTCTGACAGTCGTAGAACGCGCTGTTCCCGACGGTCTCCGCATTGTTGGTGTTGATGCTCCTGAGAACCGAACAGCGGTAGAACGCGCTCTCCCTTATCTCGGTCACGGAGTCGGGGATGATGACCCCGTCCAACGAATCGCAGTACCCGAAACAGCGTTCGGGGATGATCTTCAGGCTGTTGCTGAGGGTGACGTTCGCCAGGAGCGTGCAGTTATAGAACGCTCCGCCGCGGATGTCGCTGACGGTGTTGGGAATCACGATGGTACGGATCATATGGCAATCCCTGAATGCCTCGAAACCGATGAATCCCACCCCTTCGGGGATGGTCTCGGTGGTGCTCCTCAGCTTGAGGCAGGCCCTGAAGCATTCGTCCGCCAGGATCCTCACCGACGGGGACTGTCCCCAGAGGATCTGCTCCAGCGACGAACACTTGTAGAACGCACGGGTCTGGATCTGCTCGATGGAATCGGGGATGCGGACGTGGGTCACGGAGGTATCCTCGAATGCGTTGCACCCGATTATCTTCACAGGGTACTCGGTACCGTTGACGAGGATGACCGAGGGGATATCGATCTCGGCACCCTTAACCCATTTGGTGACCATGATGCTGTCGTCGATCAGGCAGTAGTTGAACGAGAACTTGCCCTTGCTGTAGGTCAGGATGCTCAGCACGTCAGCGGGATAGGTTCCCCAGGTCGAAGATTTGTCGGTACGGTACACCGTGACGGAAGCGGGTGCCTCCCCTGTGAATTCCGGCATGTCGCCCATGAAATAGACCTCCCTGATCCCTGTCAGATAGACTGATGTCCAATCGAAGGCGGTGACGGACGCCGGGACCACGAGGACGGTGGTGTTCAGCACTCCGGCGAAGGCGTTGGCACCGATGCCCCTGAGCGGGTATCCCTCGAGGGACGAGGGAAGGTAGAGGACCTCCCCGCGGCAGTCGATGTCCATACGGTTCAGGGTGGAACGGTAGGTGTCCACGTCCTCTCCGGCACAGGTGTAGTCGACCTCACCGTAGGGACACTGCACATCCTGCCCCGACGAGGTGCTGCGGGGAGCCGAGGTACCCACGACGTAATAGGGGAACTGCGTTACGCTGAAGGTCACCTCGCCGTCCGAATATGTACAGGGGACGGTAGTAAGGAGACCGGTATTGGCATTGGCGCTCCACACCATGGGAGAGACGGCAGAATCCTCCCTGTAGGGCAGGGAGAGACTCACCGACAACCCCTCGCCGACGGGGTCGGTGACGGTCCTGCCGTTGATCTTCACGGTGACGGTGTACGAACTGTCCCAGCTCACGTTCTTCAGGGAGGAGTTGATCCTCACGGAGGATGTCGGACCCTTGGATATCGTCACGGTCACGCTGTCATCGGTGATCCCCGCCAGGGTCTTCAGGCCCATGACACCTGCGAGACCGTCTAGATTGATCGTCACGGTACCGCGGGGGAGGACTATGCTGATATCGCTGTCCCCTCCGAGGCTGTTATAGAGCCTGGAGACGACGGACTTGTCTAGGAGGACCACCTTGTCGCCGGAGAATTCGGATACGTCGCACACGACGTACGCACTGCCGTTCCTAGGCAGATTGCCGACGAAACCTGCAGGGATGTCCACGGAGACCGTGGTCCTGTCCGCATCCGCATAGGCGTATCCGCCGATGATCTTGGATGCGTACAGGGTGGTGTCGCCGGTGAACATGAACGAGGTCCCAACAGGCTGGGTCATTCCCTGGTCGCGGTAGAACTTGAGCATGTGGCCGTCCACCGAATCCATCATCATGGACTCGGTGAGGAACCCTCCGTAGACGATGGGGATGGAGAGATCTTCGTTGCCCTCGATCTTGACGGTCAGAGTGTACGGGTGGGGCACGTATGTGTAGGCGGCGAAGACCACCTTGGATGCGGTGATGCTGCTGAAATCAGCTACCAGCGCATAGTCCATCTGCGTATCGGTGAACATGGCGATCGCCCATCCTGCGAAGGTGTACACCTTGTCAACGGTCTCCGGACGTTCAGGGTCAGAGGGGAAATCGTCCAGGGCCTGGCCGTAGTAGACCTGCTTCCTCGCAACTATAGTTCCGTCGGCACCGTAGAAGGTGACGGTCATCTTACGGACCTGGGACTCGAATACAGGGGACAGTTCCAGAGGCTCTGTCACTGAGGTCAGGTCCGCCACGTGGGTACCGTCGGTACTCCATCCCCTGAACACGAATTCGGTGCTGAACGTGGGATCTTTCTTCGGTATCAGCTCATAGGAGGCGGAAGTCCCGGATTCCACCAGTTCGGTGTGAAGGAGCGAACCGTTCCCGTCCGTATATCTTACTTCTATCTTATCTGCCGCCTTGGAGAGATAAGCTCCATGGAATGTCGTGTTCTCGCTGAGAGGATTGGTCAGGTCGCCCCAACCGGAGAAATAGAAGCCGTCCCTGTCGGGGGCCGCAGGTGCTGAAGGTACGGCGTGACCGTAACTGACCCCGACCGTGCCTACGGTCTCGCCGTCAATCTCGAACGTTGCTGTCAGATTCCTGCTCTTGACCTGGGCACTGATAGAGGATTCGTCGGTGACATCAGGAAGGGTAGTCAGTACGTTCTGCTCCTCCCCGGTCTGGGAGGTGTAATCGATGGATACGATGTACACCACAGATGTGTACTTGTAGACGCCTGGGTCATAGTATCCGAGGGTCCAGTCGTTGTAACTCCACTTGTCGTTCACGTAGATGTATTGGGCCCAATACGCCCAGCTGGTGGACGAACCGAGATTGGTGCTGCCCTCGATGCCGAAGAAGGAAGTGATCCAGTATTGGAGATCGTTCCCGTTGGAATCGACACTGGTGATGAATTTCGACTCGAAACCGTTGGAGTTCATCGCATCCATGACCACCTCACCCATGTTGCATCCGTATCCCTCTATCCAGAAACCGCTGATGCGGTCATCGGTGGTGAACGCCTCCTGCACCCTGGCATCTTCGCTGTCATATCCGTAATCGAAACGGATGAACACATAACCCTTGCTCTCGGGCCTGAAATCCGGTGTGATATAGACATTGGAACCGTTCTTCATCTCCTGCCCGGACATGTGCAGGCAGTAGGTGGTGCCGCTGATGACCTGGGAATTTGATACATCATCGAAACCCACGGAGGCCCAGTCATGGGTACCGAGGGGCATCCACTGATGGATGTTCCAGTATTCCGGGCTCTGTGCGCTGACGTCATCCACCGACTTGATCATGCCCAGTCTGGTGTACTTTATCTCCATGCCAAGGTTGCTGCAGGCGCTCTCGATGATCTGCTGAACACTGGTGCCTCCGGTTACTGTTTCGGCATATGTTCCGTCGGCTCTTTCGATGAACACGCGCACGTCCTCCGCCGTAGCCGCATCTGATTCGCTGGACTGTTCCAGCACAATGAATACCGAGGCCGCAATGACGGCCGCGGACAGAATCAGAAGGAAGGACGTCCTGCGCATGTCACACACCTGCCGCTCTCTTGGGGAGCACGTAGATCTCCCCGTCCTCGTCGGTACCTACACGGGCATCCACCTCGTAGACGTCGTGGATGAGCTGGGCGGTGACGACCTTCTTGGGGTCGCCGAACCCGACGATGTTGCCCTTCTTCATTATGATGCACAGATCGCAGTACCTCGCCATCAGCGATATGTCGTGTTCCGCCACAATGACGGTCATCTCGCTCTCGCGGGCCATGGTCTGGAGGTATTCCATGACATCCAGCTTGTACTTCATGTCCAGGTGGGAGGTGGGTTCGTCCACCAGCATCACCTTCGGCTGCTGGACGTAGGCCTTGGCGATGAGGGCACGCTGCTTCTCTCCGGAAGAGAGCAGAGACAACTGCTTCCTGCGGTAATGGTCGAGACCGAAATACTTCAATGCCTCGCGGACGGCCTTCTCATCATCGGGGGATTCCCACCAGACCTTGTTGACGAAGGGATACCTTCCCATCATGACCAGGTCCATGACGGACATCCCGAAAGTGGGTCCCGGTTCGGCAGGTACGTTCGCCACACGGCGTGCGATGTCTATGGGGCGGAGGGTGGAGATGTCCTCGCCGTCGATGGAGATGGATCCGGTCCAGCCCTTGTTGATCTTGGAGATGCACTTCATCATGGTGGACTTCCCGCATCCGTTGGGCCCGATGAGGCCGATGAGCTTCCCTTTGGGAAGGTCCAGGTCGATGCCGTGCAGGGCCTCGAACTCACCGAAGCTGATGCGCAGGCCGTGTATACGGAGCATGATGTCCGCCTCGGTGTACTGGTCCGAGGTAGCGGTGTACCGGAGGGATTCATCCGTCATATTCGCGCCCCCTCCTCATCAGCATGTAAGCGAAGACCGGGGTACCGATCATGGCGGTGACCGCTCCGACGGGTATCTCCGTGGGGGCCATGGCGACCCTGGCGATCAGATCGGAGAACAGCATCAGGCAGGCACCGAGGATCATGGATGCGGGCATGATGAGACGATGGTCCCCTCCGAGGAACATCCTGCAGGCATGGGGGATGACCAGTCCCACGAATCCGATGATACCGACGAATGCGACGCAGATGGAGGTCAGGACAGAGGCCACGATCATCATGAAGGCCTTGAACTTCCTTACGTTCAGTCCGACCTGACTTGCCTGATCCTCTCCCATCATGAACAGGTTGAACTCCCTCGCCCACATAAGTGCCAGCAGTGAGATTCCAATGGCCGGGACGAACACCAGGAAGGCGTTCTCCCAGGTGATGCTGGAGAACGATCCGTACAGCCACCACATGACGTTGGCAAGGTTGTCCTTGTCCATTGCCAGGAAGAGCGTCTGCACGGAGGAGAACGCCAGCCCGACTATGACTCCCGCCAGGATGTAGTTGGTGGCGGAACCTCCTGCCCCTTCGGAAACCAGGATAGTGATGGAGAAGGCTACGAGACCCCCTATGATGGCGGCTATAGGTATCAGATAGGTGCTGTGGGCTCCCAGGAACGGGATGATCGATGCTCCGACGGCGGTAACTGCGATGGCGAAACAGCCCGCTCCGGAGGATACTCCGGTGATGTAGGGGTCGACGAGCGGATTGCGGATGAGTGCCTGGTACATGCATCCCGCGACGGCCAGTCCCGCCCCCACGCCGATGGCGGCGACGGCCCTGGGGAGCCTGGAGTGGTAGATGTAAAGCTCCTCGGTGTTGAGGCCCTGTCCGCCCTTCTGGATAGCGGAGATTAGCGAGGCCAGGGCACGGTCTATGGGGATGATTCCGCCGGAGGAGATCGAGATGGTCACCAGGAACATCAGGACCGAGAAGATCAGACCCGCGAGGACGATAACCCTGAAACGTCTTTTCTTGATTTTAATCTCGCTCTCGTCGCTGTTGACATCGGCTATCTCGTTGCTCATCCTGTTGTAGGACGAACGCATCCGCCTAATCAGGCCGGCCGCCGGGCCACGTCCTTTCCTGTCCTTGTCCGGACCTTCGTTCTCTGCCATCGTTTCACTTCCTGTACATTACGAATGCCACTATCGCGGTGAGCGCGGCGGCCGCATAGAGCGAGAGCCAGGACCAGTGGAGGAGCCCTTGTGATTGGTAATCTATGTCGGAGGTTTCCTTGTCGATTCTCCCGGGGATGTCGGATATGCAGTACAGTGTCCCGTCGTCGTTCCCGACGTAGATCTTGCCGTCGATGACCGTGGGGGTGGACATGCAGTACGCGGTGCTGCTGCCGGGGGACAGCTTGATCGCCCATATCTGGTCACCCGTATCGGGGTCGAAACATCTCAGGGCACCTCCGACCGGCCATTCGGCCAGGGTACTGTAGTCCGCACAGTACAGCCTGCCGTCGCAGTACACCATCCCCCCGCGGGTGGAGGCGTCGTTGGGGTTGCACCAGAGGACGTGCCCGTCTGTGACCGACAACGCGTAGAATCCTGCCTTGGCATCGGTTTTTACATTGTTCTTGTCCCATACCTGGGGCTTACCCGCTTCCGACGAATACAGGGCGGGGGATAGGTAGGTATACACCGTATCTCCGACCACGACTGGGGTGCTCCCGAACAGTTCCACCTTCCACAGGATTTCGAAGGTCTTCAGATCCACCAGTTCCGTGAATCCGGTCCTGGGGGACATGTTGCCGTCATCGCAGAGGACGAACGCTTTACCGTTCCCTGCGGGAACGACCTTCACGGCACCGGTGCCGTAGGAACCGAGGTCGCCGAACATATGGGTGCGGAGATTCTCGCCGGTATCGGCATCGACGCAATACACGTATCCTGCGTAGCTCCCGGATACGACGGTCCTCACGCCGTCGACGTACACAATCGAGGGGGCGGAGAAATAGAAGCATCCGCGGACGGATTCGTCCGGCAGGCATCTCCATAGTTCGGTGAAACCAGCATCTCTGGATACGGAGTAGCAATGCATGGCCCCGTCATGGGTGTTGAAATACAATGCCCCGGAGTCATAGACCGCCGAGGTCGGTCCGTTGGCGAGGACTATCCCGGTGAGGGATGCGGTCGACTCGTAGGTGTAGGTGTAGGTGTCGAACACACCGGCGAAATGGGCCGTCTCCCCCGACGGCACCAGCTCGGATAGTACGGTGCCCTCGAACCTGTCCAGACAGTAGATGTGCCTGTTGGAGGAGGTCACCACCAGCATGTCCCCGATGAGTACGGGTGTACCGATCTCATACTGGGATGCGCTTCCGGAGGTGTTTATCGAGTACGAGAAGGTCCATGCGACCTCGTGGTTGATGGTGTCCACACAGTAAAGGTGGGGTTTGCGGTTGGTCCCCGAACCGTGGATGTCGCCTCCGGTGGTGTAGTACACCAGTCCGTCGGCGGACAGGATGGAGCTGTAGACTCCGCCTGATTCCGATCCGATGTACCATTCCAAGGGGGAAGCGGCATTGGTCGGTCCGTTGGAATCGGAGACGCCCGCATTAGAGGAATTGCCACGGTACGACTGCCACGAATCACCGAAAGAGGGAGTTACCGCAGGCTTGATGGACGGCAGGGGGTAGAATCCCAACGCTACGGTCCCGCCGGTGTACGCGGTGCTCCCGTCGGCCTCGCCGTAGATCCACGCGAACGAGTCCCAGATGTAGAATCTCCAGACGCATTCCTGCGTCTTCACCGTGGTATTGGACCGGCCGTTGACGGTATCGATGGTGTCCCCGGTCGCATGATATCCGACGGAATTGGCCTCCAGTACGGAGGAGGCGATGCTCAGGAGCGTGGATCCCGTGCAGCTGCCGATGCTGTACCAACAGGTATCGCCGTTGCCGTAATCGATCAGCAGCATGTCGGAGTTGTATTCGGCCGCTTCGCTTCCGTCCGTACAGCATACGGGCATTACGAAGAGAAGACCCAGCAGTATTGCGGCAAGTGCCCTTCTCATGTCAGCAGCACCCCCTCGGTACCCTGGTATCTCAGGTACTGCTGGTAGTCGTCGCCGAAGTACTTGGGACAGCGGTCCCAGTAATCCGCCTTGGTGAAGGAATCGGGGTCAAGGACCTTGGCGATCAGTTCGGCGGTCGCACCCAGCCTCGCTCCCGGACGCGAGAGGAGATCCGCGGATTTACCGGAGAAGATGAAGACCTTCTTGTTCTCGAAGGCGGGGGTATCCTTCCACATGCTGTTCAGACTGCGGAGGACGTTCTCGTACTCGCGGTCGGAGGTGATCTCCTCCCCCTCGTAAATGATGATAATGGCATCGGGCTGTTTGATGTAGATGGCCTCCCTGTCGACCATTCCCCAGGATGAGATGTTGGAGAACACGTTGGTGACCCCGATGGACTTCAGGATGGTGTCGGCATAGGTCCCGTCCCCAGCCACGTACGGCGAGTCGGAAGTGGACAGGGAGATGAATGCCTTGCAGTGCTGGATGTCGGTGACGGCACAGATTGAGTCTATGGTGGAAGCGAGCTGTCTGTTGTATTCGTTGCCCTTCTCAGACATACCGATGGCGCTCGCGGCGATCCATATGTTCTTTAGAAGGTCGGACACCTCCACCACCTCGTAGAGGACCACCGTGTTGATGCCAGACTTGCGGAGCTTGTCGGCCATGGAGAGGTGTTCCCCCACGCTGCCGTCCAGGAAGACTATGTCGGGACTGACGGATACGATGAGCTCGTAATTGGGGTCGGTGTATCCGCCGACATACGATATCCTGCCGGAATCGTATCTCTCGTCCAGAACGGCGGGATAGTTGCTGAACTTGTCGGTCGCCACGATGAGGTCCAACGCACCGACGGCCACCAGGGTCTCGGTGACGGACGGTGCCATGGTTACGATGCGCAGATCGCTTCCGTACAGGTTCTTCCCGTTGTTGGCATAGCTGTAGTAAGTGTGTCCGGTGGAATCCACCGACGGCATCATATTATCGACCGAGGATGCGCGGGCCCAGGAGATGAGCTTCTGGGAACCTACGTCGAACGTCTGGGGATCGTCCACTTTGGTCCATGAACGGCTGTTCTCCGACCCCGAGACTATGTACATGCTCCAGCTGGAGGAGACCAGGTTGGCTTCGCCGTCGATGGACGACACGTTACCGTACACATCCTTGACGACATCGTATCCCGCTATCGCGCAGGCCTGTTCAAGGGCCTGCACGCCGTTGACGCCGTTGCCGAGGTCCATCTCCACCCATCTGACGTTGTAATAACCGAAATCGACCATCACGCCTTCCTTCTCGTCGACAGGGCTCGCGCTGAGACCTATCATAGGCGCGATTACGCACACAGCGACGACAATCACTGCGGAGATGCATACCTTGAACTTCACAGCCTCCACGGCGGACACCCCGGGCCTATGGAGAAATATTACACCATATCCCTCCACAGGGGTCGCGGTACGATTTTCCGGAAATCATCCAGCATCGTGATGATATCCCACAATCCAAATATTGGCTATATAATTCAGTCCGCCGATTGAACGGTTTTCCGTGAAAAGTTAGTATCCATTAACCACAGGATAGGAAGGGGTTTCCCGGGAGGCACACTCCCGGTAAGTTGTTTCATGAATCGGTTTAAGCCTTCTCTGCCCTCCTGATGGCGCACAGCATGACGATGGTGAAGACGACGATGATCACCGCGATGCCGATGAGGATCGGGATATCATCGGCAGTGTTGATGCCGGAGATTCCGTATCCGATGACATATGCGGAGAAGTGGTCGACGGTGAAGGTCACGGTCTTGTTCTCTGCGTCGTAGGAGACATTCTTCGCCTCGGTGACGTTGCCGTCATCATCCACATACCATACACTGAGTCCCTGGGTACCGTTGGTGGCGATGTAGGGCACGGTGATGGTGACGCCCTTCATCTCATTGTGGAGGGCGGCGGAACCTACCGAAGCGGAGAGATTGAAGACGGGGTTGTTCCCGACGACGGATCTCTGCCTGGCACTCAGAGAGTTCACATCTACAGGAGTCACGGAGACAGTGACCTTTCCGCTGGCTCCGGTGTCGGAGATGGCCTTCAGGGTATCGGCGGGGATGGAGACCTGAGTCTTGTTCTCCGCGGATACGAGGAGGGTCGCACCGGCATCAGCGAGCTTTCCGACGGAGTCGGAGGATACGGATGCTGAGGCACCCTTGTCGTCCGAGGACTCCACGGTGACGGACTTGTCGACGTTCACGGAGGCATTCTCGGATTCGACATCGCCGATCTTCTCGACGATCTCATCGATGACCGCATCGGAGACCTGACCGTTACCGGAGGGCCTTACCACGGTGTCGACGGAGACCTCGGTGACGTTTCCTTCGGAATCCTTCTTGGTCTCGGTGCTGACGGTCTTGCCCTCATCGGAGCTCACGTTGGTCTCGGTGGTGTTTCCGGAGGTGTCCACGACGGTGGTCGTGGTGGAACCGTCCTGTTCCTCGACCTCGTAGGTGAGGGTTCCGTCATCGGCCTTGTTTCCGTTCTCCACGACCGCGTTGATGGTCATGGGTCCGAGTGCGACGGTGTCCGCGGACAGGCCGTCCCACCTGACGAATACCTTCCCTTCGGGAACCTGGGGTATGTCTGCAGGGGCGGTTATGGTGTTTCCGTGCTCCACACTGATCTCCGCGAAGACGCTGTCGCCGTTCATGAAGATCACAGCGTACTTGTTGATCTCGAACTTGGCGAAGAGGGTGATGTCACCTACGGTTCCCTTGGCGATCTTGGTCACCTGGTTCTGGAATCCGCTGTCGGAGAACCAGCCCTTGAAGGTGTATCCCTCCTTGACCGCATCGTTCAGGGCGATGTCGTCGGTCTCGACGGTGAAGTCGGAGACGTTGGCGGCATCGTTGGTACCGCTGTCAAGCTCGTATGCGACATGGTAGGTGTTGATCTCGAACTTGGCGTAGAGGGTGACGTCGCCCACGGTTCCCTTGTCAATCTTGGTGACCTGCTGGGTGAAGGCACCGTCGGAGAACCATCCGACGAAGGTGTATCCGTCCTTGGAAGCATCCTTGAGGAGGATGTCGTCGGACTCGATGGTGAACGATGCCACGTTGGCGGCATCGTTGGTACCACCGTCGAGCTCGTAGATCACGGAATAGTTCCTGGCAACATACTCTGCGGTGCAGACGAGGTCTCCGGAGAGGATGCTGACAGCGTTACCCTCGGAGTCCTTGAGGACGAAGTCATATCCGACCTCCTCGAATTCGGGAAGGTCGATCTCAGAACCGATCGCTCCGTAGGTGGAGTAGATCACCTTTCCGTCCCCGTCCTTGATGGTGAGGGTCGCCTCCTTGCCGGGGGTGACCAGGGTCAGTCCGATGACGGAACGGTCGCCGATGTTGTCGGCGAAGGTGTAGGTGCTCTTGACGCCGCTGTCATAGTACACATACTCGGTACCAGCTACAGGAGTGCCTCCGACCGCGAAGTAGTGGCTTGCGGTGTAGTTGTAGAGCGGGTGGTCCGCGTCCTTTCCTCCGTATTGCCACTTGCTCATAGCATTGCCAAATCCATCGGTCAGCTTGACCCAGGCGTACCTGTCAGCCATGGCGACGGGGACGTCAGCCACAGCGGTCGTATAAGTCCTAGCGGAAGCATAGGGGCTTGCCTTGTAGGTGAAACTGGGCTCAAGCGAGTAGATGTCTCTTTCTGAGACGATACCGAGGCTGCGGAACGCACTCTCGGCGGTCTCCCCATATGCGGCATACCATACTGCCTCGTCACCGTTCTGCACGAAGAAGTAGAACACGTTCTTCTCAGGGGTGGTGTAGGAGTAGATCTGTCCAGAATCGTTGTACCAGATCATCTGTCCGTCGATACCGGCGCGGACGGCCTGCGAGTTGTAGTCGCACTCCTGGTCCGCGGAGGTGGTACGGGACATCACGAAACCGTCTGCGGTAGCGTGGCATTCCGCAATGACCATGGTGGTTCCGCTAGAGGTGTAGTAGGGGATCATGTACACATAGGTCAGGTATCCGTTGCCTGCGTTCGCATAGGACGCATCCACCACGATGGAACCATGGGATGTGGCGAAGGGCACGCTACCGAGAACGTTACCGGGAGTTCCGTCGTCCTTGATGTCGAAAGCATAGAGGAACCCTCCCGCACAGATGTATCCGACGCCGTTGCTCACGACGAATTCGGAAGTGAAGGACTTCATTCCGTTGAAGGTGTAAGCTCCGGGGGTTCCGAACTCGATACCGTTCACCGCGACGTAGGCAAGCTTGTCGTAACCGGTGGTGGCGATGGCTCCGAAGAGTCCCTGGGTGTATCCGCTGAGGAAGAGGACTCCGTCGTGATAGGAGAGCCATCCGTCATCGAGGTAGTAGAAGTCGAGATCGCGGATTGCTACGTGTGCGGAGGCTCCGGTCTTGAGATTCATTCCGGTGAATCCCCTCTCGGACCCGTCCGCGTAGACTCTGTACACATAGTCTCCGACGAACTCGCTCATGGCGAATCCGTAGGATGCGTACACGGGCTTGTCGAAGGTTCCGACCTTCTCCAGACGCATCACTCCGCCGGTTGCCTTGGCGGCATCGGCGGGGAAACGGTAGAGATCGCTTCCCGAAGTGTAGAAGTAGCCGTCGTGGAACTCCACGCCGGAGACGCTCCTGTCAAGGGTGAACAGGAGGTTGAGGTCGAGATCGTAGACGTTCCTGGTGAAGTAATCCACGATGAGGCCGTTTCCGTATCCCAGCTGGTGGTAGTATGCCTGGGTGCTTTCGGACTCGGCAGTTGCCACGATGTATCCGGTGTCGGACTCCACCTTGTAAAGGGCGGGCCCTGCGCGGATGTATACGTAGTTGTCGACGATCAGAGGCACGGATGCATGGCCGGTCCACTTGTCACCGCCCATGTCAACGAATCCTCCGGCAGACCAGGACCTTACGAGCCTGGCCAGTTCCTCGGAGGTGGGGAGTCCGGCATGGGTCTCGGAGACGAGTCCGGAACTGACCGAGGAGTACCTGTAGGTGAGGGTCACATAGACATCCTTTCCGTCGAGGTCAAGGACCAGATCGCCGGAGGCCGGGCTGGTCATCACCTCTCCGTCCACGGTGTGGTACACCCAGTCGAGGAGTTCGTATCCTTCATAGGGCACCGCACGCAGGGTCAACGAAGACATATCAATTATGTCTACTTCGGTGACCGCCTTTCCGGATGCGAGAACCTGCGCGGCGGAGGTGTCTATTACCGCCTTGTGGGCCCTTGCGGCCCAATGTGCTGTCAGCACCAGCCCGGCAGAGGTATCGGAGGAGATATCGTACTTCTCTCCGGCTGGGGTGTACCAGCCATCGAGAAGATATCCATCTCTGCAGAATTCAGGCACGTCGGAGGATAGGATGGACATTCCGAGAGGAAGGTACACCTTGACGATATCCTTGCCTGAGCTGGTTCCTCCGTTTCCGTCGAACGTCACCAGGGTCTTCTCGGCTGCGGACCTGTCCTTCGGGTCGAGAACGACCTTGTAGGCCTTTCCGGACTCTACGGCGAAGGAAACAGTGTCACCCTTGCAGGAAATCTCCGATCCGTTGACTGCAACGGTCACATCGCAGAGAGAGTATCCTTTGACGGAGACATTCGCGGAGAACGTTCCGTCGGTCACAGACATACCGGATACGGTGACTGCCTTGCCTCCTGCGGAGAGGGGGACATAGACAGTGACGCCGTCAACGGCATATCCCAGATAGACATCGGAAACATTGGCTAGGAAAGACACGTACTCGTTACGCATATCGGACGGTACGAGGACGTCGATTGAACCGGTCTGACCGGTGAAGGACAGAGCACCAAAATCGGCGAGGGGCGTGAGATAGATAATCTCGATGTCACCGCATCCCGACAGGATGTTGTCCTCCACAACGACATCTGGTTTGGCGATGCTGAGCCTGGAGACATTGCTTCCCATGAAGGCATCGCTCCCGATTGTCTCGATGTCGGAATCCGCACCAATCACATATTCGTCAGTTCCAGCGATAACAGCGACAAGTTTGGAACCGAACAGCAGTCCGCCGTTCTCCACCTTGAAGTGATCGTTTCCACTGCAGTCGATGGAACTCATTCCGCGGATTGCGGCGAGGTTGATTGCGATGACATCCTGGCTGATGGTCAAAGCGCCTCCTTCGAAGGCCTGGACGGTCTGATCCGATAGAATTGTAGCAACGGATGTCCATGGCATACCTTTGCTGGTAAGAATCTCGAATGCTCCTGCGGGGTACTTCGTACCGGGAGTCATATAGCAAACTTGCAAGTTTGTACAGTTCGTTAAATCGAGTTCACAGGGAATTTCATTGTACGGATATACTACATTTGTTCCGATTGTTTCTAGAACAGAACCACTTTCGAACTTCAGAGTACGTACAGCACCGTAGAATGCCTGGTCCCCTACCGAGATAACGTTCTTAGGAATCGTGAGTTCTGATATGGCGTTGATTCCTGCGGTACTACTGAACGCACGCACTCCGATGGTCCAGTACTCTGAGGAATCCTCGGGCAGAATCAGTTCGATTTCGTGGTTATCCCTGTATCCGAACGCTTCATCCCCAATCTTAGTAAGATTGGTGCATGCTGAGAGATCAATCTTAGTAAGACCCTTCATTCCGCTGAACGAACCGCCCCTAGTTTCATAACCATCGATGGTGCTAACTCTGGATCCTTCCTCGAAGATTATCTCGAAGTTGGTAGCAATGAGCGACCCGTGGAATGTCGGAGATGTGGTCATCGTGTGCGCGCCAGGTTCTACCTGTGACGGGGAGTTGCCCTCAGTAAGACATCCGAATGCACCATTAGATATGTATTCGACCTCCTTCGGAATCACAATCTTCCCAATCTGGTTTCCGAACGATACAGCCTCAACGGTAGCATTCTTACCGAACTTGGCGAACGCACCGGTCCCGATAGAAGTGATGATGAAATCGTCGTTTACCTCGACAAAATTCAAAGCGTTACACCAGAAGAAAGCCCCCTCATCGATGACACATGAGTACCCCTCTGCAGAAGAATTGAACTTCACGTGCGTCAGGGCCGTGTTGTAAGCGAACGCATACAATCCGATTTCGCTGATGCGGGAATCCTTCTGGAACTCTACCTCCGTGAGGTTGGTCCCATAGAATGCCTTCTCGCCGATGTACTGGACTGAATCGGGAATGGTCAGGTTCTTCAAGGAAGACAGCCCGAACAGATATGCAGGTACCTCGGTGAGTCCCTCTTCGAAGGTAACGCTCTCCAGTGCAGTGGTCTTAGCGAAGGGGAACATCTCCCACTCGATACCCTTGGGAATCTGCACGGTCTTGATGGAACCGTTCTTGTAGAACGCATACCCCATGACGTGGTCTATCTCCTTAGAGAATGTGTAGGTCTCGGCATTTCCATAGTATGCAACAAGTGTCTTGCCCTCATCGGTGGTGAGGTTTCCCTCTGCATCCAGAGAGAACGCTCCGCCTTCGGACATGGCAATATCTACATTCGGATTGAATGCACCCGTACCGATATGTGTTAAAGTACTGGGAAGAGCAACCGGGAACTTTAGATTCTCGAATGCGAAGTCTCCAACATAATTGACGACAGAACCTTCTTCGAATGTAACTTTAGCGACATATTCAAAAGCGTTAGTGCCGATTGTTTCAACAGACTTGGGAATTATTACCTGCAGATATTCAGGTAGTTCTTCAGGTGTTGGAGTTGGAGCATTACCGCTTGCGACAGGAGTGAGCAGAACGGTTCCGACCTCATCGCCATAGTTGTCATCGCATCCATGGACACGAAGCTGATAACCGCTCTGGTACACGGCAGACTGGTAGAATCCGGATTTGATCACGATGGTGACTTTGTAGGTGTTACCCTCACAGATTACCGCAGAGACGCTGACTAGCCCTACTAATTCCTGCGAATCGCTGTCGATGTACGGATCTACGTCCTCTCCGTTTGAGTCGGTGAGGGCCGCATAAGCGACCGCAATGGGGGTAGTGCCGGTCAGAGTGACGGTCGTGTCCTCCCCTTCAGGGATCTCGAGGTTGATGGATTGACCGTAACCAGGGAACTCGCCGGAGATCGGAGCATTACCGCTTGCGACAGGAGTGAGCAGAACGGTTCCGACCTCATCGCCATAGTTGTCATCGCATCCATGGACACGAAGCTGATAACCGCTCTGGTACACGGCAGACTGGTAGAATCCGGATTTGATCACGATGGTGACTTTGTAGGTGTTACCCTCACAGATTACCGCAGAGACGCTGACTAGCCCTACTAATTCCTGCGAATCGCTGTCGATGTACGGATCTACGTCCTCTCCGTTTGAGTCGGTGAGGGCCGCATAAGCGACCGCAATGGGGGTAGTGCCGGTCAGAGTGACGGTCGTGTCCTCCCCTTCAGGGATCTCGAGGTTGATGGATTGACCGTAACCAGGGAATTCGATACCAATTAAACCAGACTCGGTGGGAGAGGTGGGCTCACCAGAACTAGGCACATAATCCTTATATTTCGATCCACAGCTTTTAAACGCATTGTTTCCGATCTTAATCAGATTAGAACCATCTTCAAACACTACTTGTTTTAAACCTACGAAACCAACGAAAGCGGAATCTTCAATCTCGACAACAGACTTAGGAATGAATATCTGCTCCACCATATTCTTTTCAGGAATCGAACTAATTGCCCCGAGAGAGTTCGCCCCAATCTTAACAACAGGATAGGGCTTTACTTTTGTGATATCCGAATCATCATACACAACTGAGGGAATGATGAGTGTTGTAGCCGTTTTCGCAACTGTTACACTTTTTATTGTTGCATATTGGTCTTCCAATTCAAAAGACCACACATAGTCCTCATCGGAATATGTGTATCCTGACGCTGCCTCACTAGATTCGTTCAACATTTGAAAGCTAGTCGCTACAAAGGAACAAATGATTGCAAAAGCAACGAGTACATACTTTGTTTGTTGATGCATTCAGGGCCCCCATCGTATTGCTGGGCCTAAGATTTTGTTTTTCGTTTTATATATGATACATCCGACAGTAGTGTTACACTTCCCCAGGACCTACAGACATGACACGCATACTGACTCAGTTCATGTTATGAACTTACGTAGTAAGATGCCTCCAACCTCTAAGCACATTTACAAGTATCCTGCACATTATATGTGACTACAAAGCCAACGTTAGGAAAATGAAGAGAAGGGATTGATCAACTTCAACCAAAACGAAATATTATCTTAAACCTAAAGGGGCCGAGGGTTTCCCCTCGGAAAAAGTTTCACCAAGTATAGGTGGACACCTCATATTGGAATGTGAATCCACATGCAGGGTTGTAGTTTCCTACAAGCTTGGAGTAATATCCAAGAGTATACTGGAGATAATCCGTATTAGGGTTCGTCATATTACAGATGTATGACGCCCAGTAGATGTATGTGGAATAGTTGGATCCAAAATCACTATCGGTTCCGGCACCAAATACAGTGTCTATCCAGGAATAGAATGTGTAGTACGTGGTGTTGTTGGGATTGGTGTGAAGTTCGAAGGTGACTTCCTGTCCAAGAACCTGTCCGGGAAGGGCATTCTTAAGTGCCTGGTATCCATCGGATCCGTATCCATATATCACGAGTCCAGCAGACAATTTGGCTGCGGTTAAAGTAGTTGTACTGAAACCATTTTTGGAGGTGTATATAGTGACTTCATAATTATCGGGAATCTCGATGCTACCCGTCATATCCCTAAGATGGAAGCAGTACCTGTACTCAGCGGTCTGAGTGATCTGGGTGAGTCCGACCATAGCCAGCTCGGCGGCAGCCCCTGCAGGAATCACAGGAACGCCGTTGTTCATAGTAACTGTACCAGGAACGATTGCGATGTTGGCGGCTCCGGCGGAACTTCCATCAGGGAAAGTGGTGGAAGCGTAGTCAGCGAAGGGCCTGTACCAGCCGATGGCGGTCTGGGCCTCAATCCACTGAGAGTTAGTGTTGTCGTATACAAATACGGTGAAGGTCGCAGAGTTGTTGACGGCTGCGATCTCTCCGTAGTTGAGAGAGGGATTGGTACCATCGGTCCAGACAGCCGCACCGGTGGCATAGGTGAGGGAATATCCGAGAGTGTTCGAAGCTGCATCGACGGCCTGTTTCAGGTCGTATGCGGGAACATTCACGGCATCCCACTGGTTGTTCACATAGTAGTACACATTGACCGATCCGGTGACGGTAACGTCTGCCGGGTCAAGGCAATGACAGCTCGAGGGGCAGGTGGCTGCGGAGTCATCTGCGGCATCCACGAGCACAGCGCATCCGACGGCGACCATCAGGAATGCGCTGATCCAAGCAAATAATACTTTGCTCATCTTGTTCAAACTCCATTTCGTGTGACGGATGTCCCTCACGTCACTATGTAGGATTTCGATGTTCGGATATATATACCAAACCCCGACCTAATCGATTTTCGACCGAAACTTACTATCCATTAACCACAGGAACGTGAACACTTAATCAACAACAATAAAATACCCCGCCGAAGTTGGAAGGGTGATGGCAAAAACACCTCGGAAGAAGGTCACCTACGTCATGCCCAACAGCGACCTGAACTACGGGAGGGGCGTCCCCGCGGACCAGCTCCCCAGGGTGAAGATCAAGGAGGACGACGTGTGCACCTGCCCCTACTGCTCAGGCAGGTTCGTGGCCGAAGGTCCGAAGGAAATCGAAGCCCCCGCACCCGCCGAGGATTGTAATATCCTTACATGCGCGCGCTGCGGCTATTCCTGGAACAGGAGGAAGAACAAACCCAGGAAATGCCCCAGATGCCAATCCTATAAGTGGGAGAGCGAGACCTACCCCTTCACCTGCTCCTCCTGCGGACACTCGTGGACCTCGTCCAATCCCGAAGGCCCGGTCAGATGTCCGTCCTGCCGCACCACCAAATGGATGGAGTCCAACGCCCCCGTAGAATGGGAACCCGAGGACATACCCTCTGACGAATACATCACCAACGTCATCTGGAGGGAATACGAGAAGGGCAGGGGATGTGCGGAGATCGCGAAGATGAACAACGTCCCCATCATGAAGGTCGTCAACACGATCCGTGCCGTGAACGGTCCGTCGGGGACCATCAGGATGTGATTTCCGAGAGACGTTTCTTTAAATATGCTCAGGTTCAAAACTCATTTCTATTGTCATTTGAATACGTTTCTATACTCATTCAAATGTCATTCCGATCTTTCGGATACAACCACGGGTTATGCATCCGCCCCGATAGGGAACTCAGGCAGTTCAATAGAAATCCAGCGCCACGTACATGACAGCAACCATCGCATCCCTTTTGGTGTCCGCCCCGCAGACCAGGAGGACGTCGCCGTCCTTCATCCCCGTACCTTCCTTCGTCTTGAGGAACTCCGACCCGCAATCCGTCGTCAGCACCATGTGGGGCGGGAGCTTGAGTACGCCCCCGCTCACGATCCAGGTGGTGCATCCCGTGGCACCCATCAGCGTGGCGGTGCGCACCTGCTGGAGACCGTTCAGCACCTGGTCCCCCATGCCGGGTACCCTGACCGCCTGGGTGAATCTCCCCAGCACGAACCTGGGGTTGGGTCCGATTTCTACAGGTTCTATCGGGAGTATCTTGAGTAATTCCGCTCCGAGCTGCGCGATCCCCACCCCCCTGCGCGAACACTCCACCAACCTGTCCGATTCCATCTGCGCGATCAGACTGCGTACGCTGGCGGGACCGAGGCCCAGCATCTTGCAAATTTGGGTGCGCCCCATGTAATGCTTCCTGCTGAGGGCCTCCAGGACGTACATGGCATCCGCGTCGCAGAATTTCTTGCCGGGGCCACCCGTGCCTTTCTCAAAAATCAGCATGTCCCGACCCCCTCTGATGATACTGTCATAGCAGCGCCACCCCCGTCGCCGCCGCGGCGCATCTCGCCACCGCTTCGGTGTCCGCACCGACCAGGATGTACGCGTCGCCCTCCGACAGCCCCGCGGCCCTCAGGCCGCGGACGAAATCGGGATAGTCGTCATCCACCACGGTGTCCCGGGGGAAGACCACCCTCCCCCCGCGCATTACGAATACGGACGCTCCGTCCGCCCCGTTCCTCACAGCGACGTCCCTCTGGCAAAGCCCGTCCTCCACCAGCCCGGCGATGCCGCCGACGATTACGCCGCACTGGCAATTCCCGGTGGCGTACGCGTCGCAGCGACAGTCCACCAGCTTCATGCGGAACTGCGAATACACCTTCCGGCCGGTGTCGTTTATCGACGTCCCCCGTCTCGCGGTGTCCACCAGCTCCCACTTCCGGAGCACCCGGATGAGACTCCGAACGCTCCCCTCCCCCAGCCCGGTGACCTCGGTCAGCCTCATGCGGCTTGCGTGGTCCTCGTGCATGAGACAGTCCAGCACCGCGTACACATGTCCGTCGTTGTAGCGGAAGGCCGGACCCAGGGCGTTATCCTCCAGGATCCTCACTGCGGATACCTCCCTCTGAGCACGGAGATGTAGGGGGATACGATGTCCAGCACCTCCGACAGGGACTTCCTGTGCCTTCCGGCGATTCCTACCGTGCCCATGCCGCACATGAACTCGTGGAGGATCTCGGCCTGTTCGGGGGTGAATCCCCACCCGATCATCTCTTCCTGTTCCACAACCTCATTACCGAAATCCGCGAAACTGCGGTAAAGCTCCGCCGGCGGGGCACCCTTCCCCCTGGGCACGACGGTCTTCTTCTGGGTCTTCGATTTTCCGGAGGCGAAACGGACCTCGCTGCGGTCCACCGGACCGCACACCGGGCACCTGATGACCTTCCCGGCCGCCAGCGGATCGAGCCACCGGGAGGAGCATATCCTGCACCTGATCTCCACCTTATCAAGATACCATTTATCCGAGGCGCATGCCGGACAGCGGAGAGGGTGCGACATCGAGGTGACCCACTCGTGTCCGCACCTGAAACACATCACAGTGCGTGCGTTCCTGCGGTCCCACAGGGTGGAACGGCATGCGGGGCATGCACGCGGACGGACGGAATCCGTGCGCGGATTCCATCTGTGGCCGCACATCCTGCACATGCAGGCGTACGGATGCCTCTCGGTCGACGAACGCTCGCCCTCGCGGTTCGTCTCCACGATGCGTGCGAGACGGTCCATGCCTTCCCTGAATTCATATTCGTCCATAGCGGGCACCTTGGTTTATTCATCCATCACTCATTATCAACTAATATATTATCAGTCAAAAACTGTGAATAATGTAAAAAGTAGCTGAATAATATGTAACAAAAGGGAAAAATCTGTAAATTTTGTAAATAGTTAGAAGAGGTCAGAACTCTTCTGATTAGGTATGGTACCAGTAAGGTTTGAACTCAACAATCAGTCGGGTTCATATTCAAATCGTCCCACGATCCGCACATACGATAGTATATAAATGGCGTTGTAGATAGGAGACACGGTGAGAGAATGGAATCCATGACTGCCAGTAAGAAATATCAGGAAGGGGTGAAGAAGGTCGGCCCCGGCTGCAAGTTCTACTACAGGTGTATTTTCGATCCCGTTCCCAACAGTGATCTGAAGGATCCTGCCAAGTACGGAGTAGAGTCTGTTTCCGATGACCAGCAATCCTGAGAAGCTCCTCCTGATAATTGCTGGACCGAACGGTTCCGGTAAATCCTCGCTGGTTTATACGACAGAGCTCAGCATCGATCTTGACAAGATTATCAATCCCGATAATTTCGCCAGAGGTCTGTCGGATGAGATCAAGGATCCGCTGGAGAGATACAGGATTGCGATGGATTCCTGCGAAGTACTGAGGAATACTCTTTTGGAACAAGGTAAATCATTCGGTTTCGAAACGGTAGCATCCAGAGAAGATAAACTCGAGTTCGCAAAGAAAGCCAAATCCAAAGGGTACTACATCGACTTCATCTTCGTAACGGCAGGTACTCCGGAAAAGTGTTATGAGAGGATCCAGTCCCGGGTGAAGATGGGGGGCCACGATGTCCCTAGGGACAAGGTGTTCTCCAGATTCGAAAGAACCATGGGTTTCCTCCCGAGTTACCTGGAACTGGCTGATCACGCGGATGTCTGGGACAATTCCGGGGACCGCCTGGAACTCATCTGTACGAAGAAGGACGGTAAGATCGAGCTGACTCCCGCCGGACGCATTTCTGAATGGGCAAGGAAATACTTACCGGGACTCTTTTGAGACAGACGCCCTTATCTGTACCGGCGATGTCAGCCTGTTCATTGCTGTGTTTCCGACCGCTCGTATAATGCAATAGGGTCCTCGGTGAATATCGAATCGTTCACCACGATACCGCTGTCCACATAGGCCGCCTGGATCACGTCGAAGGACGATCTCACGTCTTTCAGTGGCACTCCCTTCTTAAGAGAGATCGCCTCCTGGCACATGCCGACGAAATGTAATGCCAGGATCTCCGCGTCGAAGGAGTTCAATCCCAGACGCTTCATGAAATATTCGATGTTGAGCTTGTAATCGTCGCGGTGCTGGTGGAAATCGTCGGCGATCTGCGACCAGAACTCACCGTACTCGCCGTGACCGGCCCTCCCTATGAACGATTTGATGTTCAGATTGTACCTGCGGAGCAGTTCTTCCACATAGCACGCGGTCTCCGGCACAGCCTCGTTCCAAAGATACACGCACCCGACCTCATCCTTGAACAGGTAGGTGAGCTTGCGTTTCCCGTCCTGCCAGAGGATGACCTGCTGGTCAGAATCTCCGGTGGAACAGCCGCTGATCACCAGCCCGCAGCGCGGACAGATGGTGGCGTTGCTCTCGGAGACCATCCATTTGGTCCCGCAGAACCCGCACTCCCTCTGGCTTGTCCCGCGTTCCCCCTTGTACGAACATCTGGGACACAGGGTACCTGTGGTCTGGGGAACGAATACCGAACCGCATTTAGAGCAATACCTGACGGCGGGCGGCTCGTTCCATTTCTTCGACCTGCAGGAGGGACAAGTCTTCACATCCTTGGAACTCTTCCCGCCGTTCGAGGTCCACTTGTACCCGCAACGACGGCATTCCAGTTTGATAGCCATCTCGTTCCATTTGACCGACTGGCAGTTCGGACAGCGTGAGGGCACCCCGCGGGAATTGGTCCACACATGGCCGCATTTCTTGCAGAGGAACTGCTGCATCCTCGGCTCGTTCCATTTCGCCGATTTGCATACCGGGCATTTGAGCGGCAGTTTACCTGTACGGGCCGCCCACACATGGTCGCATTGGTTGCAGTGATGCTTCCGGGCATCCAGGGTGTCGAATATACGTCTCCCGCATTTCGGACAGGGTTCGTCCTGCGTGTTCATAATCCATTCGGTACCGCAGAACTCGCAGGTGTGGTCCTTCTCGATGCGCACGTCGTACCGAGCGGAACGGCAGCGGGGACAGATCTTGGGTTTCTTATCGGAACGTACCACCCAGAGATGGCCGCATCTGTAACAGAACGCCTTCTTCCCATCCCAGGATTGACTGCCCATGAACGATGCCTCAGCGCAGGTATATGCATATTGGATATAACTACCATTGTTTTTTATCGTTGAATAAAATAACTTCGGATCATGTGAAGCCGATGCCGAAGATATTGCAAATACCGTGATTGATTGTTTGCAATGCAATCGAATCCGATTTTAGCGTCTTTTTGTGGTAAACGGTACCTTTTTCGACCTACGAGTGCCCACATTATACCGATTCGAAGAAGTTACCGAAGATTTGGATCCTGTAAGCCGCGGACTTCCGTAACGTGAGGTATAATTGATCATGAAACCCTCGTAACTGCCATCTTCTGGTGTAAGCTCCTGAACGAGAGTGCGTTCTTCGCCCATACGATTCCTCTTTAGTCTGAACAAATAGTTGGCAAAGTTTCAAAATGACCTGTTCAAGGTCGCCTGATTGGGGAATGTATCTAGAATTTAAACAAAGCTCTGAAACAAAACGGCGTCATATCAGAGTTTTCATAATTGTGATGATTGGCGATTGGGCATTTTATCGGTTTATGCAGAACCGTATACTTTCGAGTATAAACTGTCTAGAACCCGTTGAAAACGATTGGGAGTATATCCCGTCGAATCCTACTCGATAAAGCCGTTTTAAGTCCGTTCAACTTTTTCTATTTTCAACACATCTGGCACATCATGAAAAATGACACATTTTCCCAGAAAAACAGATACCCTGACGGAACCGAGGAAAGATCAGCGGCGGCGTATACGGACGCTACTGAGCCCGAGGAAAGAACATCTCCCCGCACTTGTGAGAACGGAGGCGGATGCATGAGCGTAATTCCCGAAGCACCTCCGGAGATCGAATCGTACGTCTGCGGGGACAGGATCCTCATCCGTCCTTTCCTGGACCACACCTACTGGAACGAGGATTGGCACAGGGCCCTGCTCCGCTATTTCCGCCCCGGCTACTTCCACATGTTCGTCTCCGCACCCGGGACCGAGAAGACCGACATGATGGTCAGTCTGATGCAGAATCTCCTGGACCCGAAACTCAGTCCAGAGACCAACTGGAGATTCCTGACGAATCTGTTCTTCACCTACACCGACGAGAACGGCAGCAGGACGGCATACCCCAAAGGAATCACCCATTTCCACACCCTGCGCTGGGCCCTGGAGACCATTGGCAGACTGAAGGCGGAGGGCAACAAGGTCTGCCTGGTCATCGACGATCTGCAGGGATCCTACACCGAGTTCGAGGAAAGGAAGAAGAAACAGGATCGTCTGAGCGAGACGATCAGATACCTTGTGAACAACAGGAAGAAACTGGGCATCATGGTATGGCTCGCATCCGACAGGGACTACACGGAGTTCGACGACTATCCCAACAGAAGATGTAGTTCCGATGTACTCTGGAGGTTCGACTACGGTTCCTCCAACGATACCGCCAAAGCGGCCAAGGTTAGCTTCCCGGCGAGAAACTATTGGTTCAGTTCAGGACTGACGAATGCGGACCTTCTCCTCACTCCCACATCCTGGACCAAGAGTCCCAGCGAGAAGAAGAAAGGGTTCTTCATCGACCGTACCGGGGCCGCTCCGGTCAAAGAGGGGGAGAACTTCGACGGCATAGGCATGTGCCGGGAACTCGCAACGGTTTCATCACTCGATGCATGGTCGGTCGTAGGGAGATATCTCGAAAGCTCCAAGATATGCACAACTGCGGCATCGAAGCCCGGCAGGGATGCCGAGGTCGCACTGAAGCTCAAGAACATCGGGTTGACCGACGAGGCCATCGAATGGGTGCTCTCGGTGCCGAAGACCACGCTGAGACGCCATGTGGAGAAGAACGGGGAGGTATGGGGAGTGTCCCAGTATCAGCCGTTCCTGTTCAAAAAGGTCAAGGCCTCCGAAAGAAGGACTTTCCTGGAGGAGGCGGGCCAAACGAATGATGGACATGCGGATGAAAATTTGTCCACCACCGAAAAATGACGTGCAGGGAATGACCGGGTGCCCCGCGCGCCATCTATATATATCTTGCACCCCCCGGTTTTCGGGGGGTAAAACGTGAAAGACTCCCCGTAACCCGTCATGGGATCGGACGCGGTGGACATTTTTCTCCGTCGGGTTCCTGCGATGCCGATGTACTCCAAATCCTCTTTCATGTGCACATTTGGTTCACTTCTCTTCGTTTTCCCGTCGGATGCAGATTGTTAGAACACGGCCAAGAACGGACGGATTCCCTTCAGAGATACGGAGACATGGGCCGCGGGGAGAAACTCGTTCTGCGGGCAGTATACAATTTGCCGGAATGTCGGCGAACAATCTCTTTTTTGAGTATAGTTAGCTTCGTAGTGAAAAAGTGATGAAAGTGAAAGTGGTGAAGTGTATTAGCGGATAGTGGTTCCGGTCCGTAAAGGTGCCCCGAAACTGTCCGAAATCGGGTTCAGAAATAATTCGTTTTTCGTAGATGAATCCAGTATTGACTACGAAAAACGTCTATTTCGGATGAAAATCATAATCTAGTCTGAAATTGAAAAAATTTAGCCAGATAGTAAAAAAGCGTGGAGAGGGGGATTCGAACCCTCGAGTCGTAAACGACATCAGATTAGCAGTCTGACGCCTTACCTGGCTGGGCCATCTCCACAGTGAATCGGTGTAAAACGTAGTATTATAAAATCTGAACGGGGGAAGAACGGGTCACCCGAGGATAGGGAACCTCTTCACGAGGGGCAGTTCCTTCCACCATCCGTTGACGGATAACTTGTCAAATCCGCCCAGGAAATAGACCGCCAAGGTCCCGACTGCCAAGAGGAGGTGGTCATCTATGATCGGATTGTCCGCAGGCGGTACCACCAGCGTGTACATCACCAGCAGGAACGCCACCATCCCGAAGGTCGTCAGCTTAGAGGCGAACCCAAGCGTCAGCGTGATTCCCAGCACCAGTAGTGCCAGCAGCAGTACGATATCCACGGCGAGGTTGCCCGCGATGGCGGTGTAATGACCTTCGAAGATGCCGTCGGTAACCCAGACGACGAAGGATGAGGGGGACCCTCCCTGCACGAAACCCTGTCCGGCGGGGGTCGCGAAACCCAGACCGAACATCTTGTCAAAGAAAGGCCACAGCATTATCCATCCAAGAAGGATGCGGAGCACCGCCAGCACGTATCTGCCGGTCTCCTCCCTGTCGCGGAACACCTCGAAGTCCATATCGGATAAACAGAATACAAACTGAGAGATAAATACAGGGGTGGAAAAGGTAAATACCCAGCGGGCGATTCTCACCCCATGAAGTTCCTGGTTCTTACGGACCTGCACCAGAAGACGGAGAACATCCCCTGGATCAACTCCCTAGTAGACGAATACTCCCCCGATGCACTGCTCTACCTCGGAGACATCACCGACCTGGGCACCTGCGAACAGGCCAAGGAGATACTGAGCCAGATCAAAGGGAGGAAAATTGTCCTGCCCGGCAACTGCGATCCCACCGGCACGCCTGCGGAGATCTCCTCCGTAGCGGAGGACCTGCACGGAAAGTCCACGGAAATCGGCGGAGTGTATATCGCCGGACTGGGAGGAGGCAACATCTCTCCTTTCAACTCCCCCTTCGAGCTCACCGAGGAGGAGATCGACGGAAAACTCCGTCCCATCTCCAAAAAGGGCATGCTGCTCATGACCCATGCCCCCGCCTACGACACTCTCGACCATATACCCAGCGGTGTTCCCGTAGGCAGCAAGGCAATCAGGACCATCATCGATGAGTTCAAACCTATACTGGCACTTTCGGGCCACATCCACGAAGATTACGGAATCAAAGACCTCGGCGGCACCATCTGCGTGAACCCCGGACCTGCCATGGACAGGCGTGCGGCAGTGATCACCATCACCGACGACCAGGTCGCAGTGAAGCTCATAGGCCCAGAAGGTGCGTGAACCCCAGGTAACGTTTATATAGAAATCGTGATTAGCAGGGTCGATTAACATGGCACAATGGCAGGGTCAATCTAACAGGAAATCCACCGGCGGAAGGCTTGTCCTCGCACGTGGAAAGAGGAAATTCGAAATCAGCAGGGAAAAGCAGTACACCAAGCTCGGAACCGAAACCCGCAGGCAGTACCGCGGAAGGGGCAAGTCCTACAAGACCGGAATGCTCGCTGCTGAATTCGCCAACGTCGTCGACAAGAAGACGCAGACCGTCAAGAAAGTCAAGATCCTGAATGTTATCGCAAACCCCTCGGACCCCAACTTCGTCCAGCGTAACATTCTCAACAAGGGCGCAACCATCAAGACCGAGCTCGGAGACGCAATCGTCACCTCCAGGCCCGGACAGGTCGGCGCTGTCAACGCAGTCCTCCTCAACTGAGGAAAGAACAAATCATTTCCCGGGGCCTGCCCCCGGGGCCACACTTCTCACAACTTTTATCTTGAGTTCGACATTTATGGAGGAAACTCCGACTGACTTTGGGAATTAAGACCGTTTTTGAATGTGTTTGTCTCGTTCTCAGTTATCGTTTTTTGGAGGTCCCCGAGAAGTTCATGAACGGTATCCGGGCCGATTTCAGTTAAGTGAGAACGGAATACCTTTCAAAAGCACCAAAAACGATGGGAATTTTCCCCGTAACGGGCCTGATTTCAACTGTCTGGGTCTGCTGAAATAATAAGTGAGAACGAGGCGGGTTTCAGTTGAATGGATAATACTGAAAGAACGGCGAGACCGCCCGTACGGAGAAGAGTCCGGTCGTGCAGATTCTCGGCCTGACGGACGGAAGAGGAGGGGAGAGTTATTCTCAGGATGGGCAAAAAATGACAAAAATAGAGAAATAATGTCACTTTCGGTCACTTTCGGTATTTTCGGCGACCTCCCCCTCTTAACTTTATATAGCCGACATCACGTGATTTCACGCATGAAGACGCTGAAGGTACGCATCGAACCGAATTCCGCTCAGAGAAAGGTGATTGATCACAATATCGAGGCAAACCGCTACGTCTTCAATGCTTTGGTGACCGCTTGCAAGCAGGTGCACAATAAAACCGACGAACTGCCTTCGGTGTTCGACCTGAACAAACTGACCACCAGAATGAGGAACAATTCGCCATTCCTCGGGGAAGCGTTGGCTATGACCTTCATGGCCACCTCCGTGCAGGTCTTCCGGGCCTGCAAGAAAACTTTGGATACCCACAAGAGAGAAGGCGGGACGCTGACCTTCGAACCTTACAGGTTCAGGATGCGCGGTGACCGCTTCCCCAGATTCCGCACCGGAGGGGGTTCGGGATCATACACCTACCCTGTGTACAAGAGGGATTTCTCCATAGTTACCGAGAAGCGCAACGGGAAGAAGAGGCGCTTGCTGAGGCTGGGGAAAGTCCCAGGGCTCATCAGGTGCTATAACCAGGAGACAAGGATCGACGGGAAGATCAAGACCTGTACGATCAAACGGAAGGACATGGGCAGCCATTACGAGTACTATGCCTGCATAACCTACGAGGAGACACCCAAGCCGTACAAGGATCCTCTCAAGGATCCCGTAGGAGTGGATCTGGGCATCTCCAACATCGCCGCCCTTTCCGACGGCACCAAATTCCCTAACGATCGCATTTTCAGCAGGATGTACAAGAAGGTCGCCAAAATCCAGAAGCAGATGAGCCGTGCCCTGTACGGCTCCGAGTATTACAATAAGTTACAAACTAAATTAAATCACACATATGAGAAGATAGAGAACCACAGGAAGAACAACATAGAGAACATCTCGGTGTACATCGTGAAGAACCACGATTTCATCGGGATGGAGAATCTGTCGGTCAGAGCGCTTCGCAAAAAGTCGGAGAACAGATTCATGACCAACGGATACAACGACGCATCCCTGGGAGCACTAATCAGAAGGATAAAGGACAAGGCTTCGAGCGCCGGTCGCGAGATAATCCTTGTGCCTCCCAAGGATACGTCGCAGCTGTGCTCGA
>Ga0256407_10001832_pt1 | contig 42808 bp, 34 predicted proteins | sample RumenRJG_04DNA_FD_193489 | JGI IMG/M metagenome (GOLD analysis project Ga0256407, IMG submission 193489) | Bovine rumen microbial communities from Lethbridge, Alberta, Canada - RJG_04 | ecosystem: Host-associated > Mammals > Digestive system > Stomach > Rumen | place: Canada: Alberta... | reverse complement strand
ATATCGATTGGTACAATAATACTAGAATAAAAATGAAGTTAAAAGGAATGAGCCCGGCAAAATACCGAGCTCAATACTTAGAGAGTAAATAACGTGTTTAACGTCTAACTTTTTGGGGGCACTTCATCATGACACACCCTCATTGTGATATAAGATTTAGCCAAGTTTCTCTTCCATGGAGTCGACCATCTCACCTACGTTGGCCCATTTCATGATTTCCAAGGAGGTGAACTTGATTCTGAAGGCTTTCTCTATAGCCACAATCAGTTGAATATGGCTCAGCGAGTCCCACTCCTCAATGTCATCGGCACTGGTCTCGTCGGTCAGGCTGCACTCGTCCAAATCAAGCACATCGGTAAAGATCTCGTTCAATTTCTCAAAAATCTCTTGTCTTTCCATAATTCCTAAATATATCACTTTTTACGATTCACTATTTCTATAAAGCCTATTTCCGAGTTCCAGAAATAGCAGATTTTCCTATTGTCGAAGGCAGAAGCAACGACAGGCTTGAACAATGCTGTCCAGTTCTCTTGTATCAGTTGGTCATACTCCAGGTCCACATCGTCGACCTCATAACACATATGATAGGGAGTAACACCACGTTTGGCCAACATCTTCTGCATCGTCTTATTGTCTTCATAAGGCTGAACCAGTTCGATACGCACCTCACCAGGCTTTGTCAAGAAACATATCTTTGTCCGCTGGATATCGTCATCAACGACATCCCCGGCCACATACCCCAGCCTCTCAAACTCCTTGGCGGTGGAATTGATATCTCCCGTCAGATAGCCAACATGATCTAATGTATAATTCATACCGTCTTCGTGTCAATATAACATTCTCTTGGCTGATAAGCCTCAACATCCAGTTCATAACGGGCTGTTTCCGAATTCTCCACCTTCGTGAAGCCAAGCCCTGAATAGTGGTCCTCCACCATCTTGTTCTTAGGAGTAGGCAAATACTCGCCGATGATTTTCTTATAACCGGCAGCCTTGGCACGCTCCACCATCGTGTTGAGGGTGAAGTTCTCCATGCCACGTTTCAGTACGCGGCAACTCATCAACCACGTATCCACAAAAAGCGTTTCCTTATCCTGGGGCTTCATGACGACCACCGCTATAAGGCCGTTGTCACCAAACTTATCCTCAAGGGTAAAACTCAGGTCAATGACATCTGAATCTGCTGCCATAGCAGACACATCAGCCTCAGTATAGCGAACGGTGCGCAGGTTGAACTGGTTGCTGCGCTGGGAAAGTTGTGCCACGCGAGGAGTATTAAACTTGGTGAAGCCGCCCACCGTGGATACCATATGGAGAGACTTCAGGAAGTCGGCCTCGTTGGCGAAGGTTTTGCTCAGCGACACGCGCTTTGCCTCCACCTGATACTGCTTGGTGCGGTCTTTGTCAAGGTCGCTATACGAAGCCGTCTCAAAAAGATTCAGAGCATAAAGATACTCCAAGTATTCTGCAGGGTCTTCGGGAAGTTCCGGCACGGTGATGCCTGCGATGTTTTCCCTTACCATGTTGCGCTCAAAGGGATTGTCGTCCAGAAACACCATCGAGTCGAAACCAATGTTCAGGATGCTTTGGATAGTGCGGATGTTGTCGACTTTGGTTTCCCAGTTGGCTTGAAACACGGCTATGTCGTCCAACTTTAGCACCATATCGGGATGTTTCTCGAAAGGCTCCTTTGCTGTTTCCTCGTTGTTCTTGGATGCCACGCAGATGATGATGCCACGCTGCTTGAGTTTCTTCACCCACATCTGGAATTCGGTGAAGGCTTTTCCTATGCCCAGACCATGGCCGAGTTGAATGCCTTCCATACCGTCATCGCCTATCACGCCGCCCCATACCGTATTGTCAAGGTCAAGAATCAAGCACTTTTTCAACTGCCCCCTGATGGCGCAGACAATATCCATGACCCGTGAAGCCACAAATGGCAGCGCGTCCACACTAAGCACCATTTCTGTGTTGGTATAGACATTGGCGGCAAACATCACATCGCGGCCAAGTTTGTTCTGCACACCAGCAATGTCGCAGATAAACAGGTTGGGATATTGCTGCGACAGGTTCATGAGTTCATAGTTGAGTTTGCGCACCTGATAGGTCAGCGAAAAGGTAACCTTATTGGCATAACTGCCAAAGACCACATCCTCTATCTCCGGATAGTTGAAGTATACTATCTTCATGTTCGCCAATGCCGGCATCTCACAGATGGCAGCGACGAACCCAAGTCTGTCGTCGGCAAGCGACATCTGCTGCTCCACTGCCAACAGGCTATGGTGCTCGCCCAACTTATGGGTAGACTGAAACACCACTATGATATCCGCATCAAATGCATAGAGTTCGCTGGTAGGGTCCATCAACTGGCGCTCTACCTGATTATATTCAGCCTCGAAGAGATTGACGTGAAGACCGCGCTCCACACCAGTCCCCTTAATGGCTGTAGCCAACAACTGGGTGGCGGTATCACCGACCATAGCCAACTTGACAGAAGGCAGTCCGGTGAGGTCTTTCTTCAACAATTTTTTTAGTTCCTTCAACTGAAGCATTCTTTCGTCAGAACACTTTGTGCCTTGCAGAACCCCTGACAAGACTTGTTACACTATTCTATTGGCACACATAAGAAAAGATGTGGGTTGCTGTACATGTCACCCGTTCCACTCCTCATCGTGTCTCGCATTGCTCTTTGTTTGCGATACATTGGAGGAGCCAAAGAACAGAATGCCATTGTAGACACCTTTCTATATATGTATCCCTACCCCATGTTTCTGTTTACGCTTTCATTCCGGTGCATGGATGCCGTAAAGGTACTGAAAAAATTTCAGATTCAGCCCTCAAACCGCAAAAAAGCACATTATAGTTCCTCGCCTTGCTTGTCATATTGCTTGCGCTTTCCAATAGGAGGTTCGGTAAGAGTGATTCTAACTACCGCCGTCCGCTCAAGACTACGGCCGATGGCATCATCGAAAGCAGCCATGTGCCGAGGCAGGAAACGCATACAGATGGCCCTCATTGCCGCAATCTTTTCTTCACGGTCTGTCACCAGTTCTGCGTTTCCAATGGCTGTGGCAGACTTATACTGCAGCGTGAAACTGCCGTCTTTGGGACCAACGGTAGGGGCGCATAGGGAAACGGCCGACAGAAACACGGTGGGATGGTGTGCAATGCAGTCGAGTTTTTCACCTTCCAATGCACAATGAAAGTAAAATGTCTTATCATCTGTCCGGGCCAACGACAGGGGAAGCCCGTATGGCGTGCCATCAGGGCGTGTCATGCTCACCGTCACGTAAGGCGCCTTGTCCAGCACCTCCAGGGCGAAAGCGGCATCCATCTCTCTACTTGCTCTTCTCATTAGTATCTTCTATGGTTAGACTGTTTTTTATCAAATGGGATGTAAAGGTATACTTTTTATGTGAGAGTGCCAAATAATGAGGTTTTTTCATTCGTGAAGGTCAAACTCATTGGCATATCTATCTTGTTTTTCACAAAAAAACACTCATTTAAGACAGGATTTTGGTCGGTTTTTACGATTTGTCCAAAACAACCCTCTTTGTCCTACCAAACAGAAAGAGAAATGGCCGAAATGTTTGGAATATGGATTTTCTACTTGTAGATTTGCAATGTCAAATGACAAAAACAAGGAATTACTAACATAAACAATTACAATTATGAAAACAAAGAAATACTTCAAGAACAGCATGAAGGTCGGAGTTGCCTTCACGTTCGCAGCAGCAATGGCAATGGTACTGAGTGCATACAGTATTGCAGACAATAAAAATATGGCATCCAGTGATGATGAGACGACCACCTATGTTTCATATAAGCATGTTGGCGACCTTAACGAAGTGGCTTGCGCCATCCTGAAACTGAAGGAAATCAACAAGGAGAAGGTCTGTGTTGAGAAGAAGATGGTAAAAGAGCAGGAAAACCTGAAGAAGGCCAAAGCAGAGCGCAACAAAGATTATGGCATGGTTGCCGGTATGTACTACCAGCCCGCCTCCGGTCTCTCAGAAGCCGTCCAAATCGAAAGCAAGATCAAGAGCCTCGACAATCAACTCAGCGAACTGAAGAAAGCAGAGAAGGCCATCTATGAGAAGTATGGCAACGACATCAAGAGCCAGGTTTTCGTATAAAGGCCGACTACCCGAGAAATCCTTATGAAGTTCTGACTTCCAATCGGTTACAACGTCGGCAAATTACCTGTCAGATAAATAAGAACAATAATAATAACCAAAAAAACGATACGATTATGAAAACAATGGAATTATCAACAATGGCTGCCGCCAGCTACAAGGCAGAGACAATGACAGAGAAGTGCAAGAAGGCAATGAAGCGCTACTTGGCCAGCACCGTCAAGTTCCTGCTGTTCATCAGTCCGGTTTACCCACAGTGTACCCAGGGAATGAAACCATGAAGCAATATGAATCATCACCGTTCATCTTCCAGAGTCTCGTGGTTGCACGATAGAAACATAAAAGAACGACATTCCACAGAAAACGTGACACCCAATTACTGAGGACCTCAAAAGTATGACAAGACTTTTGAGGTTCTCTTTTTTTTGCAGCATGCCTATCAAGAAAATATCCTGCTCATGAGAGGCGAAGGAAAGATTGGGTTTATATTGTGTTCAACCACCCAAGGACTAATGCCTCAATAATACGATATCCGGCAACAAAACTGCCCATTCTTCCGCTTCTTTTGATGCATTCTTAGGTTTCCATGCTACCACAAATCTTACAGAGACCGACTGCACTTGGTATCCTTTTTCTTTCCATTCGGCAAGGGTCTTCTGCATATCAAGAGACAGCAAGGCAACAGAGAGTCCTTTATTGGGAATATAAATAGTATTGGCCTTAAGTTCCAACTTATCACCACTACGCACCGAAAGCACTTCCTTTTTACGCGACTTGAAAAAATCCAAGTACACATCCTTATGGGAAAGTTGCAAGACCACCTCCTCCGGCATCGGGTACTGTTGAGACGTAACCATATGGCAGTCTGCTTTGAATCTGTCGAACATACCACTATTGGTGTGTATAAAGAGGCGGTTCCTCGCCCTTGTCATTCCAACATAATACTGCCGGAGCAGACGGCTGTCCCTATGAATACGGTCGGATAACAGCATAAACACATCATCAAACTCCCTTCCCTTCGACTTGTGAATGGTTGACACCATGACTTCTGTGCCAGACACATCACAAAAGTCCTCTACTGACGACTCAAACACAAACTCTTGGAAATCACTGATATACTTATACTTACCATTTGTTTTTTCAAACAGTTCTACACATCGTTGCACATAACCCAAGGCATGGCTTCTTTCATAGAAAGAAAAAGTCTCCTTTTTTGCAGCCATCCAGAGTTCATCAGAAATTAACGGTGACGTGAGGCGTTTCTCTATAAATTTCATAAAATACCTCATCTCCGCCAAATTCCAAAAGCGGATATCATCCATCGACTGCACCAACTTGCAGGCAACACCGTGTTTGCGAAGAAGAGCCACTAGCGTCACAGCCTCATCATTGGTCTGAGTGAGGATGCATGCCGTTCCATCACCACGTTGACGGAGGAACTCCTCAACCAAAGGCTGATAAAACAACACTGATGCATGTCGTGTCACCGAAACGAACCCCTCCATATCGCGCACCGAAACGATGGGTTTGGTTTTCATCCGCCCACTTATGCCCTTTACAAATGCATTGGCGAAATCCACCACATGACTGGAACTGCGGTAATTCTCTGTCATCTCAACAAATCTGCAGTCCGGTTCCCTTGTCAGTTGATACAAATGTCGGGAATCTGAACCTCGGAAATCATATATGTTTTGGTCATCGTCGCCAACTGCTATCACTCGCATGCTTTCATTAGCATTCATCAAAGCCTTGACCAAGGTGTATTCCTCCATGCTCATATCCTGAGCCTCATCGATAACCAACACCGTCTTTCTTATCTTGTTAGGCTCCACCTCACCTTGAACAATCATCTCTGCTGCTCTCCCAACGACCCCCTGCGCATCCTCCAAATTGCCTACCCTGCCCAACAGGTCGAAACAATACGAATGGAAAGTCTTGATTTCCACATAGTGTGCCACGCCACCTATCAGACCTACCAACCGCTGTTTGAATTCCGTTGCTGCAGCACGGGAGAATGTCAACATCAAGAGTTGTTCATGCTTCACATCCTCAAGCAACAAGAGCGAAGCCAGTTTGTGTACCAAAACTCGCGTTTTACCGCTGCCGGGACCCGCTGCTACCACAATACAGCGCGACGTGTCGTCCGAAATAATTATCTTCTGTGTTTCGGAAAGATGGGCCATGAGTTCTTGGTATTTCCTTGGTGTGATGTTCCGCTGAATCTCCTTGTTACGTTCCCCCTTGAAGTATTTGGAAAGGAATTGCTTATAGTTCATCAGGAAGTAATCCTTGACAAAAGACAGTGCTGCATCATAATCACGTACCATCAAGTTGGCATATTCACCCACAATGTGCACTTGCTGTATCTTCTGTTTATAGAACTCATCAAGCATGCGGTAGTCTTCTTTCTTGTAACTGTATTTGGCCTCCTTCAGGCGACGGATATTCATCGCATTATAAAGCACCATGAAACCACCATCCAATTTAAGAGCATTGATATTTGACAAATACAAGAGGGCTTCCTCCACATCTTCAATCTGGACATCGTCCATTTTGCTGAATAGAGTATTATTGGACTTTAGCATATTCAGCAGTTCCACGATTGAAAACTGCACGGTCTTGCATTGTGTGTCACCCATCGACTCTGACAAATGACTATGCAACCATTCAAGGGCATATTTGCATATTTCCCACCGACGTTCACAACGGTTCATAGTCGAATCCATGTCAGCCTGCCGTATCATCTTTAAAGAAAGCCCCATATCTTCCTGCTTACGGATGTATTTCTTTACAGTGAGGAAATATAGCAACGTGCGGATGCTTTTCTCGTTGGATGTCGTAATGCCACCGTTTACAGCATCGTCATTCAATTGCTTGCAAGAAATCAGGATGCCACTGTCAGGAATACGGTGCAAGAGATATTTTTCCAACTTTGCGAAACGCTCCAGTATTGACATCAATCTACGAACCGTGATGCCTGCCTCTGGAAGATAAGCAGTGATATCCCGGCTATCGGCCAGTATGCCCTCCTGCCGCATCCTTACCACAGCCGACACGACCTCACCCTTGGTCATTCCAAGAATGTCGGCAAGATAATCGACACGCGACTCTGCTGCAGCATCCTGTGCCTTTGCAATATGCTTCTGGCTAATAAGTGATTTGATGATTCTGACGGCCTTCTCACGCTCATCGCTCTCAAAAAGCACCGACTGTGTGATACGCTGTCTGGCCTCGTCCATATTTCTCACCGTTATACCTGTGGCATAGACATGAGGCATGTTATTACCCCTCTCCAAGTAGCCGGCTTGTTCCAAGGCTGCGATGGCCGTATGCACACGTGTCTCCATTCCAGGCACATCGTCACCCCATCCAGCCGACCTGGCTATCTCCAGTGCCGAGCAACTAACCTGTTCACGCCGTTTGGTCATACTTCTAACTGCCTGCCACACTTGGTTAATCTCACTGATGCTGAGTTTCGTTTGGTTAAGGAGAACAAAATGTTTGTCAAGGTCACTATCACTGTAGAGCACATAGCAACGTGCACTGAGATGAGGGTCACGGCCTGCCCTGCCTGCTTCCTGTACGTAGTTTTCCAGAGAGTCCGAGATATTATAGTGCACCACCAATCCCACATCCTTTTTGTCTACGCCCATGCCAAAAGCAGACGTTGCCACGATGATGCGCACACGACCTGACATGAAAGCATCTTGGTTGGCTATTTTTACGTCGGCATCCATTTTCCCATTGAATGGCAAAGCATGGTAACCATCACGGGTGAGGCGGGCAGACAACTCGTGAGTCCGACGGGTTCTTGCCACATAAACAATAGCCGGGCTGTCGTTTTCCGACAACAAGGCTCTCAACTTTTGATATTTGTCTTCATCAGTATCTGCATGCAACACAGCATAGTGCAGATTAGTCCGAGTAGCATTCGAAGCAAACAAGTCCATGTTTATCCATAATGTTTGCTTGAAATAATCGCAGATGTCTTGTATCACCTTTTGCTTTGCCGTAGCAGTGAAACACGACACGGGAATCGAATTAACAACTCCTTTCTTCTGCTGGTATTCGTGAATGAACTTGCCGATGTATAAATAGTCAACACGGAAATCTTGTCCCCATGCAGAAAAGCAGTGTGCCTCATCAATTACAAACCGCACCACATGACGAGCCAAGAGAATCTTTTCTATGGTTTTCGAGCGGAGCAACTCGGGTGAGATATAAAGAAGAGAGGCATCACCGTCTTGCACTCGCTGTATAGCCAGTGCACGTGTAATGGGGTCGAGAAGTCCGTTGATGGTGACCGCATCTGTTATGCCTCGCTCTGCAAGACTGTCTACCTGATCCTTCATCAGCGATTGCAAAGGCGAGATGACCACAGTTAGTCCATGAACCGTGCGTCCTGCCATGAGTGCCGGCAGTTGGAAGGTAAGCGACTTTCCACCACCTGTGGGGAATATGGCGAGTAGCGACCGTCCCTCTACTGCTGCCTGCGCAGCACGTTGCTGCAGGGGTTCGCCTTCATAAGTACGAAAGTCATCGTAACCAAAGAATGCCTTCAGATAATAATGGAGATTCAAAAACCTATGGCAGTACTCACAGTCGGAATCAGTGCAATGCCGCTGCCGCAAGACTTCCATTACAAATTCCACACCAGGATAATTGTGGAGCACCCATCCAGGAGTTATGGAACGATAGTCTGAAGTATCTATCAGTGAGAGGGCATAAGCCAGTTCACAAGGATATTGATCTGCCAAGGCTTCAATATCGGCATGTATGCAGATTTGCCCTTTATATTGTTCTCTTATCAATGATGGCAAATCCTCATTGCAAATAGTTGCGCACACCATGTCAAAGAATCCTTGAAACTCTTCCTTCCCTTTGAGTAATGTGGCAAATATCCTTTGCTTTTCCTTTGACAAAGCATGCCAACTGGTTATCTCATCGAAAAGCAATTCACGTGCCTTCTCACAGTCATTCACAGGATTGTTCATTTGGTCACTGACCAACTTGTCATCCTTCACCAATTTATGGTAAGGTCGTTCGGGGAAAAGGAGGGGCGACAAATAGAGCGTATCAACCAATTGCCAACAATGTGTTTCATCGCCAAATAGATATTTAGCGTCATGGTGAATGATATTATGCCCACAGACAAAATCCACATCCCCCAAAAACCTCAATAGTTCGTCTTTAGAATGACCATGGAAGACTGCTCCGTCATAACGCAATGCTCCAATGTCATGAATCTTTCGGTCGTTGATACCGACCTCCACATCCACTATGGCAAAGTGAGCGACTATGCTATCTGCGTTATATTGGATATCACACATTTAAAACCAAGGACTTTATAGGACAAAAAAACATAGTATGCAAAAATAACACTTTTATACCATAAATAATCATATTCAATAATAATATTTGCGTTTTTCATGGTTAATCCACTCTGGTCATTGGCATTGATAACAAACATGATGTTGTTTCTCTATGAGAAGAAATCGGGAAATGCTTTTGCATTTAAAAGAACCTTTTGTATATTTGCAAACAAAACTATCGGCATTCTGGAAAAGATGTTGAACATTCCTTTCCCTGCCGGCAATCCTGTTCTATGAAAACTTTTTTGGGATTTCTCCAAAACAATCCAATTGATAAATATAAAATAAGACACATGAAAAAACAGACCTATTTGCTGATGGCTATATTGCTGGTGGCGGTTGCCACGGCGGTTGCTGGCAACAAGAACGGTAAATTCGTGCGCGTCAGCGGACCCGACCTCATCCAGCCCAACGGACAGAAACTGTTTATCCAAGGCACCAACCTGGGCAACTGGCTCAACCCCGAGGGATATATGTTCGGCTTCAGCCGCACAAACTCTGCATGGATGATCGACCTGATGATCAAAGAAGCAGTGGGACCTGACGGTGCCGCTGAGTTCTGGAAAGCATTCAAGGACAACTACATCACCCGCGACGACATCATGTTTATCAAACAACAAGGTGCCAACACCATCCGCCTGCCCTTCAACTACAAACTCTTCACTGACGAGGACTATATGGGGCTGACGTCGCAACAAGACGGGTTCAAGCGTATGGACGACGTGGTGAAGTGGTGCCGTGAGGCCGGCCTCTACCTCATCCTCGACATGCACGATTGCCCCGGCGGACAGACCGGCGACAACATCGACGACAGTTACGGCTACCCCTGGCTCTTCGAGAGCGAGGCATGCCAGGTGCTCTACTGCGACATCTGGAAGCGCATTGCCCAGCACTACAGGAACGAGCCTGTGATTCTGGGCTATGAACTCGCCAACGAACCTATCGCGCACTATTTTGAGAACAAGGAAGATTTGAACCGCAAACTCGAACCGCTTTACAAGCGTGCCGTAAAAGCCATCCGCGAGGCAGACCCGAATCATGTCATCCTGCTGGGAGGGGCCCGTTGGAACAGCGACTTCTATATGTTCAGCGACTGGACCTTCGACAACAATATCATGTATACCTGCCACCGATATGGCGGTGATGCCACGAAAGAGGCCATCAAGGACTACATCGACTTCCGCGACAAGACCAACCTGCCCATGTACATGGGAGAAATAGGTCACAATACCGACGAATGGCAGGCACAGTTCGTGAAGGTGATGAAAGAGGTGAACATCGGCTACACGTTCTGGCCATACAAGAAAATCGACGGCTCATGCATGATGGGCATCCAGCGGCCTGAACTCTGGGACAGCATCGTGGTGAAGTTCAGCGAAGCCCGCCGCAATGCCTATAACCAGATTCGCGAGGCACGTCCCAACCAGCAGCAGTTCCGCACACTGCTGATGCAGTATGCCGAGAACAGCCGGTTCCCCAACTGCAAACCGCAAGAAGGGTATATCCGGTCGTTGGGACTAAAAGAATGATTATGGTCTGTCGGCCGATGGGAGTGCCTCTGAGTCAGCATTACCTTTCTCTCCCCTAACATACAAACGGGCGGCGAGGGCACCGCTGATGTTGTGCCACACACTGAACACCGCACCGGGGATGGTGGCAAGGGGATAGGCAGCGAAATGGAGGGTTGCCAGCGAGGATGCCAGGCCGCTGTTCTGCATGCCCACCTCGATGCTGACGGCAATGCGCTTCTCACGCGTGAAACCAGCCAGTCGGCCCACGGTATAGCCGAGCGTGAGTCCTATCAGGTTGTGGAGCACCACGACGATGATGACCAGCAGTCCGGCAGAGAGCAACTTGTCGGCGGTATGCGACACCACCATCGCCACCACGGCGGCAATCATCAGCGTGGAGAAGGCGGGCAGGTAAGCCACCGCCTTTTGCGTAAACTTCGGGAAGAGGCGCTGAATGATAAAACCACCTACGATGGGCGCGATGACCACATAGAGGATGGAGAGCAACATTCCCACGGCATCGACATCGACGAAGGTTCCCGCCATCAGCCACACCAGCAATGGGGTGAGCAGGGGGGCGAGCACGGTGCTCGTAGCCGTCATGCCCACACTGAGGGCAAGGTCGCCACGGGCAAGGAAGGTGATGACGTTGGAAGCGGTGCCACCCGGACAACATCCCACGAGTATCACGCCAAGTGCCAGTTCGTCGGACAAGGCGAAGGCCTTTGCCAACCCCCATGCCAGGAGGGGCATTACGACAAACTGCGCCAGACAGCCTATGAGCACGTCTTTCGGGCGCTGGAACACGACGCGGAAGTCATGAGGTTTCAGTGTCAGACCCATGCCAAACATAATCAATCCCAGCAATGGGTTGATTATCCACATGTCCACAGGCAAAAGCACATCGGGGAATGCCATCGATGCCGCCGCCGTCAGCAACACCAGAACGCCCATCCATCGGGCAATGAAATCACAAATACGTTTCATTTCTATCTTCGGTTTTTATCCGCTCCACTTTCCGTCTACTTGCTGCTCTCCTGATATTTTCCTGTGCCGTTGCAGGTGGTGCAGTCGTAGCGGCCGTCGGGCGTCTTTCCTAAGCCCCGGCAAATGGGGCATTTGCCTTCTTTCTTCAGCCTCTCCGCCTCCTTGTCCTGCGCCTTCTGGCTGGGCGGAGCCCCACTCGAGGGTTTCGCACTCGACAATCCTGCCGCCACCGTGTCTTCTACCATTATACTCGCCAGTGTAGAGCATGAGGTCAGTGCCACGCAAGTCAATATCACAAAAATAATCTTTATCTGTTTCATCTGCTTGAAAAAATATACCGGTATCACAGCCCTTGTTTCTGCAACTCCCTCAGCACATCATCCTTGCTGAAGGTGAACACATGGTTGAACACACCCACGGAGATGAGGTCGTTGTGGTCGTCGAAAGTGAAGCGCCCGATACTCAGCACCCCATAGTTCTTTACATCCACATTGGCGTCGATGAACACCTTAGCCACCCTCTTCAAGGCTATCTTGCCACCCAGGTTGATGATTCCCTCCAGGGTCAGCACGCCGCCAGTGCCTATTTTCTCGTCTATCGCTTGGTTGAGCGACAAGCAGATGGCATCCTTGTGCTCTTCTTCTTTCGGACAGGTCACCATCATCGCTATGCCCAGCACTGCCAATATGAATAAGAATATCCAAAGTTTCTTCATCGTAGTTGATAGTTTTAATGCCAGTTACAGAGATTCCCGACATCCCGGCAAATCCAGGAGAACCCGACTTTCCGGAATGTCAGGCATCATCACTTCTATTGTTTACAGCACAGGGAGGAGATATTCCCAAATCAAGTCCATGTAGGGCTGGTAGAGCGACGACGAGGTGGTGAGCACCAGCACGGCATCGCGGTCGGGGAACACCATGATATACTGTCCGGCGAAGCCGTCGGCGCGGTAGGCGTTGTGGCGGCAAATCCACATCTGGTAGCCGTAGCCCTGCACCCATTCATTGTTGTCCTTGTTGAGCCCTGCTTTTTCCAGGTCCTCGAATCTGGTGCCCGAGGGAGCCGACGGCACCTGATAACTCGACATCTCCTTCAGCCATTCGGCAGGCACAATCTGCTTGCCGTTCCATTTGCCCTCCTGCAGGAAGAGTTGTCCCATCTTCGCCATGTCCTCGGTCTTGAGTTGGAGTCCCCATCCACCGCAGTTGATGCCCTGCGGACTCTCTTCCCATTCCGGGCGTGCGATATGCAGCGGCTGGAACAAGCGGGTGTCGAGGTAGTCGATGAGTTTCTCGCCCGTCACCTGCTGCACGATAGCAGAGAGCATGTAGGTGCCCACGGAGTTGTAGAGGTAGTACTCTCCTGGCTTGTGCTTCACGGGCCACGACAGGAAGCCCTTCACCCAGTCCACGGAGTCCTTATTCAGGCTCTTGGGTTCTTCGTCATGTCCGCAGGTCATGGTGAGCAGGTCGCGCACGGTCATGGCCTTCAGGTTGTCGCTCTGCTCAGCAGGCAACTTGTCGGGGAAGAACTTCACCACAGAGTCCGTCAGGTTGAGTTTCCCTTCGTTGATGGCAAGTCCTACGGCGGTGGCGGTGAACGTCTTGCTCACCGAGAACATCTGATGGGGTTTGTCGGCAGCCTCTCCGTTGAACCACTTCTCATACACCACCTTGCCATGCTTCAGTATCATGATGCTGTGGAGGGTGATGGAGTCGGGCGCCACGGGGCGTGTCTGTGTGGCATGGACAAAAGAGTCTACCGCCGCCACCACCTCTGGAGTGGCATCGGTTCGTGGCAGGTCGACAACCTCTGTTGCCTGTTCTTTTCTGCAGCCCGACAGCACTGCCAATGTCAGGGCGAACAACAATAATGCTTTCTTCATAACGGTTCAGGTATCAGTAAAATATAATAGAGTGTCAATATTCAAACACGAAGTCCTCGAGGGTGCAGAGCGACTTCTCTTTCGTGTCGGAGGAGAAGACGAAATAGATGGCATGTCGGCCAGTGAGTGGCGCGAGAGCGGGCAGGTCGGCAGTGAGTTCGGTCGAGGCCTTCGGCATATCGGCTTTCAGTTCGATGCTGCCCAGCAACTGGCCGTTCTGCGATGTCCAAGGCCTGTCGGCCATCACCTGTATGGTGCCGTCGATGCCCTCTGGTATCAGGCGCAGCAGAAGTCTGGGATTCTTCTTCTCGGCAGAAGCGAAGTTGAAGTATTTGTATCCCACTATCGAACCGTCGGTGTTGTTCACCACCTGGTTGGTGTTGTTGCGCAGGGCATAGGGAGCCTCCATCTTGTCGTCGGTGCCATAAGATGCCGCGATGTATGAGCCATAGAACTTGTTGTCGGGCCACACGTGCTCGGCCACCTTCGGACCGGTATACCAACAGGCGATGCCGGCAGAGTGGCGCTCCAGTGGGTTGAGGCCTTCGAGGGAGAATCCGCATGAGTTGTATTCACCCTCAACGATGGTCACCTTGCCGCCTTCGCCCTTCTCCACCTTCACGTCGATGGGAGCCACCATGGCCTGACGCGCAAACTCATTGGTGCCGCTCTGGCGATGATAGAACACATACCACTGGTTGTTGATCTCGCAGATACTGCCGTGGGTGTTGCCCGACACGGTGGCAGAAGCGATGGTGTCGCCCTGTTCGTTCACCTCACGCCCGCGGCCGTCGATGATGGTGCCGCCATAGGTCCAGGGGCCCAGGGGGTGGTCGCTGTAGGCATAGGCCAGGGTGTAGTTGGTATCGGGCAGTCCGAACTCGCCGTTCTCCGTCCACCGGCTATAGATAAACACATACTTGTCTTCTATCTTGCGGATGGAAGAAGCCTCGAAGAAGCGGAATTTTCCCGGCTGGTTCTTTCCCGACACCATGTCTCTCACGATTTCCGTGCCCGGCTTCACCGTAGCCATCGTGGTGGGGTCGAGTTCTGCGCCATTCGATGTCTCAAATCCCCAGTAGCCATATACCCTGCCGTCGTCGTCCACAAACACTGCGGGGTCGAACTGCAGCACGCCATCCGTCACATTGGGGTCGTCGGCACTCCAGTTGCACACCTCAAAGGGTCCGTCGGGGCGGTCGCTCTTCGCTATAAGGCCGTTGCGCCCTCCCACCTGGTCGTTGGGATAGAGATAATAGGTCTTCTTGCCGTCGGGGGCAGTCACCAGTGCCACGTCGGGGGCAAAGAGCACGTCGGCGGTCGATACTGAGTCAAACGGCTCACCCTTCGCGTTCTTGTCTACCTTGAGTATCTCACCGTCGTAGCGCCAGTGGTTCAGGTCTTCCACCGGTGCCGACCACACCACGAGTTCCCTGCCGCAGTAGTCGGTGATGCGGCTGTCGTGTGAGCCATAGATATACACGCGCTGTTTTCCTGGGTTGTCGGGGTCGTCGAATACATACGGCTCCCCGTCGGGAATGTGTTCCCACATCGGGAGGAAGGGGTTGCCAACGGTTATCAACTCGTCTTTCGGGGTTCCGGTCTGCTGGGTGCAAGCGGGCAGCAATAGGCAGCATGCAGCGAAAATAGCCATTTTGAAGGTATTTGTCATCATTTGATTGGGAATTGATTATTGATGCCACAAAGATATGCTATTTCTTTCAAAAAGGCGAAAATTCTTCCCAAAACATACTGTTCTTTTTTTGGTCTGCTGTTTGCAAGATTGTCTCATAAACGTCAAAAAAATGCAAAAAAAGTACAAATCAGTTTCCATCTTGGAATATTTTTTCAAAAAAAACATCAAAAAGTTTGAACGTATGAAAAATAATTGTATATTTGCCACCAATAAAACCTAGATATTCATACTATTTTAACCATTTATTGGATTATTCAACTGTATATTAGTAGCGATACTATAATATTTACTACCATATTTTTATTATTACTAACTTTAATTCTATGCAACATTACTCTAAAATCCTATCTGTAATCTGTGCTGGATTGATGACATGTGCTGTTACGGCCACGGCTGCAACAGACGAATCTGTCACGACCAGTGGGGCCGTGCTTCAGACGAGGCAGACCGTACAGGTGAGAGGCGTGGTCACCGACTCGAACGGCATGCCGGTCATCGGGGCCACCGTCATGGAAGAAGGCACCTCAAACAACGGTACGTTGACCCGGTCGGACGGTTCGTTCGACCTCACCGTGTCGAGAGGCGCAAGTCTTAAAATCTCCTACATCGGCTACACCTCCGTCACCGTGAAAGCGGAAGCGGGGAAGAACATCCAGGTGGTCCTCAACGAAGACTCCGAGGTGCTCAACGACGTGGTGGTGGTGGGTTACGGTACGCAGCGCAAGAAACTCGTCACCGGTTCCACCGTGCACGTTGATGCCGGGCAGATAGAAGCCACCAATGCCGTGGATGCCTTTGGCGCACTGCAGAGTCTGGCTTCTGGTATGAACATCGTGATGAACTCCGGTCAGCCGGGCGAGAGTTACAGGGTGGTCATCCGCGGTATGGGTACCGCCGGAAACAACGAGCCCCTCTACGTCATCGACGGTGTGCCGGGCGGCAACCTCACCGACATCTCCCCCAACGACATTGAGTCTATCGACGTGCTGAAAGATGCTGCCTCGAGTGCCATCTACGGTGCACGAGCCTCCAATGGTGTGGTGCTGGTGAACACGAAGAAGGGTAAGGCCGGCAAGGTGCAGGTAACCTTCGACGGCTACCTGGGCTGGCAGAACCTCAACACCAACGACGTGACACCGCTCAATGCCAAGCAGTACATGGAAATCAACGACAAGGCCTATCAGATACAGGGCGTGTCGACCTACGACTGGGCTACGCTGATACCGAAACAGTACCAGCAAATCATGAACGGTTCGTGGAACGGCACCAACTGGCTCGATGAGACCATGGTAGACAATGCGCCCATCAACAACGCCTCTCTCAACATCAACGGCGGCAGCGACGTGTCGCGCTTCGCCCTCGGTTTCTCCAAATACCACCAGACGGGTACGCTCGGCTATCCCGCCACCCCGAAGTTCGACCGCTACACGGTGCGTCTCAACTCCGAGTACTCACTCATCAGGAGGCAGAATCGCGACGTGCTGAAATTCGGTGAGAACGTCACCTTCTCTTACATCAACAAGAAGGGCATTTCCATCGGTGGTATCTACAGCAACAACATCCGCACCCTGCTCGCCATGTCGCCGCTGCTCCCTGCCTACAACGAGGCCGGAGAACTCTATGAATACGACGACATCAAGGCCGACGCCTGGGATTTCAGTGCCGAGATGGCCAACCCGCTTGCCCAGATGAAATACAGCAGTGGCGACAGTTACACCAAGCGCTACCGCCTGCAGACCAACTTCTACCTGGAGTATGTGCCCATCGTGGGACTGACCATCAGGTCGAGTGCAGGATGGCATTATCGCCATAACGAGAGCCGCAGTTACAACCCCGTATATGAACTGAGTGCCAAGACATCCAACCCCACCGACGACGTGCGTCAGAGCCAGGGCTACAACATGAACTGGACTTTGGAGAATACAGTCAACTGGGTGAAGTCGTTTGAGAATCACAACCTCGACGTCCTTTTCGGACAGTCCATGGAGAAATGGGGTTACGGGAACAATGTTGGCGTGAAAAACTCCAACTCCCTCTTCCCCGGTTCGTTCGACCACGCATACATCAACAACGCCAACGTGGTGGATGCCGCCAACACCGAAATCAGCGGTAGCCCCAACGACCAAGGCGCGCTGTCGTCGTTCTTCGGACGTGTGAACTACAACTACAACGAGACCTACCTCCTCTCGCTCGTGCTCCGTGCCGACGGTTCATCCAACTTCGCCCGCGGAAAGCGCTGGGGTTACTTCCCCTCCATCTCGGCAGGTTGGGTCATCACCAACGAGAAGTTCATGGAACCCGTGAAAAACTGGCTCTACTTCTTCAAACTCCGTGGCAGTTGGGGACAGAACGGTAACTGCCGTATCGACAACTTCCAGTATCTGGCTACAGTGGCATTCGACGACCCCTACTACTTCGACAACAAAGACAACCCCGGCATCGGTGCATATCCCGACATCCTGCCCAACAAAGACGTGAAATGGGAGACCTCTGAGCAACTCGACCTCGGTTTCGATGCCAGGTTCCTCGCCAACCGACTGGGAGTCTCCTTCGACTGGTACATCAAGACAACGAAGGACTGGCTGGTGCGCGCACCGGTGCTCCTCTCCTACGGTACCGGCGCACCTTATATCAATGGTGGCGACATCGAGAACAAGGGTTATGAGATTCAACTGTCGTGGAACGACCACATCGGCAAGGACTTCAGATACAGCATCGGCGCCAACTTCTCACACAACAAGAACAAGGTGAAGCGTATCGCCAACTCCGAAGGCATCATCCACGGTGCATCCAACGCCATCGCACAGAACACCGCCGAACTCTATCGTCTGGAAGTGGGATACCCCATCGGCTACTTCTGGGGATACGAGATGGAAGGCATCATCCAGAACGAGCAAGACCTGCAGGACTACCTCGCCCGCAACTGCGGCGGCGACAAGGCCAACTCACTGCAAGGTGAGTCGTTGCAGCCCGGCGACGTGAAGTTCGTCGACGTGAACGGCAACGGCAAAATCGACAAGGATGATTCCGACAAGACGATGATTGGCGACCCGAACCCCGACTACACCCTGGGTCTCAATATCAGCATCTCCTACAAGGGCTTCGACTTCTCGCTCAACGGCTACGGCTCCTTCGGACAGCAAGTGGCTAAGAGCTACCGTCAGTTCTCCGACCACCCCGACGACAACTACTGCACCGATGTCTATACCAAATACTGGACCGGCGAAGGCAGCACCAACCGCTATCCGCGCTTCTCCGACGGTAAGAACGTCAACATGTCGGAAATCTCCCGCGTATGGATAGAGGATGCCGACTTCTTCAAGATCTCACGCATCTCCCTGGGCTACGACCTCAAGCGGGTGGCCAAGTTCCTCCCCGTGCGCAAGTGCCATATCTACGTGGCAGCACAAAACATGTTCACCTTCACCGGCTATTCGGGTATGGATCCTGAGGTCGGCTTCGGCAACGGCACCAGTTGGGCTTCTGGTATCGACTGTGGTTATTATCCCTCCTCACGCTCATGGCAGGTGGGTTTGAATATCAACTTTTAATCCATGACGATTATGAAAAAACATATATTATACTTGATGGTGTCGGTGGTGTGCTTGCTGCTCGCAGGCTGCGACGACTTCCTCGACACTGAGAGCCTCACCAAGAAAAACACGTCGAACTTTCCCATCAACGAGACCGACGCTGTGCAAATGGTGAACGGCATCTATTCCGCAATGAACCGCAACCTCGCCGACCCCGAGGAAGACCCCTTCTTCATCTTCGACATCGCCTCCGACGACCGTCTGGGCGGTGGTAGCCAGAGTAACATCGGAGCACAAGGCGTCGACCGTCTGATGAACGCCTATACCGACTGGATGAAACCGCTTTGGCAGCAGCGCTATGCAGGCATCAACCGTGCCAACAGCGCCATCGAAACCATCGACAACGTGAAAGAATGGAGTTCGGAGAGCAAGAAAAACCAACTGCTCTGCGAAATCTATTTCCTGCGTGCCTTCTACTACTTCAACCTCGCACAGGTGTTCAACGGCGTGCCCCTCGTATTGAGTACCGAACCCGTGAACCTGCCCCGTGCCACTCCCGATGAGGTGTATGCCCAGATTGCTTCCGACCTGAAGAAGTCGATAGAGTTTGGCCCATCTACCCCCTATCCCAGTTTCGGAGAGGGACGCGTGTCGAAATGGGCTGCCGAGGGCATGATGGCCCGCGTATGGCTCTTCTACACCGGTTTCTACCAGAAATCCGAACTTCCCCTCCCCGCTGAGGAAGGTGGCAGCATCTCCAAGGCTCAGGTGGTGACATGGCTCGAAGACTGTATCCAGAACAGCGGATTCGGACTCGTTTCCGACCAGCGCAACCTCTGGCCCTACACCAATCCCTACACTGGAAATGCCAGTCTGGGCGAGGGTAAATACTATAAGTATACGGCAGAGAATGGCTTGAATTGGGAAACCGATGAGAACAAGGAGAATATGTTTGCCGTGAAGATGTCGAACAAACCGGGATGGAGCGCTGACGCACAACTGCGCCACAACCGCATCGTGGAGTTCTACAATCTGCGCAAGACCAACGAGACGGCATTCCCCTTCTCCGTACAAGGCTATTCCAATGGTCCGGTGTGCCTGAAGTTGTGGACCGACTGGGCTGAAGATCCCGACTATGCCGGCGACTACCGCCGCACTGGTTCCATCTGCGACCGTAAAGTCGAGATTCCCGACTATAAGGGCGACCCCGCCAAGGAGGTGGAAAACACCGAACTTGTGGCAAAGAAATATCTCGGCTGCGAGGCCTATGACCCCGAGACCGACCAGCGCATGCTCAGTTACGGCTACTTCTACGGCAGTGAGAACAACCGCCAGACGGGTCTCACCCAGTCGCTGGTATGGCTCCGCTTCGCCGACGTGCTGCTGATGCACTCCGAACTTACCGACGGCAAGGTGGTCTATAATGGCAAGAGCGGACTCAACGCCGTGCGCGAACGCGCCAAGTTGCCCGACATCGCCTACTCACTCGCCAACCTGAAGAAAGAGCGCCGCTACGAACTCTGCTTCGAGGCCATCCGCTGGAACGACCTGCGCCGTTGGGGCGACGTACAGCAGAAGGTGATCAACCAGGTGGGCAATAAGATTCTCAATCAGGGCATTCCCGGAGAATACGCCTTCACCAACGACTTCATGCAGCGCTACAGAGACACTGGCGGTGGATTCTTCAAGATTCCCGAAGACCAGGTTACACTCTCAGAGGGCGTGCTCGAGCAGAACCCTGGATGGGAGAAAGGCACCGAATGGACAAAGGGCGACCTACCATACAAGTTCAAGTAACACCATAAAATCCTAAAAAACAGGTCTCAGGAGCCAATGCTTCTGGGGCCTTTTTTTATTGTGGAGAGGAAATGAAATGATGGATGTTCACGCTTTTCCAACAAGTTTTTATCGTTTTTTACCGATGTCCGAATTTGTTTCGGTGGTCCTGTCAGGTCTATGCATCATTCATAGAACAAATCGTCAAGTTTCACTTGACTTTGTATCATCTCTGAATATTTGCAATTGATTTGGGCGAAATCGATGCATTTTGGGGTAGATTTCGCCCGAATAATGATAGAGGCTATTCTGCCGTTGTGGCTCTTAACCTTTTCATCTTGTCTGTGACTTGTTTTTGCAGCCAGTAGAATGCGAGGGGTAATCCTACACCGGCAATGGTGTAGGCCACCCAGAACCAGTCTTGTTGTGAGTAATCATGGATGACCATATGGCAGCCTATTTGGCGAATGTCAAGTCCATAATACCATATCTTCAACAGGCTTACGACTTTATAGGCGCAGATATGGAAGATGAAAATGTAGAGCGTATGCTCACCGATGTAGATGAGTGATTGCCTCAACCAACCTTGATGACGGTCTATCCATAGGCTGATGTTATAAGTCATCAGGAATCCAAGCAGAGCGGGTATGGGCAGAGAGAGGAACTGCGTGAATGTAGAGCGCCAGTTCATGTTGGCTATCAGATACACCGAGAAAAGATATACAATGGCGCCGAAGATGATGGTTGTCAAAAGATGGACGTGGCGAAGCGAGATGAATTGGCGGTATTTGTCAACGTGATGCCGGAAAATGAAACCGCAGCCGAAAAAGAAACAACCCATCATGTCGCGATAGCCACCTTGAACCAGTGTGATGACATTGAGTCTCTCGTATGTCTTCCATCCACATAGCAGCAGCATCACCAGACAAATGAGGTAGGGGACGGACTTGGGGGAGAGTTTCGGAACTTTGGATACACATAGATTCAGCACCTTATATAAAAATAGATACAGGATGCTTGCCACGAATAATCCTCTGAAAAACCAGAATGCTCCACAGAGGAATTGGTCGTATCCACCCATTGCCGTGAAGATGTTCCATAAATTCTGTTGTATCTGATGCCAAGTGTAGGGGTGTGTCACACCACCCGTCTCATTGCCATATTGTTCATTCAGTATCCCGATATCAAACATCCAGTTGTGGATAATCAGGAAGAATACCGACCACTTTACGAATGGCCAATAAAGCCCCTTTATCCGTTTTTTGATAAAGGTTGCCACATCATCCAGGTATTTCAGTGAGAAGAAATAGCCTGCTGTGATGAAGAAAAGGGGCATGTGGAATTCAAAGATGAAATGGCAGAGCCAGCCCGGTGCCTCAGCATGGGCCATCACCATCAGGATAATGGCAATGCCTTTGCAGATAGATATATTCGTGACACGTCTCATGGGATATTTCGTAAAATGTGGCTGACATAGGTGTCATGTCGCACGTTATAGATGCAAATATAATTCCCCCAATCCACATCTCCAAATAATTATCACCACTTTTTCATTCCTTGGGTAGAGTCAATCCGGGTCAACAGGCGGGATTCCTCCCGTCTCACCAGAAGAAGGCCACATTAATTTGTAGCCGTATACACTGAAACGGGAAAATTATCTTCTACCAACCGCTGGGTTTCAAATTCGGCCCCCAAAAAATGAACGAAGGTGTGTCAAAATGATTATTTAGTCACGAAGCCTGCAAGGTTGTGGAGCGGCGGGTAGTTTTCATCGTAGAATCGGGTTTAAGGTGGTTAATGATATAGATATTCGCAAAGATAAACAAAATGAGCAAGAAACCATAGTTTTGGCATGAAAAAAATCTGGATGACATCATAAAAATGCTTATATTTGCAGATAATCTTTGAATCAATCAAAATCAAGGCAACCAACAATCAAAAAACAAACCCATTTCCACAAATCTATGAAACATCATCTCCTCATCACGCTCCTTTTCCTTTTTGCAGGATTCACAGCCAATGCCCAGGGCACAAAAGAAGACTACAAGCGCGCCTATTCGCTCGAGAGCAAGTTTGGCGAGCAAAATGTGAGACACTGGGCACACCGCATAGCATGGAAAGACTCCACCCATGTGCTCACCTATTACATCGACGGCGACAGCGGGCGCGTCTACTATGAGTATGATGCCGAGACAAAGACCCGGCACCAGGTGGCAGCACCACAGGAGCCCGCCCGTCCTCCCCGTTTCGGACGCCATCATGAGCGCCACTGGATGGAAGTGGACGAGGAGAAAGAGGCACGTCCCGTGCTGTCGCCCGACGGCAAGAGCGAGGCGTGGATAGAAGGACACAATGTGGTGATGCATGCTGCCGGCCAGCCCTACAGCGAGAAACGCGTGCTGAGCCAGGACGGCACCATCGGTTGCTATTACTCCAACCAATTGCTGTGGTCGCCCGACAGCCGATACCTCTTCGTGTGCAAGCGCATACCCGTGGAGAAACGGTATGTGTATTATGTGGAGACATCACCTCCCGACCAGTTGCAGCCCATCCTCCATCAGCAAGAATATGCCAAGCCCGGCGATGCCCTTCCACAACGGATACCCGTAATCTTCGACACGCAGACCGGCCGCCGCATGGAGGCCAGCACCGCGCTGTGCCCCCGCCAATATGAATTGGGCTCCTTCGCCTGGAGCAAAGACAGCCGCGAGGTGACAATGGAATACAACGAGCGCGGTCACAAAACCTACCGCGTGCTCGCCATGAGCGCACAGACCGGCGCCATGCGCACCATCATCGAAGAGACCGCCCCCACCTTCGTGAACTATACCCGCTACTTCCGTCACGACCTTGCTGAGAAGCGGCAAATCATCTGGATGAGCGAGCGCGACAACTGGAACCACCTCTACCTGTACGACATGGACAAGGGAAGCGTGGTAGGCCAAATCACAAAAGGTGAATGGTGCGTGCGCCAGGTGGTTGATGTGGATGAAGAAAACGGTGTCATCTATTTCTCCGCCAGCGGTATGGTGAAAGGCGAGGACCCCTATCTGGTGCGCTACTACCGCATCGGCATCGACGGCCGTAACCTGCGCTGCCTCACACCCGCCGAGGGACAGCACGAGGTGAGGTTCTCTACAGACTACCGTTATCTGGCCGACACCTGGTCGATGGTGAACCAAGCGCCTGTCACCGTGCTGCGTGATGCCCGTGACGGAACGCTGCTCGACACCATCGAGGTGGCCGACATCTCACGCCTGACATCCAACGGATGGAAAGCCCCTGAGGTGTTTGTGGCCAAAGGCCGTGATGGCAAGACCGACATGTGGGGCATCATCCAGCGCCCTGTCCACTTCGACCCGTCGCGTCGCTACCCCGTTATCGAATACATCTATTCGGGACCGGGCAGTGCCTACACGCCCAAGAGTTTCACGCCATTCAACAGAAACATGACCGCACTGGCAGAACTGGGCTTCATCGTGGTGCAACTCGATGCCATGGGAACCAGTTGGCGGGGGAAGAAGTTTGAGGAAGTGTGCTACAAGAACCTGAAAGATGCCGGACTGCCCGACCGCAAGTTGTGGATACAGGCGGCAGCCAAGCGCTATCCCTACATGGATGCCGACAATGTGGGCATCTTCGGCGCTTCTGCCGGCGGCCAGGAAAGTACCACGGCGGTGCTCCTGCATGGCGATTTCTACAAGGCGGCCTACAGTTCGTGTGGCTGCCACGACAACCGCATGGACAAGATATGGTGGAATGAGCAATGGATGGGGTATCCGGTGGACTCCTCCTACGTGGAATGCAGCAATGTATATCATGCCGCCAAACTAAAACGTCCGCTGATGCTCGTCGTTGGAGAAATGGACGACAATGTGGACCCGGCAAGCACCTACCAGTTGGTGAATGCGCTCATCAAGGCTGGGAAAGACTTTGAGTTGGTGGCGCTTCCAGGCACAAGCCATACCATGGGCGAGCGCTACGGTGAGCACAAGCGGTTCGACTTCTTCGTGCGCCATTTACTACACCGCGACCCGCCGAAGTGGGATGAGATAGAATGATTTTGCCTGATATATTTGTAAAATCCTAAAAAGACAGGCCTCAGGAGCCAATGCTTCTGGGGCCTTTTTTTATTGTCGACAGGAAATGAAATGACGGATGTTCACACTTTTCGGACAACTTTTCTATCGTTTTTATATTTCTGTCGGATATCCGAAGGGTTGTCCTATCGTTTTCTTGCTTTTTCTCGGAAAATTCATTGCAGTGTGTGAAAACCGTGATAATTTTGCATCGGAAAAAGAAAACAAGACATAACAAAACATAAACAACATAAAAAAACAAAGACAATGAAAACGATGAAATCATGGATGTTCGCCGCCATCCTTTTCTGCGGCACCAGCATGAGCGCACAGGCTCAAGAGTATTATCAGACCAAAGACGAAGTGGCTGTTACCATTGGCGGAGGCACCAACTCACAACTCTTCGACGCTTTCTCACGGTTGTTCGGAGTCATGGGCGAGGCATTGGTCACTGGCATCATGACAGGAGGACACTACGTTGGAACCACTTCCTACGACAATGAGAAATATATCCCAGCCCTCTCTGTAGAATACTTCCACCACGTCAGCCCGATGGTCAGCATCGGTGGTATCGCCGCCTTCAACGGATACAGCAGCGACATGTACTGCAACTGGCAGACAAGCGACCACGTCTCCACCAAAGAGAAAATCGGTAGCGCCAAGAAGTATAACATCACCGTCATGCCGGCAGTGAAGTTCGACTGGTTGCGCAAGAAGAACTTTGGAATATACTCCAAGATAGGTCTCGGTGCCACCTATATGTACGAGAAAGAGGTGCAGAAAAACGACGGCAGTGGCCAAGACATCGACGACAAAGTGGTGCACAGCGATGGCAAATGGATGGCAAACTTCCAGGCTTCACTTCTCGGCATCGAGGCAGGCACTGAGAAAATCAGGGGATTTGCCGAACTGGGAGCAGGCGAACAGGGTATCATACTCGCAGGTCTCCGCTACAAATTCTAAGACAAACCGTCTGAATCGCGACAACTACACATCTTATTTTAACGCAAAATCTCGATTTCTCCGCCTCCGGCCTTCCGCAGAAGAGCCGGAGGTGCTTTTTATGTCTGTCCCCGAGCAAAATGATAAAAGTAATAACCTAAATTCGTGAGATTCGTTCAGTCGCTTGCGACTTTTAAAGAACAGTCCTTGTGATTCGTGTGATTCGGTAAATTACCTCCCTTCGGTCAGTGGGTCTTCGACAAATCTCGTGTTCGTTATTCAACATAAGAAGATCGGAAACTTCAGTTAAAATTACAGAAGTTTTCCACCTCCACAAAAACGAACACTAATTGACCGAATAAACCGAATAGTTAAATCTTCAACCACCTAAAGGTGGCACGAATAACACGAATTGGAGAATCTAACATTTGACAAAACTGTCAACCAAAATCAGTACTGGGCAGGATACTTCAGTTAGTAATAAACTTGTTAGTAAATAAACTAAAATAGAAGATGTCATCTCTCCATTCCTACCATTCCCGATATTCCTGATATTCCTGTCATTCCTGATATTCCTGTCATTCCTGATATTCCTGTCATTCCTGATATTCCTGTCATTCCTGATATTCCTGTCATTCCTGACTTTCTTGTGCACATACGTAAATTTCAGTAGAATCATTTTGATGAATGACGAAAAAATGCTATCTTCGCAAAGTATTTATTGTAGACCAAAATCCTTGAAATATGCGAAAACTCATTATCCTTTGCGCGCTGGTGTTGTGGGCATGCCAATCTTATGCTCAGGAGAGCACCATCAAGACGATGCAGGCAAAAGGCCTGCCCAAAGAAGCCATCCCCGCCAAGTATTTCTTCGAGCACCAGTTCTACCCACCCGAACAACTGAAAAAGTTCACGGATGCCGACGTCGGTTCGAGTTCGGTCACCACGCCCGACAACTCCGACTTAGGCAACGATACGGAACATTTCTTCTTCGTGGTGCCACAACCCAAAACCCCCGACCAGGATTTCACTTACATCGACCTATGGATGGTCGACGAGAACGACAACCCCCGCCGCATCTTCCACCAGGATGCCAACCACTATGGAGAGCACATGGCACTCGACATCCATTTCCTCAGCGATGTGGAAACCCGCGACTCCGTATACACCGACAAGAAGACCGGACAGCGCATCACACGCCACTTGCGCAAGGGCGTGCCAGTGGTGGCTATGGAGATGCAACTCTACAACGGCACCGTGCACGGCATTGTCTCCACCCTCCTCATCCAATGCAAGACAGGAGAGACGAAACTGCTGGAAAACCAGCAGCCCGTGAGCGTGCTATCGCCGCTCTCCAACATGCTGATGATGGCAGAGTTCTACATGCCCCAGCAATATCTCCTCACCACCTCAACGGAAGTATTCTCTGCCTCCACCTACGAGCCTACCGACGAATTCTCCATCTTCAACCATCAGCAATTCACACCCGTCCTCTACATATACACCCCGAAAGGCGAACTCGTTGGCACGCAGCAACTGCCCACCGAGTGTATCGACATGGTGAGATAGAAAAAGATAAAACCGGAAGACATGAACCTTAACCTTACATCTACCATCAAAGTGCCCGAACACCGCCTGCGACGCGAGGTGGTGGCACTTTGCCGACAAACGGGGAAACCCGTGCTCAAATTGTCGACAAAAGACTATCTTGACCATTTCCTCGGCCACTGGGTAGAGAAATACGGGTCGGCAGGATTGGTGAACATCGCCGTGTTCAACGAACTGCAGCACACCATCACCGGATGGCCTGGCGGCAAGCCCGAGGCCGACGACACCTTCCGCCCGGAGCGTGCCCTGCCCTACCCCAAGCGCGTCGTCGTGTTCTCCCCTCACCCCGACGACGACGTCATCTCTATGGGCGGCACCATCCGCCGACTCATGCAGCAGGGGCACGATGTGCACATCGCCTATGAGACCAGTGGCAACATCGCCGTCAACGACGAGGAGGTGTCGCGGTTCATGCATTTCGTCAACGGCTTCAACCAACTCTTTGCCGACGGCAAGGACCAGGTCATTGCCGAGAGTTACCAGAGCATCAAGCGGCTCATTGCCGGCAAAGGAGGCAGCGAGGACGACCGCAAGGCCCTGCTCACCCTCAAAGGCCTCATCCGCCGTGGCGAGGCAAGGCTGGCATGTGCCTACAACGGCATTGCCACCGACCATATCCACTTCCTCGACCTGCCGTTCTACGAATCGGGCGCGATAGAGAAACTGCCCATGTCGGAGCGCGACGTATTGCCCATACAGCAACTCATCGCCGACATCAAGCCCCATCAGATTTTCGTGGCTGCCGACCTGGCCGACCCGCATGGCACACACCGCAAATGCACCGATGCCGTCCTCGCCGCCATCGACGAGGAGAAGAATGCCGGGGCTTCGTGGCTCGCCGACTGCCGGGTGTGGATGTACCGGGGCGCATGGGCAGAATGGGACGTTGCCGACATCGACATGTGCGTGCCCATGAGCCCGGAGGAACTGCGCGAGAAGCGCAATGCCATCCTCAAGCACCAGAGTCAGATGGAGAGCGCGCCATTCCTCGGCAACGACGAGCGCCTCTTCTGGCAGCGTGCAGAAGACCGCAACCGCGCCACCGCCCAACTCTACGACGACCTGGGCCTAGCCTGCTACGAAGCCATGGAGGCTTTCGTGGAATATAAAATTTAGGTTATCTTGAAACTCTAGAATTTCTAGATGCTCTAGATGCTCTAGATATTCTAGAAAATCTAGAGTTTCACGTGATACTCCAGTCCGATGAGATGGATGTTTTCTTCGCTTTCATCGCCATGCACCTTCTGTAAGCGATAAAACATTGTTATCTCATTTTTCTTGTTGATTTTCCAGTCGGCACCCACGTTGTAGCGCACCTTTTCAAGATTCATGGCATTAAACAGTTCCACGTTGGCAAAAGGTGTGGCTGGGAAATTCTTGATTTTGTAGGTTACTTGAAAGCGGCTGCGCAACTGGCTTTTCCCCTTGGCCTCATAGGTGTGCTCATCGCCATCCCAGTCTTCGTCGTAGTAACTCCACCGTTCAGCCACAGTGTGCTCCGGGCGGTAGGCATATTGCCACCGTTCACGGAGCGACAGTCCAAGAGCACCCCACTTATACGAACCCGTGAGCGACACATTGAAGCGGTGGCGCGCTCCCCAGTACTGGGCGCATTTCTTCGGGTCGCCCACTCTCACCGTGCCATTTATCACCTTCTTGTCGTCTTCATCATAGTATGATATGCGCTCGTTATTGTCCCACAGAAACTGATAACTTACCGCGGCTTTCAACCATGATGTCAACTTATAGGAAGCGCTCACGCCTCCCAGCCACCGGTCTACAGTCTTCATGTCGTTGCGTGTACGCATCTCGGCTTCCACTCCCACGGTGAATTTCTTGTCAATCTTCTTTTCCGCCTCCACGGAGAGCGAAGTGCCGAAGTCGTCTTGCGCAAGGGCGAAGACAGGCGCCAGGACCAAGGCCAGCAACAATACTTTTGTTTTCATAGTCATAGATTAGGAGTTGAATTCTACATATTCTGTGTCTTTCACCTTCACCTTGTTGTTCACGCTGTTACTCACGTCACGGTTTTGGCTTCTGTAATATACCTTCACCACGGCCATGTCGCGCAACATGTCGATGCCGCCCACCTCCACGGTGATGACATCGAGTCCGGTGCGCTCACGGATATCCTCAATGAGATCCTCTCTGCGGTCGGGCTTCACCAGATCCAGACGGTCGTACTGTATGAGTTTGCAGGGCACCACCTTGAGCAGGTGCTCAAAAAACCACACCACGATGATGATAATGAAGTTGGTGACGAGCAATTCCACCAGCGGCATGGTGGAAGCCAGGGCATTGACCACCGAGAGACACAGCACGACGAAGAGATAAGTCATCTCGCGCACGGGCATGGCATCCGTGCGGTAGCGCATGATGCTGAATATGCCAAACATGCCTATACCCACTCCTATTCCTGTCTTCCCCTTCATGTCTTCGAGCACGAAAATCATGAAGAACACGATGAAGAAGATGGCCACGCCAATGATGATGAATGTGAAGTAGAAGTCGCGCCGTTTGCTCTTCTTGTAGTAGAGTTTATCTACAATGAGCCAATTTACCAGCAGGCAGATAACAAACCTTACCAGCATGAGGGTGAAATCCAAGGACATGAGTCCTGAGAGAAGATCTTCCATAGTCAAATGAGTATTTTAGTTTCTGATATTTTCCTGATTTCTATGAGTCGTGTCTTGAAACGGTTCACCCGCAACTGGTCGTTGGTGAGTGCCGACCCCATGCAGTATTTGCTGAATCCATGGGGGAACACCCTGAGTTGGCGCAACATCTCAAGGACAGGAGAGTAGCACAGTCCGTCGCGCTTGAGTTCGACGATGACCAAGGGGGCCATCTCGCGGTCGGTTCCCGTCACCAGGTTGTGAAACCGCAGGTCGGTGTCGATGGTAAGCCGCTCCGTACGCCCGTTGTTGACGAGGGTGAGTCGCCGGAAACTGTTTTGCAGCGCGGGCATCAAGTCGTGGTGGCCATAACGCAGATGCTGGTCGATAAACGTCTGTTTCGAGACATCGTCGAGACACATGTCTTCTACCTGCATCCTCTTCTTCTTCGTACGCCCGTGGTTGTTCTTCGTCTTCACCTCCAGAAACTGCAGGTCGGACGCCACATAGGTGCGGAAGCGCAGTTTTTGCCTATTGGCATGCCCGTGCTGGTGGGTGTAGAACATATCGTAGTCGGTGGTATCGAAGTACGTCGTGTGGTAGAGCATGTTGCGTTCGCCGTCTATCTCCTGTGCCAGGTACTCGCCCTGTGCCATAGCGAGAAGCCTTGTCACCACCGGCATGGTGGTGACAAATTTCGTGTCGATACGGTTCATGAGCCGTATGCCACTCATCTCGTCGAGAGAGATAGGTTCAAACTTCCTAATGAGGCTCTCCATGTGTCTGTCTTAATTTTGAAGATTTCGAAGCAGTGTCTTTTTGTTCTATTAACGCAGAAACACAACGCTATCGTATATCTGCTATGGGTGTTTTCAGCCAACTGGCAGATATCTTCAGCCAACCGGCGGCTTTGGCAAACCATTGCGGCCAGTCGTTATCATAAGGACAAAAATCAGGTTTTAAGTTATTTTACATTGCCTACCTTTATCAGGTATTCAGCAATCTGCACGGCATTGAGGGCAGCCCCCTTGCGTATCTGGTCGCCACTGAGCCACAGGGTGAGTCCGCAGTCCTCTGCCAGGTCCTTGCGCACACGGCCCACGAAGATGTCGTCTTTGCCTGCGGTGTCGAGAGGCATCGGGTATACCAGGTTGGCAGGGTCGTCGCAGAGTGTGCAGCCCGGTGCGTTGGCGATGGCAGCCTGTGCCTCTTCCACGGAGAGGGGGCGTTCGGTCTCTATCCATACACTCTCGGAGTGTGAGCGGAGCGACGACACCCTCACGCAGGTGGCGGAGCAGCGCACGTCGGAGTGCATGATTTTCCGTGTCTCGTTAAACATCTTCATCTCTTCCTTCGTATAGCCGTTGGGCTGGAACACGTCAATCTGCGGGATGACGTTATAGGCCAACTGATGAGGGAATTTCTTCACCGTCACGGGCTTTTGCTCCACTATCTCACGGTATTGCTGTTCGAGTTCTGCCATGGCAGCGGCACCGGCGCCGCTGGCACTCTGGTAACTCGACACACGGATGCGGCGGATATGCGACAGCCGCTCCAGGGGTTGCAACACCACCACCATCATGATGGTGGTGCAGTTGGGATTGGCGATGATGCCGCGTGGGCGGTCGAGGGCGTCGCTGGCGTTGCATTCAGGCACCACCAGGGGCACGTCGTCGTCCATGCGGAAGGCGCTGGAGTTGTCAATCATCACGGCTCCATACTTGGTAATGGTCTCGGCGAAGGTCTTCGACGTGCCGGCACCTGCCGACGTAAAGGCGATGTCTACGTCCTTGAAGTCATCGTTATGTTGAAGGAGTTTCACCTCATATTCCTTGCCGCGGAAGGTGTATTTGCGGCCTGCGCTACGCTCAGAGCCGAAAAGTACAAGGTCATCGAGGGGAAAATCACGTTCGTCGAGCACACGCAGGAACTCCTGTCCTACTGCACCGCTGGCACCAACAATTGCTACTCTCATCGTTTTCTTTTTTCTTTTATGGTTTGATAGTTTTCTTGGGCGGAAAATAACATTTTTTTACCGCCACGCATTTCAAGGTGCAAAATTAGATAAAAATCCGATATTATCTGCCACTTGAGCAAAGAAAAAATTTTATCTGCCAAGTTATTTTCCAAAAACCTCATCAATCCTCGTCATCCGCTCACTGATGAGATGCAAAAAGCCCAAAAAGAAGGGATGGGAAATTTGACCCATTTTCAAATTCCCCATCCTATCACGCAAAGGTATTTCCAATCATGCCGTTATTCCACTGGCGGACCAAAACGGTTGGGGTTGGGTTCTCCCTTGATAATCATGAAGTAGAGCAGTATGAACGCCCCCACAATAGGCACGAAAACGATGAAAGCCCATCCGCCTCCCTTGCCCACATCGTGGAGTCGACGAACACAAAGTGCAATTCCCGGCAATAAAATGGCAAGACCGAACAGCGTATAAATCACCGAGATAATCAAAGTCAGCACTCCATTTCCGAAAATGCTGGTGAGAATGACAAAAAGAAGATAGAGGGCGATGTTGACAAGATAAAACAGCCAATACTCCTTGCGACCAGCACGACCAGTAAATTGAACATACTTGTTTTTCACCACATCCAAAAAGTTCGCAATAATCTCGTTAAAATCCATGGTACAAATTTTTAGTTAATAGAAAAGTATATAAATCACAATTATGCTACAAATATAGTTAAAAATCCGACAATGTGTATAAAAACAGCCACAAAATTTGCATTTTTGCGCAACATTCTTGTCTTTTCACCTCCACAAAAACGAACACTAATTGACCGAATGAACCGAATAATTAAATCAACCTAAATTCGTGAGATTCGTTCAGTCGCTTGCGACTTTTGAAAGAACTGTCCTTGTGATTCGTGTGATTCGGTAGATTACCTCCCTTCGGTCATGGGTCTTCGACAAATCTCGTGTTCGTTATTCAACAAAAAAAGATGGGAAAAAAATGATCACTGGGAAAAAATCCCAATGACCATTCGAATACTTGCTATCTATCTAACGAAGTCCAGAATCTGCTATGCACACAATGACGAAAGCGGTGCTTGCAGGTGGTCTACCTCTTTCCATGTACCTTCTTTATCGAATGAGAGCATCGTGCCGTCGTTCAGTTCCACCACGTAACCATTGTCCTTTGTGGCAAAAGCGATCGACCGTCCGGGGAACTCTTTCATTACCGTAGTCTTGATGTTCATTGGGAGACTGCTCACCAGCATCATGTGGCTGGCAAATGTTTTCTTGAAGAGGCTTGTGAAAGCCGTCATGATTGTTTTTGTAGTTTTCATATCCGTTATTTTTTTTGTTTGTTATTTTTTCTGTTTTACTATGATGTCGGAAGACCTTGTTGACTTTCGACATTGCAAAATTACGACGAGTTTGCTCTTGCCGCTACATTTTTCAGCGTATTTCTTCAATTGATGTTGAGACAACAGCCAGGATATATGACAAAAGGAGGAAAACACGCTGAAATCTGTCCGAAATGAGACGGAAATGGAATAAAAAACTTTTTTTTATACGCCCGACATGAACAAACTGAGTTTTTTTATATACTTTTGCAAATGGTATATCATATATTACGAAAACACATACAAAATCATATTAACAACACGTTTCAACTCACCTTAAAACTATGTCTATGGAGAGAAAACTGGTGGAATGCGTGCCCAACTTCAGTGAGGGCCGCAACATGGATGCCATACGGCAAATTTCACAAGAGATAGAACAAACCAAAGGTGTTCGCCTGCTCAATGTCGACCCAGGCGAAGCCACCAACCGCACCGTCATCACTTTCGTGGGCGAACCCGATGCCGTGGTAGAAGCCGCCTTCCGCGCCGTGCGCAAGGCCGGACAAGTGATTGACATGCGCCAGCACCATGGCGCACACCCACGCATCGGTGCCACCGACGTGCTGCCCCTCATCCCCGTGAGCGGCATCACCCTCGAGGAGTGCGCACAGATGGCCCGCGACCTCGCCAAGCGCATTGCCGACGAACTGCGCATCCCCTGCTATTGCTATGAGGCAGCCGCCTTTACCGAGGAGCGACGCAACCTCGCCGTCTGCCGCGCAGGAGAGTATGAGGCGATACCCAAGAAACTCTCCACGCCCGGCAAGGAGCCCGACTTCGGCAGCCGTCCCTTCGACGACGACATCGCCCGCACCGGATGCACCGTGGTGGGTGCACGCGACTTCCTCATCGCCGTGAACTTCAACCTCAACACCACCTCCACACGCCGTGCCAATGCCATCGCTTTCGACGTACGTGAGAAAGGACGTCCTCGCCGCGAAGGAAACCCCATCACCGGGAAACCCATGCGCGATGCCGACGGCAACACCATCATGATTCCCGGCACGCTGAAGAAGACGAAAGCCATAGGCTGGTACATCGACGAATATGGCATCGCGCAGGTGTCGATGAACATCACCGACATCAACACCACCCCACTCCACAAAGCCTTCGACGAGGTGTGCCGCTGCGCACAGGCACGTGGCATCCGCGTCACCGGCACAGAAATCGTGGGACTGGTGCCCAAGCGCACACTCATCGAGGCCGGGAAATATTTCCTGGAGAAGCAGCACCGGTCGACTGGCATCCCCGAAGACGACATCGTGAAGATGGCCATCCACTCGATGGGACTCGACGACCTGCGCCCCTTCAACCCACGCGAGAAGGTGATCGAATACCTGCTCGAAGATGCCAACCGAAAGCCGCTCCTCACCGACCTTACCGTGAAGGGCTTTGCCGAGGAGACCTCACGCGAGTCGCCCGCCCCCGGTGGCGGCACCATCTCCGCCTATATGGGAGCCCTCGGAGCAGCATTAGGCACGATGGTGGCGAACCTCTCCGCCCACAAGGCAGGATGGGACAATCGGTGGCAGGAGTTCAGCCAGAGTGCCGACGAAGGACAGCGTATCATGGCAGAGTTGCTCCACCTCACCGACGAAGACACCGAAGCCTTCAACCGTATCATGGCTGCCTTTGGCATGCCCAAGACCACCGACCAGGAGAAGGCCCTGCGCACCGAGGCCATCCAGCGAGCCACCCTCTATGCCACCGAGGTGCCCCTCCGCACGATGAAGGCAGCGGCAAAGGTGCTGCCTCTCTGCAAACTGATGGCGACGAATGGCAATCCCAACAGCGTATCGGATGCCGGCGTGGGTGCCCTAGCCGCACGCGCTGCCGTATTGGGTGCAGGTCTGAACGTGAAAATCAATGCCTCATCGCTCCACGACCGCAAAAAAGCCGAGGCCCTCATCGCCGAGGCCAACGCCCTCATCGCCGAAGCCAACACCGCAGAGCAAGCCATCATGGACATCGTGGAAAGCAAACTTTAGCGGCCTTCGGCCGATATCGACCGAAGGCCAAACCTCAAATCTCAAACCTCAAACCTCAAACCTCAAATCTCAAACCTCAATCCCATGACCCCCAAAGAATTCCAAAATGAGATAAGAGCCGGCATTCCCGACCAACTCCCCGAGGCGAAAGCCTACGACCCCGATATCAACCACGCACCGAAGCGCAAGGACATCCTCACCGACGAGGAGAAGCGCCTCGCCCTGCGCAATGCCCTGCGCTATTTCCCCGAACACCTGCACGCCGCTCTGGCCAAGGAGTTCGCCGACGAACTGCGCCAGTATGGACGTATCTACATGTACCGCTACCGTCCGAGTTACGACATCCACGCCCGTCCCATCGACGAATACCCCCACCGCTCCCGCGAGGCGGCTGCCATCATGCTGATGATACAAAACAACCTCGACCCGCGTGTGGCACAGCATCCCCACGAACTCATCATCTACGGCGGAAACGGCGCCATCTTCCAGAACTGGGCGCAATATCGCCTCACGATGAAATATCTCAGCGAGATGACCGACCAGCAAACGCTGGTGATGTATTCCGGACATCCCCTCGGACTCTTCCCCTCGCACAAAGGGGCGCCACGCGTGGTGGTAACCAACGGCATGGTGATACCCAACTACTCCAAGCCCGACGACTGGGAGCGGATGAACGCCCTCGGCGTAAGCCAGTATGGGCAGATGACGGCAGGGTCGTATATGTATATCGGTCCGCAAGGCATCGTCCATGGCACCACCATCACCGTATTGAATGCAGCACGGCGTAAGTTCAAGCCCGGACAGAAAGACGCGAAGGGCATGCTCTTCGTGTCATCCGGACTCGGTGGCATGTCGGGCGCCCAGCCCAAAGCCGGCAACATCGCCGGCGTGGTGAGCGTGGTGGCGGAAATCAATCCCAAGGCTGCCGGCAAACGGTATGAGCAGGGATGGGTAGACGAGTTGCACGACCAACTCGACGAACTGATACCTGCCATACGCAAGGCGGTGGACGAACGCCGCACCGTGTCGATGGCTTATGTAGGCAATGTGGTGGACCTCTGGGAACGTCTTGCCAAGGAAGACATCCGGGTGGACCTGGGCAGCGACCAGACTTCGCTCCACAACCCCTGGGCAGGAGGATACTACCCCGTGGGACTGACCCTCGAGGAGTCGAAACAGATGATGGCCGACCAGCCAGAAGCCTTCAAGGAGAAGGTGCGCGAATCGCTCCGCCGACAGGTGGCTGCCATCAACCAACTCACCGCCCGGGGCATGTATTTCTTCGACTATGGCAACGCCTTCCTCCTGGAGTCGAGCCGGGCAGGTGCCGACATCTTATTGCCCGACGGCAACTTCCGCTACCCCTCCTACGTACAAGACATCATGGGACCGCTCTTCTTCGACTACGGTTTCGGTCCGTTCCGCTGGGTGTGCACCTCTTGCGACCCCGACGACCTCGCCCTCACCGACCAGTTGGCAGCCGAGGCACTGGAGGAAATCAGGAAGACGGTGACCGACGACATCCGCGGACAACTCGACGACAACATCCACTGGATACGCGAGGCAGGGAAAAACCACCTCGTGGTAGGCTCTCAGGCACGCATCCTCTATGCCGACGCGCAGGGACGCACCGCCATAGCACTGGCGTTCAACCGCGCCATACGCGAGGGCAGGCTGAAAGCCCCGGTGGTGCTCGGACGCGACCATCACGACGTGTCGGGCACCGACTCTCCCTTCCGCGAGACGAGCAACATCTACGACGGGTCGCGCTTCTGTGCCGACATGGCGGTGCAAAACGTCATCGGCGATGCCTTCAGAGGTGCCACCTGGGTGTCGCTGCACAATGGCGGCGGTGTAGGATGGGGCGAGGTCATCAACGGTGGCTTCGGCATGGTCATCGACGGCACGGCCGAGAGCGACGCAAAGATTCGCGAGATGCTCTTCTGGGATGTGAACAACGGTATCGCACGGCGCGGATGGGCACGCAACAGCGGAGCCCTCGACGCCATACGCCGCGAGATGGAGCGCACCCCAGGCCTCATCGTCACCCTACCCCACCTGGTGGATGAAGGTTTGAGGTTTGAGGTTTAAGGTTTGAGATTTTTTTATGGGCAATATGGGCGATATGGGCGATAATTTTCAAAGTTGCGATTAAGCAAGAGCAGACGAAAACTTGTTTTCAGTATGCCGAGCGTAAGCAACTTCATGCGAAGCGGAAAATGTCGTGCAAGCTGAATGCAGAAGAACTTGTTCTTATGCTGAGGCGCAGCCGACATTCATGCGAAGCATAATCTTCAATCTTCAATTTTCAATTTTCAATCGGACGAAGTCCGAAATCAATTTTCAATAATAAAATAAATGTTTCACAAAATAAGCGCGGGGCATTTGACCCAAGACATGATCGACGAAATCATCACCCATCACTATCAACTGCAGTTGGGCGATGACTCCAAGGCACGCATCCTTCGCTGCCGCGAATACCTCGACAAGAAAATTGCCGAGTCCGATAAACCTATCTACGGAGTGACCACCGGTTTCGGCTCGCTCTGCGACATCAACATCAATGCCGACCAGATGGCAGAACTGCAAATCAATCTCATGATGTCGCACGCCTGCGGCATCGGTGAGCGAGTGCCCAACGAGATAGTGAAAATCATGCTGCTGCTCAAAGTGCAGTCGCTGAGTTACGGCTACTCTGGCGTGAAACTCGACACGGTGCAACGCCTCATCGACTTCTTCAACAACGACATCTACCCCATCGTCTACGAACAGGGGTCGGTGGGTGCCTCGGGCGACCTCGTGCCATTGGCACACCTCTGCCTGCCCTTGGTAGGACTGGGCGAGGTGGAGTGGCACGGCGAACGGATGACGGGTGCCGAGATACTGCGGCGCATGGGATGGCAACCCATCCGGCTGGGGTCGAAAGAGGGGCTCGCCCTGCTCAACGGCACCCAGAACATGAGTGCCTTCGCCGTATGGTCGCTCATCAAGGCGAAACGGCTCACCGCCTGGGCCGACACCATCGCTGCCATGTCGCTCGAAGCCTTTGACGGCAGAATCGACCCCTTCAACGTGGCGGTGCACCTGGTACGCTCACACAAGGGGCAGGTGGCTACGGCCATCAACATGAACAAACTCCTCAAGGGCAGCCAACTCATTGCTCAGCCCAAGGTCAACGTGCAAGACCCTTACTCCTTCCGTTGCATCCCACAGGTGCACGGTGCAGTGAAGGATACGCTCTCATACGTGAAGTCGGTGGTCGACATCGAAATCAACGCTGCCACCGACAACCCCACGGTATGTCCCGACGACGACCTCATCATCTCGGCAGGCAACTTCCACGGTGAGCCAATCGCGCTGCCCATGGACTTCCTCTGCATCGCCATGAGCGAACTGGGCAATATCTCTGAACGGCGCACCTATAAACTGGTATCGAGCAAACGCGGTCTGCCGAGTTTCCTCGTGGCGGAGCCAGGTCTCAACAGCGGTTTCATGATTGCCCAATACACGGCTGCCTCGATAGTGAGCCAGAGCAAGACGCTGTGCATGCCCTCCTCGGCCGACAGCATCCCTACATCGCAAGGGCAGGAAGACCATGTGAGCATGGGAGCCAACGCAGGCACCAAACTGCTGCGGGTGACCGACAACACCGAGCGGGTGCTCGCCATCGAACTCTTCACCGCCGCCCAGGCCCTCGATTTCCGCCGTCCGCTGCTGTCGTCGCCCGCCATCGAGCGGCTGCACGAAGCCTATCGCCAGGTGGTGCCTTTCATCGACCACGACGTGGTGATGTATCCCCATATCGCCAAGAGCGTGGAATTTCTTAAAACCTATCCACTGGCATAACCCCTCTAGAATATCTAGAGAATCTAGAGCATCTAGAAATTCTAGAAAATCTAGAAAAAACCCCAGCAAAATGCAAAGCCAAAAGACCCTTATCACCCACATCGGGTTCCTCACGGGCATCCACCCCAAAGAGTGCCTGCGCCTGGCGGGCACTGCCATGCGGCAACTCGGCACCATCGAGGACGCCTGGCTGCTCACCGAAGGCAACCGCATCGCTGCCTTCGGAAAGATGAGCGACATCGACCAGCTCGACGCCTCGCCCACTACCATCATCGATACCGAAGGGGGTACGGTGCTGCCGTGCTGGTGCGACCCCCACACGCATCTGGTGTATGCGGGCAGCCGTGAGACGGAATTCGTCGACAAAATCCGCGGACTGTCGTATGCTGAAATAGCACGGCGAGGGGGCGGCATCCTCAACTCCGCCGACCGTCTCCATGCGATGAGCGAGGACGAACTGACCGATGCCGCCCTGCAACGGCTCAACGAGATGATGGCACGTGGCACAGGATGCGTGGAAATCAAGAGCGGCTACGGACTGAACACCGACGACGAACTGAAGATGCTGCGCGTGGTGAAACGACTCAAGGCACTGACGCCCATGCGCCTGGTTTCTACCTTCCTCGGTGCCCATGCCGTGGGAAGGGCATATACCGGCCGGCAGGGTGACTACGTTGACTTGGTGGTAGAGGAGATGATTCCCGCTGTGGCAGAGAAGCATCTGGCAGAGTATATCGATGTGTTCTGCGATGAGGGATTCTTCACACCCGAGGAGACGGCACGTATCCTTGAAGCAGGAGCACGCTATGGCATGCGTCCCAAAATCCACGCCTGTGAACTGGCATCGTCGGGCGGTGTGGAGGTGGGGGTGGCACACGACGCCCTGTCGATAGACCACCTGGAGAGTGCCAGCGACCACGACCTCGAACTTCTCGCCCGTTCGTCTGCCATGCCCACACTGTTGCCCGGCACATCGTTTTTCCTCAACATGCCCTACGCCCGCGGGCGCCATATCATCGACGAAGGACTGGCCGTCGCCCTAGCCACCGACTGCAACCCGGGCAGCACACCGTCTTCAGACATGAAGTTCGTCGTGTCACTGGCATGCATCAAGATGCGGCTCGAACCTGCCGAGGCCATCAACGCCGCCACGCTCAACGCCGCCTACGCCATGGGGCTGAGCCACGACTATGGGTCGATAGCCGTGGGCAAGCGCGCCAACCTGCAAATCACCCGACCCATCCCGTCAGTGGAATACATCCCCTATGCCTACACCCGCGACATCGTGAGGAAAGTAATGCTGGAAGGAGAGATTAAAGATGAAAGATGAAAGACGTAAATAGATTAAAGATGAAAGATTAAAATTATAAGATGAGAAATGAGAGATGAGAGATGAGAAAATGTTGATGAGAGATGAGAGATAGCCTGTCTAGTGTGCGGCTGTATCACAGCCGCAAAAACCGTTGCCATTCATCACTTTATCATGCAGAATGTCCCATAAACTTGTAGGAATGGGACATTTTTTTCCTGACTTCGTCACTCAATTTTTACTAAAAACATAACAGCTTGATAATAAATTATTTGTAATTTTGCGCCACCCGTTTTTGGGTGGCGCAAAAGGTTTTTTAACATAATTAGTTATGTTTATCCGTTTCAAAAAGAATCGCTCAGGTACGACAAGTGTGGTTGTCGTTGAGAAATTACGTGGAAGATATAGGGAAATTCAGACTGTCGGCATCGCCAAGGATGAGTCCGACTTGTCCGTTCTTCGCCAAAGAGGCCTCGAGTGGATCCGCCGTCGTGAATTGGAATTGCAGCCCGAGCTTGACCTATTCGGTGAGGAGCGCATTGCCATGGAGAAAGAGCGTGAGATGACCGAACGCGTGCTGTCCAACATCGACAACATCCTTCTCAACGGCACGGAACTGATACTGGACCGTGTGTTCGACCGCATCGGTTTCAACCGTATAGAGGACGTCGTGTTCCGCAAGTTGGTACAGAGCCGCCTGTCGTTCCCTGCGAGCAAGGCGGCGACGGTGGAGTACCTGAAGAACTATTATGACGAGGATGTGGACCTCTCGAAGATATACCGCTATCTGGACAAGCTGAATGACAAGCATAAGGACTTGGTACAGGATATCAGCGTGAGGCACACGATGAAAGTGCTTGGCGGTCACATCGGCGTGATGTTCTACGACGTGACGACGCTTTATTTTGAGACCGACCGTCAGGACGACCTGCGCAAGACGGGGTTCTCCAAGGAGGGGCGGCACAGCAACCCGCAAATCATCCTGGGGTTGCTGGTCAGCCTTGATGGTTACCCTCTGGCATACTGCATACACGAGGGGAACAAGTACGAAGGACACACGATGCTGCCCGTAATCCGAGAGTTCGTCGCCAGATACAGCCTTGACGACTTCATCGTCGTGGCCGATTCCGGACTGATGAACTTGGACAACATCAATGAGCTTGAGACGGAGGGCTGCAAATATATAATAGGAAGCCGTATCAAGAACGAGTCGGAGGCCGTAAAGCGGCAGATACTCTCCTTTGACAAGGAGAACGGCGTGATGCATGAAATAGACAAGGGAAGCGGGCGCCGCCTGCTCGTCGGATATTCGGAGAATCGGGCAAAGAAGGACGCCCACAACCGTGAGAAGGGCATCCGTAGGCTGGAGAAGGCATACAGGGCGGGACACCTGAGCAAGGAGAACATCAACCGCCGGGGCTACAACAAGTTCCTTGACATGGACGGCAACACCAAGGTCAGCATCAACTACGACAGGATACGAGAGGATGAGCAGTGGGACGGACTGAAGGGCTACCTCACCAACACAGTCATCCCCACTGACGAGGTCGTGACGGCCTACCATAATCTATGGAACGTAGAGAGGGCCTTCAGGATTGCCAAGTCAAAGATAGAGATACGGCCCATGTTCCACTTCACTCGACGAAGGATAGAGGCACATGTCTGCATCTGCTTTGTGGCATTGAAGGTGTACAAGGAGTTGGAGCGGTTGCTCAAACTTAATCACATCAACATGAGCGTTGACAAGGTGCTAAACATGGCAAAGACGGTGACCACCATCAGCATCTACATGCCAGAGAACAAGGCCCACTACGTCAAGACCATGCCCATGAAACGGCATAAGCCCATCGAAAAATTATTCAACGAAGATTTTTGGGTGGCGCAATGACGAAGTCAGGAGAGATGAGAAAATGTTGATGAGAGATGAGAGATAGCCTGTCTAGTGTGCGGCTGTATAACAGCCGCAAAAACCGTTGCCATTCATCACTTTATCATGCAGAATGTCCCATAAACTTGTAGGAATGGGACATTTTTTTCCTGACTTCGGGAATTTTTCAAGATGTATAGATTTTTCAAATTTCCCCTATTGATTTTCAGGCAGTTGCAGCTTTTGGAAGGGTGATTTGGGTGACTCATTGTTTTTTCTTATCTTTGCGACATG
>Ga0256407_10001831_pt1 | contig 42813 bp, 26 predicted proteins | sample RumenRJG_04DNA_FD_193489 | JGI IMG/M metagenome (GOLD analysis project Ga0256407, IMG submission 193489) | Bovine rumen microbial communities from Lethbridge, Alberta, Canada - RJG_04 | ecosystem: Host-associated > Mammals > Digestive system > Stomach > Rumen | place: Canada: Alberta... | reverse complement strand
GGGCATGGTCATGGACGGCATCCACGAGGACTACTGGAAACGCCGCGGCACCGTCCGCCGCCTGGAAGTGGCCTAGGTCGGCGAAGGGGGGATCAAGGGGCACAGGTCACGAATCTGTCCTACACCCGACCCCGCGTCGCCTTGCGGCGCGCGGCGGGGTTGTGGCATAATCCGCCGCCGTTCCGCAACCCATGCTCGCACGATCGAAATTCCGGCAGGCCTTCGTCTCGGCCCCGCGTGCCCTCGTCCTCGCCTTCGCGGCGGCGATCGCGCTCGGCGGGCTCCTGCTCGCCTCGCCGTTCGCGAGCGCGGACGGCGCCTGGCACCTCGGGATCGACCGGCTCTTCGTCGCCACCTCCGCCGCCTGCGTGACCGGGCTCGACCCGATCGGCGTCGGCGCCGCGCTTTCGCCCGCCGGACTCGCGCTCCTCGCCGTCCTCGTCCAGCTCGGCGGCATCGGCATCATGACCGCCGGCACGATCTTCTTCGTCGTGCTCGGGCGCTCGCTCTCGGTGACGGAGGAGCGCTCGGTCTCGGCCTCGCTCGGCGAGGTCCGGTCGGGCGACATGCGCCGCATCCTCCTCGGCACCCTGCGCTACACGCTCTTCTGGGAGGCGGCCGGCGCGGTCGTCTTCTTCGCGCGCCTGCGCGCCCTCTTCCCGGACTGGGGCGCGGGCCGCGCGGCGACGGGCGGCGCGTTCTTCGCCGTGATGTCGTTCTGCAACGCCGGCTTCTCGCTCTTCTCCGACTCCTTCGCCCCGTTCCTGCGCGACCCGGCCTCGATGCTCTGCGCGATCGCGCTCTCGCTCGTGGGCGGCATCGGGTTCGTCGTGCACGCGAACCTCCTCGCGCTGCGGCCCTGGCGGCGCGACCGCCTCCGCCGCGGCCGCCTCACGCTCCACAGCCGGCTCGTGCTGGAGGGCATCCTCGCGGTCCTCGCGCTCGACATGGCCATGTTCCTCGCGCTGGAGTGGAACGGCGCCTACGCGGGGCTCGGCGCGCGCGACACGGTTGTCGCCGGGCTCTTCCAGGCGATCACGACGCGCTCGGCTGGCTTCGCCGCGGTGCCGGTGCGCTCGCTCTGCCCCGCGTCGCTCGCCTTCACGATCCTCATGATGTTCATCGGCGCGGCGCCGGGCTCGACGGGCGGCGGCCTCAAGACGACGACCGTCGCGATCCTCGGCGCGACCGTGGCCGCGATGTTCGCCTCGCGCGAGACGCCGGAGCTGCACGGCCGCTCGATCCCGCGCCGCATCGTGAACGACGCCCTCGCGATCCTCGTGCTCTCGCTCGGGATCGTCCTGCTGGGCTCGTTCCTGCTCTACCTCATCGAGCGGCCGGACGACGCGCGCGCCCCGGCCCTGCTCTTCGAGACCGTCTCCGCCTTCGCCAACAACGGCATGTCGATGGCGGACACGACCTCGGGCCTATCGTCGCCCTCTAAGCTCGTCATCACGCTGTGCATGTTCGCCGGGCGCCTCGGGCCCGTGACGCTCGTGCTCCTGTTGCACCGCCCCGGCTCGGCGGACCTCTCCAAGCGCTACCCCGAGGAAAACGTCATCGTCGGATAGGAAGGAAACGAAATGAAGAAAACCAAGGTCGGAATCGTCGGCGGCGGCCGCTTCGGCATGACGCTCGCCCAGTCGCTCGCGTCCAACGGCGTCGACGTCACGCTCGTCGACGCGGACTGGAACGTCGTCCAGTCCCTCGCCGATTCGCCCATCCGCGCGCTGCAGGGGGACGCCACCAACCCCGTCGTCCTGCGCGACGCCGACTTCGGCTCGTGCGACATCGCCGTCGTGGCGATCGGCTCGGCGCTCGAGGCCTCGACGCTCGCGACGATCAACTGCAAGGACCTCAAGATCCCGCGCGTCGTCGCGAAAGCCGGCTCGGCGCTCCACGGCCGCGTTCTCTCGCGCGTGGGCGCGGACAACGTCGTCTACCCGGACCGCGACCGCGCCTACCGCCTCGCCGAGTCGATCCTGCACCGCAACCCGATCGACTTCTTCGAGATCGCCGACGGCTACTCCGTCGCGGAGATCTCCGTCCCCTCCGCCTTCGCCGGCAAGACGATCATCGAGGCCGGCATCCGCCAGGCGCTGGGCGTCACCGTCCTCGCCGTCCGCCGCGCGACGGAGGATCCCGCCCGTCCGCGCGAGACGATCGTCGCCACCGGCCGCGAGACCCTCCGGCCCGACGACCGCCTCGTCGTCTTCGGCCCCGACAAGGCCCTCGACGAGCTCTCCGACTAGAGCGGTTCCTCTCCGATCGGATTGCCGAAAAGGCGCGGTTGTTTTGCCGAAAACGCGCTTGCTTCGGCCAGGGGTGTTCTGCTACGATGGTGTCGTTCCCTCCGGAGGACTCCAGTCATGAAGAACCGAACCCTCGTCTTCTGCATCGCGGTAGCGACATTCAGCATTCAGCATTCCGCATTCAGCATTGCGGCGGCGGATACGCCGCCGCCCGCCGCCGCGCAGGAGGGCGTGCAGCTCTGGGAGGGCGGGCCGTTCTGGGCCGACCGCAACGTCGGCGCGGAGGAGCCGTGGGAGTATGGCTTCCACTTCTGGTGGGGCGACACCCTGGGCTCTAGGCGCGGGGAGCGCAACTGGGTGGCCAGCGACGGCTCCAATCCGCGCGCCGACTTCATCTGGTTCCCGTGGCGCACGCCGACCTACGGCAAGGATCCGGACACCTTGCGGCGCGAGGGGTGGATCACGGAGGACGACGTCCTCGCGCCGGAGCACGACGCGGCCCGCGTCCAGTGGGGCGGGGACTGGCGGCTGCCGACGAGGCGCGAGCTGGAGGACCTCATCGGCAGGTGCGACTGGACGTGGACGACCACGAACGACGTCAGCGGATACGTCGTGAGCGGCCGGGGCGACTACGCCTCCGCGAGCGTCTTCGTCCCCGCCGCCGGCGCCGGCGTCGAGGAGAAGTGGTGGTGGAAGGGTTCGGCGGGCTTCCTCTGGTCGAGCGAGCCGGGCCTGGACGCGCCCGAGACGGATTTCGCGTGGTGCCTCGAGTTCGGCGTGCGCTCGTTCGGTCCGCCGAAACCAAACAAGCTGGCCGTCAAGATGGACTGCAGCTGGGAGCGGCGCCTGGGGCGGTCCGTGCGTCCGGTCCGTGGCGTCCCCGCCCTGCCGGCGCGGCCCGCGCCGCCCCCGGACGGCGCCGAAGACGTCGCCGCACCGGCGCCCGAGACGAACGGGCGCGCGGGTGTCCGGCTCTGGGAGGGCGGCCCGCTCTGGGCCGACCGGAACGTCGGGGCGGACGAGCCGTGGGGTTCGGGCTTCTATTTCTGGTGGGGCGACACCCTCGGATACAAGCGCGAGAACGATCTCTGCGTGGCGAGCGACGGCTCCGGCGCGCGCCTGACGTACACGCTCAGCAAGACGAACAACGTGCCGACGGCCACGAAAGGCCGCGGCGCGCTCCGGGCGGAGGGATGGACCACGAACGTCTCGATGCGGGTCGGCGGGGCGACCGTGCCGAACGACGTCCTCGCGCCCGGCCACGACGCGGCCCGGGCGCACTGGGGCGGCGACTGGCGGATGCCGACGAAGCAGGAGCTGCTCGACCTCTGCTACAACAAGTGCGAGTGGACCTGGACGACCACGAACGGCGTCGACGGAGCGATCGTCCGAGGACGGGGCGACTACGCCGACGCCGCCATCTTCCTCCCCGCCACCGGCTGGAACATGGGGAAGTGGGAATACCCGGAGTGGGGATTCCTCTGGGCGAGCGACCCGCGCACGGACGGCATGCCCGGATCGTGGCGCATCAAGTTCGCCCGGGCCGGCAAGAGCGGATCCCGCGTCGACAAATGCGTGGGCTACCACTGGGACCGCGTCGTCGCGGTGCCCGTGCGGCCCGTGGGCGGCGGCGGAGTCATGCCCGCCGAACCCGTGCCGGTCAAAGCTGCAGCGGTTGAACCCGCGCCGGCCGAACCCGCGCCGGCCGAAGCCGCGCCCGCCGAAGTCGCGCCCGCCGAAGCCGTGCCGGAGGCGCCGGTGCCGCGCATGGAGTTCGGCCCCGACGGCACGTTCGCCATCCTTCACGTCACGGACGTCCAGGTGCGCCAGCCGGTCGGCGGGCGTGCCGCCCGCGCGATGCGCGAGGCGATCGCTGCGACGAAGCCGCAGCTGGTCGTCGTCACCGGCGACAACGTCTACCGGTGCAACGGCCGCGAGGAGTTCCCGAAGCTCATGGGGCCGATGGTCGAGATCTTCCAGGAGGCGGGCGTCCCGTTCTGCGTCACCTTCGGCAACCACGATTCGGAGGACGAGAGCGGAGATCGTTTCACGCGCGAGGAGCAGTACGACTGGTTCAAGGAGCAGGGCGGCGCGCTCTGGGTCGACTACGACGTCCCGGGGCTGACCGGCGCCGGCAGCGGCGCGATCGAGCTGGCCGAGGCCGGGGTCGACGGGCCCTGCTTCCGGATCTTCGTCATGGACTGCTGCCCGTTCGGCGGGTGGGACAACTGCCGGACCGACCAGATTGCCTGGTACGAGCGCGTCGCGGCCGACGGCCTCCCCCACCTCTGGTTCCAGCACGTCATGGTCCCGGACGTGTTCGAGACCGGACTCTTCCGCGAGGCGGAGGAGGGCGAAGAGGGCGGAGTCACCCGGCGAGTCCACGGAAAGGACGTCCGCATCGTGCTGGCCGACGGCGTCGTCGGCCAGCTCAAGGAAGTCCCCCACGCGACCAAGCCGCGGGACTACCGCGACGCCAGGCACACGCACGGGGGCCGCACGCTCTACGACGCCTGGCGCGCCAACGGGCACATGGTCGGCGCCTACTTCGGCCACGACCACATGAACTCCTTCGACGGCGTCGACCGGAACGGCATCCGCCTCGCCACGACGAAGGCGGTCACGACGACGTCCTACAACGACGGCGACCCGGGCGTGCGGCTGATCGTCGTCCACCCCGACGGCTCGTTCGAGACGGAAATCGGCACCCTGGACCATCCCTTCCCCGTCCCCGACGACGGCAGGCCCTACCGTCCCGCCGCGCCGCAGCCGCTTCCGCGCGCCGCGCCGGCCGCTGCGCCGGCCGTCGCCCGTTGACTGCCCCGTCTGGCGGAACGACAGCCGTTCTGTTAGAATTCCGCCCCGTGAAACGCAACCGCAACCGACCGATTCGCCGCGTGCTGGCCGCGCTCTGGATGGGCGGCCGGTTCGGGACCGACGTTCTCGCGGGCCTCTTCCGCCGCGCCGCCGAGCGCGGCGGGTGGGACGTGCGGGTCGTCCGCTTCCGGGAAGTCCTGGCGGGGGAAATCGAGCGCGCCCGGCTCGACGGCGGGCTCGACGGCCTGGTCTTCGACTACTGGGCGTCGGAGTTCCCGCGCGTCCTGAAGTCCGTCCGGGTCCCGGTCGTCCTGCTCGACGTGCCGGGCGCCGCCGCCTTCGCCGCGAAACGGCCGCGCGTCGCCGTCATCCACAGCGACAACGCCGCCGTCGGGCGCGCCGCCGCGCGCGAGCTGCTCGGGCACGGCGTCTACCGGTCGTTCGGCTTCGTTGGCGCCTCCGAGGGCCAGCCCTGGTCCGCCGAACGCGGCGCGGCCTTCCGCGCGGCGCTCGAGTCGGCGGGCGCGGAGGGCCGCGAATGCCCGGGAGGCGTCGGCTCCCCGGACCTGGCCTCGTGGCTGCGCTCCCTGCCGGCGCCGGCCGGCGTCTTCGCGGCCAACGACGAAACGGGTGCGCGCGTCCTCTCCGTCTGCCGCGCGGCGCGCCTCCCCGTGCCAGGGCGCGTCTCCGTGCTCGGCGTGGACGACGAGACCTTCCTCTGCGAGAACGCGCATCCGCCCCTCTCGAGCATCGTCCCCGACTTCGAGCGGCAGGGCTGGCTCGCGGCGTGCGCGATCGAGGCGATGGCCGAGGGCGGCGATGCGCCGCCGCCCGCCGCGGTCGGCGTCCGCGGGATCGTCCGCCGCGCCTCCACCGGCGGCGGGCCCTCCGCCGCGGGCCTGCTCGTCCAGCGCGCGCTCGCGTTCATCCGGCAGCGCGCGTGCGACGGCATCGGCGTGCCGGACGTCGCTGCGCACCTCGGCGTTTCGCGCCGCCTGCTCGACCTGCGCTTCCGCGAGGAGCAGGGCCGGACCGTCCTCGACGCGATCCAGGAGCGCCGCCTCGGCGAGGTCCGCCGGCGCCTCTCCGAGACGGACGAGACCATCGGCGAGATCGCCGCGGCCTGCGGCTACGGCGACGTTTCGCACCTGCGCCGCCTCTTCCTCGCCCGCTTCCACGCCGGGATGCGGACCTGGCGCGAGACCGTCCGCCGCCGCCCCCCGAAGCCGTGACCGGCCGGGGATTTCTCGTGGCGGCGCGGTCGTGCGGATCGACGGTTACGCGATCGAGAGTTCGAAGGAGACCGGCTCGGCGCGTCCGGAGGCGAGGGCGCAGGGGACGGGCGCGCAGTCGGCGACCGTGACGACGTAGCGGCCCGGGCGCACGGCGCGGACGCCGTCCGCATCGACGGTCGCGAACGCCTCGCGCGGGAGCTCGAAGCGCGCGAGCGCCTCGCCGCCGGCGGGGACCTCGACGCGCGCGAAGGCGACGAGCGCGCAGCGCGCGTCGTCCGGGCCGCGGTCGGCCTTCGCGACGTAGACCTGCGCGGTGCAGACGCCGTCGCGGGAGCCGGTGTTCTTCACTGGCACCTCGAAGGCGAGCGGGTTGCCGGACTGGACTTGCTGGACTCGATCGACTTGATCGACTTGGCCCCCAAGTCCATGCTGTCCATCGTGTCCATCAAGTCCCCGGATTTCGCCAAAGGCGAAACCCGTGTACGACAGCCCGAAGCCGAAGGGCCAGAGGAACTCCCTCTCGGCGAACTTGTAGGTGCGGCCGGCCATCGCGTAGTCCTCGAAGGGCGGGAGGTCCGCTGTGGACTTCGGCCACGAGATCGGGAGGTGGCCGCTCGGGGCGACGTCGCCGAAGAGCACGTCGGCGACGGCGTTGCCGCCCTCCTCGCCGGGATAGCCGACCCAGAGGATCGCGTCGGCGAGCGTCGGGTCGACCGCGACCGGCGCGCCGCCGAAGAGCAGCAGGACCACGGGTCGACCCATCTCGCGAAGGCGGCGCAGGAGCTGCTCCTGCGCGAGCGGGAGCTCGATGCGGAGGCGGTCGCCGTTCTGGTCCGAGTCGACCGCGTCGCCCTCCTCGCCCTCGATCGTGCCGTCGATGCCGAGGCACGCGACGACGACGTCGGCGCCCCAGCTCTCGCCCAGCTGCAGGGCCTGCGGGAGTCGCGTCGGGTAGGCGCTCAGCGAGTAGCTCACCTTGATCGCGCCCGGGCCGTCGCTGCGCGCGGCGATTCCCTCGAGGACGGAGACGAGGCGGCTCGAGACGCCGTAGTAGTTGCCGAGGAGCGCCTGGAGGCTCGCGGCGAACGGGCCGAGCACGTGGACGTGGCGCGTGCGCGCCGGGTCGAGCGGCAGGAGCGGGACGCCGGGCGCGCGGTCGGGCGAGCCGCCGCGCCCCTGGAGCGCGGCGGGCGCGTCGTTCTTGAGCAGCACGATCGACTCGCGCGCGGTGCGGCGCGCGAGGGCGCGGCTCTCGGGCGCGTCGATGTCGGCGGGGCCGGCGCCCTTCCACGGGTCCTCCTCCGGCGGGTCGAAGAGGCCGAGGCGGGCGCGCGTGCGGAACGCGCGGCGCAGCGCGCGGTCAACGTCCGCCTCGTCGAGCAGCCCCTCGCGGACGGCCTGCACGGCGTAGGGGAACGTTTCGCCGCAGTTGAGGTCGCAGCCGGCCTTGATCGCGCGGGCGGCGCTCTCGGCGCGGGTCTTGCAGACCTTGTGGTTCGCCCAGAAGTCCTTCACGGCCCAGCAGTCGCTCACGACGTGGCCGTCGAAGCCCCATTCGTCGCGGAGGATGTCCTGCAGCAGCAGCTTCGAGCCGCAGCACGGGTCGCCGTAGGTGCGGTTGTAGGCGCCCATCACGTTCTCGACGCCGGCCTTCACGACGCGCTCGAACTGCGGCAGGTAGCTCTCGCGGAAGTCCTTCTTCGGCGGGCGGGCGTCGAAGACGTGGCGGTCCTTCTCGGGGCCGGAGTGGACGGCGAAGTGCTTGGCGCAGGCGCTCACCGCGAGGTGGTTCTTCGGGTCGGGGCCCTGCATTCCCTCGACGTAGGCGGCGCCCATCTCGCCGGAGAGGAACGGGTCCTCGCCGAGCGTCTCCTGGCCGCGGCCCCAGCGCGGGTCGCGGAAGAGGTTCACGTTGGGCGACCAGAACGTGAGGCCGCGGTACTGGTCGCCGTCCCAGCCGGAGCGGCGCGACTCGTTGAACTTCGCGCGGGCCTCGCGGGCGAGGACCTCGCCCTCGGCCTTCGCGAGCGCGCGGTCGAACGTCGCGGCGAGGTTCATCGCCTGGGGGAAGACTGTGGCGTTGCCGTTGCGGCCGACGCCGTGCAGGCCCTCGCTCCACCACGCGTAGGCGGGGAGCCCCAGCCGCGGGATCGCGGGGGCCTCGTGGACGAGCTGGGAGCACTTCTCCTCCAGCGTCATCTTGGAGATCAGTTCGTCGATGCGCGCGTTGCGGCGCGCCCAGAGTTCTTCGTTGGTCATGGCGTGTCTGTCGGGGGTTCGGACGGCCGCGTATTCTACCGGAACGCGCCGGGAGGGGCAAGGTCCGGCCGGCCGCCGTCCTTCAGGCGGAGCGGCTACTCCGCGTCGGGGAGGAGGAGGCCGAGGACGGCCATGTCGAGCGCCTGGTGGATGACGAGCCCCTCGGTCATCGGGAGGGAGAAGGTGTTGTCGGAGAAGGCGTAGAGGATCGCGAAGCCCGGCTTGTGCGCCGGGTAGACGGTCTCCTTGTAGTTGTAGCCGTTGCCGTGGACGTTCGGGCCCTCGCCCTGGAAGCCGTCCACGGCCACGCCCTCCGGGCGGAAGCGGCTGCTGTGGAGGGGCGCGCGGTTGCAGCGCTCGCCGAGGCCCACGATCCACGAGAGTCCGAGCGGGTTGGCGCCGAGCATGTTGTCGCAGGTGCGGATCGTCCAGTCGCGATACTTCCGGTCGCCCGTGAGGAACCAGGCGTTCACGACGGGCGGGAGGAAGTTGCCGTAGGCGCCGATGCCCCAGACGATCGGGGCGGCGGGGTGGCGGACGAACTTGTAGGCCATCTTGTCCGACCCTTCGATGTAGGAGTCCGCCTCGCGCACGACGGCGGCCTTGACGCGGGCCCAGATCTCGGGGTCGCGCTTCTCGTTCTTCGGGTCGCGGACGAACGCGAAGGCTGCGAGCTGCGCCTCGTAGTGGCCGCGCTTGTCCTCGCGGACGGGGGCATCCGGGTAGATCGCCCACGGGGTGGTGTCGCGGAAGTCGGCGAGATACCTCCGGTCGCCGGTCGTATGGAGCAGCTCCGCCGCGGCGTAGGCGCGGGAGGTCATCCGGTATTCGGCGAACTGCCCGAGGCTCCGGAGCCCGTCGGGGACGTTGGCGACGCCCCAGTCGTAGGCGCGGCGGGCGCGCGCGAGGTAGTCCGCGGCCTCCTTCCCGCGGCCGCAGGCGGCGAGGACGCGCGAGGCCTGGGCGAAGGCGCCGGCGAAGAGGAACGACGCCTTGCAGCTCTTCTCGTAGGCGTAGTCGCCCGTCGGGTCGAGCTCGACGGTCTGGGCGAAGCCGGGGTCGCCCTGGGACTCGGTGCCGTCGCGGACGCCGCCGTCCTCCTCCTGGAGGAAGAGCCAGGCGCGGAGCGCCCAGAGCGCCTCGTCGACGATGTCCGGGAGGCCGTTGCCGGCCTCGGGGATGTCGAGCTGGCCGTCCGCGAACTTCCGCGGCGCGAGCTCCCATGCGGAGAGGAGCCGCTGGGCGACCTCGATGTGGCAGCGCGGGTTGTAGTCGCCGGCGTCGTGGTGCCCGCCGCGCAGCGGGACCGTCTTGGGGAGCATGGGCGGGACGTCGGCGGCGAGCGTCGCGATCTCCTCGTCCGTGAGCGCGCGGGCGAAGAGGCGCAGGTCGCCGTAGTGGCAGCCGGCGGCGCTGTCGTCCGTGACGCGGCCCACGACGAGCGCCGTGGGGACGGAGCCGTCCCGGGGCGGGTAGTAGGTCTTCTCCGAGACGAACGCGTCGTTCTCGAAGAGCTGGGCGGTCGTCCGCCCCTGGTCGTCCTTCGGGTTCACGCGGACCACGAGCTGGCGCCATTTGTCGTCGCCGAGCCGCTTCCAGTTCTTCCCGAGCGAGACCATGCCGTAGCCGACCTCGAGGCAGGCCGGGCCGATGCGGAGCAGGTCGCCGAAGTACTTGTAGCCGTCCGGGTCGTCGCGGCGGAACCAGAAGACCGCCGTCGCGCCGTTGGTCGGATCGACGGCGAACGTCCCGCCGAGCCCGTTGTTCTTGCGGCCGGTGCGGAAGACCTTCGCGCCGAGCCGTTCGTCGTCGACGAACGTCCCGCCGGGCTTCCTCTCCGCGAGCGGCGCGAGCGCGACGCCGGACCTCGCCACGGCGTTCGTGAGCGCGCCGTCGAGCGGGAAGCGCGCGACGAGCGCGGGGTCGGCGTAGAGCGACGACTGCGCCGCCGCGAAGGCCGGGTAGGCCGGGTTCGGGACGAGGACGGGGCTCCTCCGGAGCGGCCCCGTTCCGGAGGGCTTGTCCCACGCCCGGACCGTGGTGAGGACAACGCCGTTGGTGTGGCACGCGATGCGGCGCCAGCCCGGGGCGTGGTCGGGCGTGAGCTCGCAGCCGCACCGCTGGGCGTAGACGCCGGCCGCCTGCACGCGGAAGGCGCGCAGGTAGGCGTCGGGCGCGATGTCGAAGGCGATCGACCGCCCGACGCCCGCCACGCGCAGGTAGTAGCGGCCCGGCTCGGCGAAGTCCGTGAAGTCGAGCGTGTAGACGTTCTCGGCGGAGTGGTTCGTCTCCCCGTCGCCGTCCGGGAGGAGCCCGTTGTGCGCCAGCCGGGCGACGCCGCGGAAGACGGTCCTGCCGTCCTTCTCGCGAACGAGCTCGAACGCGGGCGGCTCGCGGAAGCGGAGGGCGTAGGGGGCCAGGTCGTCGTAGGAGGTTGAAACGGTTGAAGGGGTTGAAGCGGTTGAAACGGTTGAAGGGGTTGAAAGAGCCGTCTCATTCAACTTTTCAACCTTCAACTCTTCAACCTCTTCCTCCGGCGGGGCGATGAAGAAGACCTCGGCGGCGGTGGGCGGCGTGGAGTAGTCGAAGTCGGAGTCGGACGACGCGGCGCCGGCGGACGGCTTCACCGCCTTCGCGGCCTCCGGGAAGGAGGCGAGCCAGTGGCCGAGGTAGGCGACCTTGGGGCCGTCGGGCAGGTAGCCGACCTGGTTGGCCTTGATCGCGCGGGAGATCGTCCGGGAGGGATCGAAGACGAACGACGCCTCGCGCGCGCCCGAGCAGACCTTCTCGCCGACGGCGACCGTGACGCGGTCGCCGTCCTTCAGCTCGCGCCCGAGGTCGAGGAAGACGTCGTGCTCCAGGAAGACCTTGTAGGGCCACCCGATCGGGAAGTAGACGTCGATCCGGGAGCGGCGGCCGAACGCCGCGGGCTCGACCGGCTCGCCGTTCACGCGGACGTCCCACTGGTCCGTGTTGCGCCAGACCGAGGAGGAGAACGACGCGCCGAACTCGAGGGCGATCTTGCCGTCGCCGAGCGGCGAGGCGCGGCGCAGTCCGACCAGGCGCGGCGCGAGGTCGTCCGCCGGGACGCGGACGTTCTCCGGCTCGTCGGTCGGGAGGTTCCTGCCGTCCCACGAGAAGTAGCACCCCGACTTGGCGCCCGTGACGAGGGAGTTGAGCCCCGCCACGAGGCCGTAGCGGACGCCGGGCTTGAGCGCCTCGGGCATTGTAAGCACGACGAGGTGGCGCTTGAGCGGATTCTGCGCCGGCCCGGGGGCGCCGAAGTTCGGCGGCAGCGCGAACTCCACGTCCTCGGGCAGGGCCTTGACCTTCGCCGGCCGGACGAACTTCTCGTAGGCGTAGGCGGGATCCTCCTCGCTCGTGATGCGCCAGGCGCTCGCGCGGTCGCGGTTGCCGAGGCACGAGGCGCCGATGACGGCGACGACCGTGTTGGAGTTGAGCACCGCCGCGCCGCGCACGCCGTAGCACTCCAGCGCGAGCGGCTTGAGATCGACGGGATCGGCGGCGGCGGCCTCGGCCGCCGCCGCAATGCACAATGCACAATGCAGAATGCACAATGGGACGAAGAAGGAAAGGATGCGTTTCATGGCGGGCTTTCTCCGAAGGGAACGCCTCCATCGTAGCAGACCGCGCCTTTTCGATGCAAGCGCGTTTTCGGCAAAATCACCGTGCGTTTTCGGCAATGCCGCAAGCGATTTGACGGGCGCGCGGGGCGGGGCGTAGAATGGCGGCAAACGATGCGCCCAGCCGTCCTGCACGTCATCCTCAACTCGCACCTCGACCCCGCGTGGCTCTGGAGCCGCGCGCAGGGCGAAGACGCCGCCGTATGACAATCTGTAGAAGGATGCAGAGAATGAAGAGAATGTCATTTGCCCTTGGATTGGCGGCGGTTGCGGCGAGCACGACGCTCCCGGCGGCGACGGTGTCCGTGAGCGGCTTCAAGGGGACCGTGTACGGTCCCGGCGAGGCGGCGCTCGCGTTCACGGGCGTGGATGCCGCGCAGGAGCTGTGGGTGGCGTGGGACGACGCCGACAGGGGCGCGGACATCTCGCAGTGGAAGGAGAGCGAGCGGCTGGACACGATCGCCTCCGGCACGACCTCCGCCACGAACCGCCTGCCCGACGACGCGCGGCTGGGGCGCGCGGCGCGGTTCTTCCTTTTCCCGGCCGGCGGCACGTACCCGCTCGCGTACATCCGCTCCACCGGCACGCAGTGCATCGACACGGGCGTCTGTCCGGATCCGCACACCGCCGCGAGCATGACCTTCCTTCTCGACGACATGGACACGCGTCAGCAGTGCACGTTCGGCGTAGGGGACCACGCCAACGGCTTCGTGTTCGCCTCCTGCGTCGACGACAGCGGCTATTGGGCCTGGTCGGCGAAGGACCACTCCGGCAACGGCGCGTCGTCCGGCAACATGCCCCTCCACCGCCGCGCGACGATCACGCTCGACGCGCACAACCAGCTCTACACGCTCCGGCAGGAGGGGATTGCCGACTACTCCTACACGCTCACGAACCACGCCGTCGTGGTCGGGCACCAGACGCTGACGAGCGCAATCCCGCTCTATTTGCTGGCGTACAAGAATCTGGACGGGAGCATTGCCGGCTACGGCAGGATGCGCGTCTATTCCGCTTCCGTCTCGCTCACCAACGCGGTCGTGCGGAACTTCGCGCCGTATGTGCAGGATGGCGAGGCGGGCCTGATGGACACGGTGCACAACCAGTTCTACGCGAACGGCGGCACGGGCGCGTTCATCGCCGGCGGGCGCGGCGACGGGGCCGGCGGCGCGGCGAGCGACCCGCTCGACCTCACGGCGGCGCGCAGCGAGGACGTGTTCGCGGACGCCTACATCTGGATGCGCGGCATGGCGATCGACAAGAACGGCAACCACATCCTCGACGTCGGCGAGATCACCAACTCCCTCCACACCGTCGCGCTCAGTACCGGCTCCTACGGCGCGAAGGACCACAAGCCCGTCATCTCCAACGAGTTCGTGCGTCTGCCCGGACGCGGCGTGGGGCGGCAGATGCAGACGCTCTACTTCCCGCAGGACGTCGTCTGGACGAACGAGACGCAGACGCTCGGCTATGTTACCCCCTGCGCCGTGACGTGTGGCACGCCGCTCAAGGGCTTCGACAGCCACTACACCTGGCTCGTCCGTTTCCGCCCCGACTTCTCCGAGCCGCTGCTGGACACCCAGTGGCTGCTCGGATTCGGCTACGGTTCCTCGCACGGCATGATGTTCGGCCTGGCCGAGACCAGCACGGAGCGGCGCAAGCTCCAGGTCCACACGTACAACAGCAGCTGGGATCTGGGCGAGAGCTTCGTGATTTCCAACGGCTGCGGCTGGGTGGACTTCGCCGTGACGGTGGACGGGCAGAAGGTGACGGCGTATCTGATCAAGGACGGCCCGACGACGCCAGACGGCAACACCGACATCGGCCTGCTGAAGCGGGTGTCGCGGACATACACGAACACGGTGAACCTCGTGCCGTATTCCGGAACCGTCTTGCGCTTCGGAACGGAATCCCCCCAGAACGGCAGGTACCAGATGCCCCCGCCCAGTTCGGGCAGCAAAAACACATACAAGTGCTTCAGGGGCAGCATCCAGCAGTTCGCGTGCTGGAAGCGGACGCTTTCCGAGCAGGAGATCCTGGCGGCGCTCGGCTGGCCGCGCGCGGAGACGTGGCGCGTGGGCGTCGAGAACGATGCGACGACGGAGCTTTCCGCCGACACGGCGCCGGAGGGCGGCTTCGACGTGGACGGCGAGCTGTGGCCCGTGCCGAACGGTGGCCTCACGAACGGGGTGTCCGTCACGTTCAAGTTCCCGATCGAGGCCGGCTGCGACGACGGCCGCGCGCAGATCTTCCGATGGAAGGCGACGAGCGACTCGGCGGCGGGCCTGCTGGACGTGGCGGTCAACGGCAAGTCGCTCGGCACCCGTCCGATTGAGACGGGCGCGACGCAGAGCTGGCTCGTGCCGGCGGCGGCGCTCGCGGTCGGCACGAACACGCTCACCGTCACGCGCATCGACGGCGGCGCGGGCGTGGTGACGCTCGACGCGGCGGCGCTCGGCGGCGGCTGGCAGGTGGGCAGGCGCGACGACGACTGGACGGACTTCGGCCACGAGGGGCCTGTGCGCGACGAGTACCACGTGGTGGACGGCAACATGCGCCACGTGCCGCGCCGGATGCTGCACACGGGCGCCGGCGACCGCACGAAGTCGCGCGAATGGTGGCACGCGGTGATGCCGCGGTCGCTCGCGGGCGAGTACGACTGGATCCTCCACTTCCGCACGGGTCCCGACGGCGGCGGAACGGGAACGCGCCTTTGCATCGACCTGAACGGCGAACGCCTCGCGACGAAGGACGCGCCTGGCACGAAAACGGACCATCCTTTCGCCATCCCGCACAAGCTGCTGAAGGCGGGCGAAAACGTGTTTTCGTTCCTCAACGACACGCAGTCCGGTGCGGACTGCATCTCCATCGACTCCGTCTGGCTCGAGCCGCTCGCCCCGTTCAACGGCACGTTCCTGATCGTGCGGTAGGCATGCCGCGGGGATCCTTCGGAGGACTCCAGCCATGAAGAACCGAACCCTCGCATTCCGCGTCCCCCATTCCGCATTGCGCATCGCGGCAGCCCCATTGTGCATTCTGCTTCGACCGGCGCGGAATCGGCACGGACTTCTGCTGGGACCGGCACTTCGGCGTGCCCGTCCGTCCCGTCAAGGACGAATAGCGCGGGCGGCCTGCTTGCCGAAAACACTCGGTGATTTTGCCGAAAAAGCGCTTGCGTCGAACGCGGCTCCTCTGCTACGATGGAGCCGTCCCTTCCGGAGGACTCCAGCCATGAAGAACCGAACCCTCGCATTCTGCGTCCCCCATTCCGCATTCCGCATCGCGGCATCCTCATTGTGCATTGTGCATTGTGCATTGTGCATTGCGGCGGCGGCCGAGACCGCCGCCGCGCAGGAGGGCGTGCAGCTCTGGGAGGGCGGGCCGTTCTGGGCCGACCGCAACGTCGGCGCGGAGGAGCCGTGGGAGCCCGGCCTCTACTTCTGGTGGGGCGACACAATCGGCTACAAGCGCGCGGGCGACGCCTGGGTGGCGAATGACGGATCCTCGACCAACTTCTCGTTCGCCAAGGAGGTCGACTACATCCCGACCTTCAAGAAGAACGCCGCCATGGCGCGGAAGGAGGGCTGGACCACGGAGGAGAACCGGCTGGCGCCCGAGCACGACGCGGCCCGCGCGCACTGGGGCGGCGAGTGGCGCATGCCGACGCGGCAGGAGTTGCTCGACCTCGCCTACAACAAGTGCGACTGGACCCGGACGACCACGAACGGCGTCAAGGGGTGCCTCGTCCGCGGCCGGGGCGACTACGCCGCCAACGCCATCTTCCTCCCCTTCGCCGGCATGGCCGACTACACCAAGCTGGTGTCCCCGGGAGGATTCGGCTATTACTACGCGAGCGACCCGCGGATGGACGCCGTCCCCGGCGTGTGGCGCATCACATTCGGTGGGCGCCAGTGCGTCTTCTACCACTGGGACCGGTTCATGGGGGTCGGCGTCCGTCCGGTCCGCGGCGACCCCGGGCCGCATTTCCGCCACGGATACTCGGCGGGCCTGGAGGACAACGAAAGGGAGTTCAAGCCGGCCGGTCCCGCCTGCGCGCCCGAGGAGCTCCTCGTCCCCGCCTCCGCCGGCGAGCCGGCCGCGCAGAAGGGCGTGCGGCTCTGGGAGGGCGGCCCGCTCTGGGCCGACCGGAACGTCGGGGCGGAGAATCCGGCGGAGTACGGATGGTTCTTCTGCTGGGGCGGCACCCGCGCCTACACCTACAATCCCGAGATCCGGCACTGGGCGGCGGTGGACGGCTCCGAGCCGCGCACCGGGTTCGACGATTCGCACGCCAAGGCCTTCGGCAAGGACCTGGAGGCCCTGCGGCGCGACGGATTCACCACGGCGGAGAACGTGCTGACGTCGGAGCACGACGCGGCGCGCGTGCACTGGGGCGGGGCGTGGCGGATGCCGACGCGGCAGGAGCTCGACGACCTCTGCTACAACAAGTGCGACTGGACGTGGACGACGAACGGCGTCAAGGGGTTCGTCGTCCGCGGCCGGGGCGACTACGCCTCCGCCGCCATCTTCCTGCCCGCGACTGGCGTCGGCATCGAGGAGAAGTGGTGGTACAGGGAGAGGTCGGGCTATCTCTGGGCGAGCGAGCCCTACACGGAGGGCCCCAACGCGGACTGCTCGTGGCGCCTTCACTTCGACCAGCGCGGAACCGGCACGGACTTCTGCTGGGACCGTCACTTCGGGGTGCCCGTCCGTCCGGTGCGGGACGAATAGGCGCCACGGAATTCTAGACGCCTAGACACCTAGAATCCTAGGCGTCTAGAAGTCTAGAAGCGACCAACCATGAAAATCCCTTTCATCATTGCGCATTGCGCATTGATCGTTGCGGCGGTAGCCCCCGCCGCGCCACCGGCCGACGGCGCCCGTGTGCGAGAGAGCGCGGCGGCCCGCGTCGCCGCGATGCCGCCCGCCGCGGACGCGACGTTCGCGCTCGCGTCGCCCTTCTCCGACCATATGGTCCTGCAGCGCGACTGCACGGTGCCCGTGTGGGGAACGGGCACGCCCGGCGAAACCGTCGCGGTCCGGCTCTTCGCCGGCGGCGAAGAGGGCAAGCCCGTCGCCGAAGCCACCGCCACCGTCGGCGCGAACGGCCGCTGGATCGCCTTCCTCCCGCCGCAACCCGCGGGGGGGCCGTTTTCCCTCCGCGCGAAGCGCGGCGCCATCGCCCTCGACGGCGGCGCGCCGGCCTCCGCCGGCGCGCTCGCCGTCGAGGACATCCTCTTCGGCGACGTCTGGCTCTGCGCCGGCCAGTCGAACATGGAGATGGACGTGCGGTGGACCTTGCCCGAGGAGGAGATCCCGGCCGCCTGCGAGGGGCTGGAGAACGTGCGCCTGATCAATGTCCCGAACGCCGTGGCGACCGAGCCGCGCGATTCGTTCGCCTCGAAGTGGCAGGTCTGTTCGTTCGAATCGGCCCGCCGCTTCTCCGGCGTCGGCTTCTTCTTCGGACGGAAGATACACCGCGAGCTCGGCGTCCCGGTCGGGCTCGTCCAGGTCGACTACACCGGTTCCGTCGCCGAGACGTGGCTCTCGCTCGAGGGCGCCGCCGCGATCCCCGGGCTGGAAACCGCCGTGGACGTGCGCCGCCGCGTGATCGCGGAGGGCGAAGAGGCGGGCCGCGCGCGTTTCCGCGAGATCCACGAGGCGTGGGCGAAGGCGGTCGACCCGGTCGGCGAGGCGGCCGCCGCGGAGGACTTCGCCGAGGGCGACGGCTGGACCGACGTCTCGACGCCGTTCGCGTTCGACAAGGACTACGACGGCATCGTGTGGATCCGCCGCGCCTTCGAGCTCGACGCCGTCCGCGCCGCCGCGGACGCGGAGCTGTTCCTCGGCTGGATCGACGACGCGGACGACTCCTTCGTGAACGGCGTTCCGGTCGGGACGTCGCGCGACCCGAGGAAGATACGCCAGAGCCAGAGCCGCTACAAGATCCCCGCCGGGCTTCTGCGCGAAGGGCGCAACGTGCTGGCGATCCGGCTGCTCGACAAGGGCGGCGGCGGCGGCTTCGTCGGCCGGGACAAGGACGTGCCGCGCCTCGAGTTCGGCGACGCCGCGCCGGCGCTTTCGCTCGCGGGCGCGGGCTGGCGCCGCTTCGACGGCCCGTCGTTCGTCGAACGCCGCGAGCCGAAGGAGCCCTCGTTCAACCGCCAGTTCGTCGTGTCCGCCTGCTACAACGCGATGGTCCATCCGCTCTTCCCGCTGGCCGTCCGCGGCGCGATCTGGTACCAGGGCTGCGCGAACGTCGGGCGCCACAGGCAATACGAGACGCTCCTGCCCGCCGTGGCCGGCGAATGGCGCGCGGGCTTCGCGAGCGCCGCCCCGGACGGCGCGTTCCCGTTCTACCTCGTCCAGCTCGCCTCCGTCTACCAGACGAGCCCGATGCCGGGCAACTCGGACTGGGCCGCGATGCGCTGGACGCAGACGAAGCTCGGGCGAACGCTGCCGAACAGCGGCACCGTCGTCACGCTCGACGTCGGCGACCGGCAGATCCATCCGAAGGACAAGCGCACGCCGGGCGAGCGCCTCGCCGACCTCGCCCTCGCGCAGACCTACGGGCGCCCCGAGGGGCGGGAGCTGAGCCCCGTCCCGGCGGAGCGCGCGACGCTGCGCGACGGCGCCGTCGAGGTGGCGTTCGTCCGACAGATCGAAGGAACGCCGCCCGTCGTCCTCGCCGCCGACGAGGAGGTCCGCGGCTTCGAGCTGGCCGGCGAGAACGGCCGCTTCGTCCGCGTCGGCGCGCGGACCGGCGACGTCCCCGACGTCGCCCGCGTGCAGGTCCCGGACAAGATGGTCCCCGTCCGCGTCCGCTATGCGTGGGACCACTATCCCGACTGCAACCTCAAGACCGCGGCCGGCCTGCCCGTGGGCTCCTTCGAGATCCCGGTCGACTAGAAACCTAGAAGCCTAGACGTCTAGAACCCTGGAAACCTAGACCCCGGAAACAACCATGAAAATCCCACTCGCCATCGCGACATTTTCATTCAGCATTCTGCATTCATCATTCATCATTGCGGCGGAGCCGCCGCCCGCCGCCGCCCAGGAGGGCGTGCAGCTCTGGGAGGGCGGGCCCTGCTGGGCCGACCGCAACGTCGGCGCGGAGGAGCCGTGGGAGCCCGGCCTGTATTTCTGGTGGGGCGACGCGATCGGCTACCGGTTCGTGGACGGCGGATGGGCGGCGAGCGACGGATCCACGAACGACTTCCGGTTCGTCCTTCCCAACGCACCCACCTTCCGGCTGAGCGCCCTCGGGCTGACGGAAAAGGGATGGACCACGACGAACAACGTCCTCGCGCCCGCGCACGACGCGGCCCGGGCGAACTGGGGCGGCGAGTGGCGGATGCCGACGAAGCCGGAGCTGCTGGACCTCGCCTACAACAAGTGCGACTGGACGTTCCTGGAAACGAACGGCGTCAAGGCGGCCGTCGTCCGCGGCCGCGGCGACTACGCCTCCGCCTGCATCCTGCTCCCCGTCGACGGCTGGGCCGTCGACGGCCGGATGGAGCGCTGGAACCACCTGGGGCACCTGTGGGCGAGCGATCCGCGCACGGACGGCCTCCACGGCTCGTGGCGCCTCAAGTACGGGACGTCCGGGAAGGTCGTGTTCTACCACTGGGACCGCTTCGTCGGGACGACGGTCCGTCCCGTCCGCGGCGATCCCGGCCCCTTCCCCGGACACGGGACCGAGATCTTCCAGGAGGACAAGGCGAACACGGCGAAGCCGGCGGGCCCCGCCTGCGCGCCCGAGGAGATCTTCGTTCCCGCCGCCGGGGAGCCGGCCGCGCAGAAGGGCGTCCGGCTCTGGGAGGGCAGCCCGCTCTGGGCCGATCGCAATATCGGCGCGGAGAAACCGACGGACGACGGCTGGTACTTCCCGTGGGGCGACACGATCGGCTACACGTACGATCCGGAGGCCAAGCGCTGGGTGGCGGTCGATGGATCCGATCCGCGCCACGGGTTCGACGAAGCCCCGAAAAATGCGCCGACCTTCGGCAAGTCCCCCGCCACGCTGCTGCGCGAGGGATTCACCACGGCGGAGGGCGCGCTCGCGCCGGATCACGACGCTGCCCGGGCGAAATGGGGCGAGGCGTGGCGGATGCCGACGCGCCGGGAGTTCGATGACCTCTGCTATAACAAGTGCGACTGGACCTGGACCACGAACGGAGTCCCGGGGTTCGTCGTCCGCGGCCGGGGGGACTACGCCGACGCCGCCATCTTCCTGCCCGCCGCCGGCCACGGCATCGGAATCGTCCAGCGGGGCTACGGCTCGTCGAGCTGCCTGTGGGCGAGCGAGCCCTACGCGGACGGCCTGCCGGAGGACTGCACGTGGCGCCTCCGTTTCAACTGGGAGAAACGGTCGCCCGAAATCGGAATGAACTACTGCTGGGACCGCTACATCGCCGCGCCCGTCCGCCCCGTCCGGGAATGACCCGCCCCTCGCCCGCCCGGCCGCATTCGCGACCGGGCGGCGACGGTCGAAGCTCGCCGCTTTGCGGCTCGGGGACGGCCCCCGCCACGCCAGAAACCGACGAAAAGAAACCGAGGAACGCCCCATGAAACAATCACTCGTCACTTGTCACCCGTCACTCGTCACTCCGCTGGCGGCATTGTGCATTGTGCATTGTGCATTGTGCATTGCGGCGGCGGCCGAAGCCGCCGCCGCTGAACCGCCGCCCGCCGCCGCGCAGGAGGGCGTGCAGCTCTGGGAGGACGGTCCGTTCTGGGCCGACCGGAACGTCGGCGCGGAGGAGCCGTGGGAGCCCGGCCTCTACTTCTGGTGGGGCGACGCCGTCGGCTGCCGGCGCGCGGGCGACGCCTGGGTGGCGAGCGACGGGTCGACGACCAATTTCTCGTTCCAGCACGGCGGCGAGGCGCCCTACGGCAAGACCGCCGACCAGCTGCGGAGCGAGGGGTGGACCACGGAGGACGGCGTGCTGGCGCCGGAGCACGACTCGGCGCGCGCGCACTGGGGCGGGCAGTGGCGGATGCCGACGCGGCAGGAGCTCCTCGACATCGGCTACAACAAGTGCGACTGGATCCCGACGACCACGAACGGCGTCAAGGGATACGTCGTCCGCGGCCGCGGCGACTACGCCAATGCCGCCATCTTCCTCCCGATCGACGGCTGGGGCGACTTCACCAAGCGGGACCGCTGGGAGAAATACGGCCACCTCTGGGCGAGCGATCCGCGCACGGACCTCCCCACCTCGTGGCGCCTCCGGTACGGGACGAGCCACAATGCCGTGTTCTACCATTTCGACCGATACGTCGGGACGACCGTCCGCCCGGTCCGGGGCGGCGCCGCGCGCTCCTTCGGCCAGGGGACCTCGGCGGGCAGGGAGCGCCGGGAGGGCGAAGGCAGGATCGCCGGCCCCGCCTGCGCGCCCGAGGAGATCCTCGTTCCCGCCTCCGCCGGCGAGCCGGCCGCGCAGGAAGGCGTCCGCCTCTGGGAGGGCGGCCCGCTCTGGGCCGACCGGAACATCGGCGCGGAAACGCCCTCGGACTACGGATGGTTCTTCTCGTGGGCCAACGTCGTCGGCTGCACGCACGATCCGGAACGGAGGCGCTGGCCGGCGGTCGACGGTTCCGATCCGAACCACTGCTGCGACGAGTCCCCCAGGAACTCGCCGGGGTTCGGCATGGATCCGGACGCCCTGCGGCTCGACGGAGTCGTCACGGAGTCGGGCGCGCTTGCGCCGGAGCGCGACGCGGCCCGCGCGCACTGGGGCGCGGCGTGGCGGATGCCGACGCGGCGGGACCTGGACGGCCTCCGCGAAAAGTGCGACTGGACGTGGACCACGAACGGCGTGAAGGGGTGCGTCGTCCGCGGCCGCGGCGACTACGCCTCCGCCGCCATCTTCCTCCCCGCGGCCGGCTTCGGCATCGAGGAGAAGTGGTGGAACAAGGGCGAGACGGGCCTCCTCTGGTCGAGCGAGCCCTACACCGAGGGCCCGCCGACGGACGGCTCGTGGCGCCTGCATTTCAGCGCGCGCGGCGTCGGCGTGAACAACTGCTGGGACCGCTACATCGCGGTGCCCGTCCGTCCGGTCAGGGACGCGGCTGCGGCCGAGCCGCCGCGCACGCCGAAGGCGCTCGTGATCATGCTGGACGGCCTGCGCGCGGACGCCGTCGAGAACGTCGCGGGCGCGGCCAATCTGCGAATGCTGCGCGACGGCGCGTGGCGGCCGGAATACGGCTGCGCGTGGTCGCTCGCGGCGAACACGATCCTCGACGCCCCGACGATGAGCGGCCCGAACCACGTCTCCATCGCCTGCGGCGTCACGGCCGCGAAGCACCGCGTCCTGCGCAACCAGAAGAACACATGCGACCACGGCAAATGGCCGAGCTGGCTCGTGCGCCTCGCGGACGCCCGGCCGGAGGCGAAGACGCTCTTCGCCTTCGCGTGGGACTGGGACCAGGACCTCTCCCCCGATCCGCGGGTCGAGTTCGTCTACGGAAAGGACGACGAGAACGCGAGGACGGTGGCCGGGCGCCTGGCCGCTCCCGACGGCCCCGACGCCGTGCAGTGGTTCATCGACCGGATCGACCACGCCGGCCACCTTTCCGGCTTCTATCCCTATGCGGAGCGCTACACCAACGAGGTGGCCCGCGCCGACAGGACGATCAGCCTGGCGCTCGACGCCATCGCGTCGCGTCCGACCTTCGCGGACGAGGACTGGCTGATCGTCGTCACGGCCGACCACGGCGGCTACCACCGGAACCACGGCCAGATGAACGGCCCCGCGACGACGATCCCGCTCCTCGTCGTCGGGCGCGACGTGGCGCGCGGCCGCATGGCCGGCACGCCGCACGACTACGACATCGCGCCGACGGTGCTCGCGCACTTCGGCGTCGACGCCTCGGGCATGGATCTAGACGGCCGGGCGATCGGCAGGGACCCGCCGGCGGTCGATCCCGCGCGCCCGCTCAAGGACGGTCTCGCGGCCTACCTCCCGTTCGACGGCGGCGCGCTCGCAAACGCCGTCGCCGGCGGCCCGAAGGCCGTGGCGCTCGCGGACGTGCTGCAGGCGCATTTCGGCATCGGCGCCGCGAAGGGCGGCTTCGCCGGCGGCTATCTCCGCCTCGCGACGAACGCCGTGGGCGGCGTCCGCCTCGAGGGCTCCGAGAAACTCGAGTTCGAGAACGGCGGCGACTTCGCGCTCGCCCTCTGGGTTCGCATGGACGGACCGCAGGAGGGCGACCCCGCGTTCGCCGGCAACAAGGACTGGGAGCACGGCGAGAATCCCGGCGTCGTGCTGGCCGCCGCCAACGGCGTCCTGTTCAACGCCGGCCTCGCCGGCGGCGGGGCGTTCGACCTGAAGCCCTACGACATCGAGACCGGCGCGTGGACGTTCTACGCCGTGACGCGCTCGAACGACGGCGTGGTGCGCTTCTACCAGGGCGGTCCGGACGGCAATCTCTACTGGATGTCCGAGAACGCCGACATCTCGCTCGCCGCAGGGACGCCGTTCTGCGTCGGCGCCGCCGGCGCCGACGACGCCGCGAGCCGGTTCGCTGGCGACATTGACGACTTCGCCCTCTGGACGCGCACCCTATCCCACGAGGACGTCCGCCGGATCTACGAGGCCGGGCTCAAGGGCACGCCCCTCGCAGACCTGCTTTGACAGAACAATTCCTTGTTTTGACGCATCTGCGCGGGGTGTGGTAGACTCCGCGCCGTTTTCGCCGCCACGCGCGGCGCGCATACGGAAGAAACAAGCGATGGAACACGTCATCGACACGATCAAGGCACGCGGCCTCTTCGACAACTGGACCGACCCCGGCGTCTACGACCTGCTGAAGACCCCGCAGACCGTCTACGGCGGCTTCGACCCGTCGGCCGACAGCCTCCAGGCCGGCAACCTCGTCGCCATCATGAACCTGTGCCACTACCAGCGCGCCGGCCACCGCGTCCTCGCGCTCGTCGGCGGCGCGACCGGCCTCATCGGCGACCCCTCGGGCAAGACCAGCGAGCGCCAGCTCCAGACCGCCGAGACGATCGCCCACAACGCCGAGTGCATCAAGGCGCAGCTCGAGCGCTTCATCGACTTCGGGCCGGGCGAGCATCAGGCCGTGCTCGTGAACAACCTCGACTGGCTCGGCAAGTTCACGTTCATCGACTACCTGCGCGACGTCGGCCGCTACTTCCGCATGGGGACGATGCTCAACAAGGAGAGCGTCCGAGCGCGGCTCGAGTCGCCGAACGGCATGTCGTTCACCGAGTTCTGCTACCAGACGATGCAGGGCTACGACTTCCTGCACCTCTACGACACCTACGGCTGCCGCATCGAGGTGGGCGGCTCCGACCAGTGGGGCAACATCACAGCCGGCACGGACCTGCTGCACTACCAGCGCGGCGTCTCGTGCTACGGCGTCACGATCCCGCTCATCAAGGACTCGGCCGGCAAGAAGTTCGGCAAGAGCGAGGGCAATGCGATGTACCTCGACTCGAAGAAGACGAGCTGCTACCAGTTCTACCAGTTCTTCCTGCGCAGCGAGGACTCGGTCGTCGTGCGCTACCTCAAGGCGTTCACGTTCCTCCCGATCGACGAGATCGCGCAGCTGGAGGAATCCGTGAGGACCGCGCCCGAGAAGCGCGAGGCGCAGCGCGTGCTCGCGGAGGACGTCGTCCGCCGCGTCCACGGCGACGAAGGCCTCGCCCAGGCGCAGCGCGCCACGCAGGCGCTCTTCGGCGGGTCGCTGAAAGGGCTCTCCGCGGCCGACCTGCTGCCGATCTTCAAGGACGCGCCCAGCGCGGAGCTGCCGGCGGCGGACGTCGTCGGGCAGCCGGTCGTGAAGGTCGCCGCCCTCGCCGGGCTCCTCAAGAGCCAGAGCGAGGCGCGCCGGATGGCGGACGGCGGCGGCCTCTACCTCAACAACGAGCGCGTCGGCGCCGCGGACATCCTTACCGAGGACCGCGCGATCGACGGCCAGGTCCTCGTCCTCCGCGCCGGGAAGAAGAACCAGCGTGTCGTCAAGCTCGCGAGGTAGCGCGCCGGAAGAAAAGCGCGCTCTCCGGCGCAGGGCGCGGGCGCTGCGCGAGGCGCACGCGGGCGACGCGTCCGCGAGCTTCCTCGCCGCGATGCGCGCGCGGCCGGAATGGGCGGCGGCGCGCGTCGCGATGCTCTACCTGCCCTTCGGCGTCGAGCCGCCGACGGCGGATCTTGCCGCCGACCTCCGCGCGCGCGGCGGCATTGTCTGCGTGCCGGTCTGGGACATTGGCGCGGGACGCTATGCTCTCGCCGAGCTGCCGGCCGATGCGGCGGTCGCGCCGGGCTATGGCGGCATTCCCGAACCCGTCGGCACGCCGCGCGTCGACCCCGCGTCGGTCGATCTCTTCGTCCTGCCGGGACTTCTCTTCGACCGCACCGGCACGCGCCTCGGCCACGGCCGCGGGCACCTCGACCGCCTCCTCGCCGCGCGCCGCCCCGGCGCGGCCGTTCTCGGCCTCGCCTTCCCCTGGCAGATCGCCGACGCCCCGATTCCGCGCGAGCCGCACGACGTCCCGATGGACGCCGTCCTCGTGCCCTAGCGCATCGCCGACGCTACCGCGCGGCGCCGGGGTCGTCCGGCTCCTCGCCGCGGCCGAAGGGCGAGAGCTCGCGAAGGGTTTTCACGATGCCCGGCATCGCCTCGAGCACCGCGTCGACGTCCTCGTCCGTCGTGTAGCGGCTCAGGCTGAAGCGCAGCGAGCCGTGCAGCGCCGTGAACGGCGCGTCCATCGCGCGCAGGACGTGCGAGGGCTCGAGCGAGCCGGACGTGCACGCCGACCCGGACGAGGCGCAGATGCCCGCGTCGCCGAGGTGGAAGAGCATCGCCTCGCCCTCGATGTAGGGGAACGAGACGTTGAGCGTGTTCGGGAGGCGCAGCTCGCGATTGCCGTTCACGACGGTCTCCGGGATGGCGAGCAGGCCCTCCTGCAGGCGGTCGCGCAGCGCGGCGACGCGCCCGAGCGTGCCGTCGCGCAGCTCCGCAGCGGCGAGTTCGCACGCCTTGCCGAGGCCGACGATGTAGGGGACGTTCTCCGTCCCGGCGCGGCGGCTCTTCTCCTGGTGTCCGCCGAGGAGGAACGGCCGCACGGGCGTGCCGCGCCGGATGTAGAGCGCGCCGATCCCCTTCGGCGCGTGGATCTTGTGGCCGGAGAAGGAGAGCATGTCGAACGGGACGGCGGAGGCGTCGATCTCCGCGACCTTGCCGACGGCCTGCGTGGCGTCGGTGTGGAAGACGGCACCCGCGGCCTTCGCGAGCTCCGCGCACTCGCGGATCGGGAAGAGCACGCCCGTCTCGTTGTTCGCCCACATGAGCGTCACGAGCTTCGGGCCGGGGATCGAGAGCGCGCCGCGGTAGGCGTCCATGTCGAGGGTGCCGTCGCGGTGCACGCCGACGAAGACGACGCGGTGCCCGCGCTCCTCGAGCGCGCGGCAGGGCTGCAGCACGGCCGGGTGCTCGACCTTGCTCGTGATGACGGTCGTCTCGGGGCCGAGCGCCTGGACCGTCCCGAAGATCGCGTGGTTGTCGCTCTCGCTACCGCAGCTCGTGAAGACGACCTCCGAGGGGTCGCCCGCGCCGAGCAGCGACCCGACCTTCGCGCGGGCGGCCTCCATGTCGCGGTGGACGCGCCCGCCGAACTCGTACATGCTCGAGGCGTTCCCCCACCGCTCGGTGAAGAACGGCATCATCGCCTCGACGACCTCCGGCGCGGGCATCGTCGTGGCGTTGTTGTCCAGGTAGTGCAGCGCGGGCCTCTCCATGGCTAGATCGCCTCCACCTCGAGTGCGTCGTCGCCGAGCGCCTCGCGGAGCTTCTTCTCCACGAGGCCGTTCTTCGTGAGATTGGCGGCCATGCAGCCGGCGCAGTGGCCGAGGAAGCGGACCTGGATCCGCGCGCCCTGCACGTCCACCAGCTCGATGTCGCCGCCGTCGAGGCGGAGCGCCGGACGGACCTCGGCCTCGAGGACCTTCTCGACGGCCATCACCTTCTTCGCGGGCGAGAGCTCCGCGAACGGGACCGGCGCGGCGGGCGCGGGCGCCGGGGCGGCGGACGCCTTCCCGAGCTCGCGGTCGAGGATCGCCTGGATCGCGCCCCTGCACTTGCCGCAGGCGCCGCCGGCCTTGGTGTAGTTGGTGACCTGCTCGACGGTGGTCAGATGGTTGATCCGCACCGCCTCGACGATCTCGCTCTCGTGGACGTTGAAGCAGGTGCAGACGAGCGGGTCGTCCTTGAGCTCGCGGACCGTGGTGTCGCCGGTGCGGTAGTTCGCGATGGCGGCCTCGAGCGCCTCCATGCCCATCACGGAGCAGTGCATCTTCTGCTCGGGGAGGCCATCGAGATACTTCGCGATGTCGGCGTTGGTGACCTTGGACGCCTCGTCGAGCGTCATGCCCTTGATCATCTCGGTGAGCGCGGAGGACGAGGCGATGGCGGAGGCGCAGCCGAACGTCTGGAACTTCACGTCGGCGATGCGCTCCTTCTTCTCGTCGAGCTTGAAGGCGAGCTTGAGGGCGTCGCCGCAGGCGAGCGCGCCGACCTGGCCGACGCCGTCGGGATTCTCGATCGTGCCGACGTTGCGCGGATGGTGGAAATGGTCGAGGACCTTCTCGGAATAGTCCCACATGGTGCTTCTCCAATGGTCCCGCGACGGCGGGGCGCGGGGCGGCCCTTCCGCCCCCTGCCGGCCCGGAGTCGGGGGAGGGCGCGGAGTCTAGCACAACCCCCGCCCGTTGGCAAAGGCCTGCGCGCACGCGCGCCGTTTTTTTCGTTTGCAAGCGGCGGCGGGTTCTGCTATCATCCCGCGCCACTTCCAACGACAAAAGAAAAACAGGCAAGCATACCCATGAGCCAGATCGACATCCAGGCCGCCCGCAAGCCCTTCCAGCTCCACGAGAAGGACACCGGGTCGAGCGACGTCCAGGTCGCCGTCCTCACCAAGCGCATCGAGCACCTGACCGAGCACCTCAAGTCCAACACGCACGACCACAACTCGCGCCGCGGCCTCATCATGATGGTCAACCGCCGCCGCAAGCTGCTGGACTACCTCAAGCGCACCGACGAGCCGCGCTACATCGCCCTCGTCAAGGAGCTCGGCCTCCGCCGGTAGGCGCCCCTCCGCCTCCGGGCGCCCCGAGCGGCGGAAAAGCTTCGCGTCTGCCGGCCGGCCTCTCCGGCCGGAACGCGCGTCTTTTCGCCGCGGGCCCTCCCGGCGGCGAGCCCCCTTTGCACACAACGAACAACAAGAAAGAGAGATACACCATGGAAAACACCGTTTCCGTTTCCTGCGACGTCGGGGGCCAGACCCTCGTCATCGAGACCGGCCTCCTCGCCAAGCAGGCCGCCGGCGCCGTCACCGCCACCCTGGGCGACAACGTCGTCTTCTCCGCCGTCACCTGCACCGAGACGCCCCGCGAGGGCATCGACTACTTCCCGCTGCAGTGCGAGTACCGCGAGAAGTTCTACGCCTGCGGCCGCTTCCCCGGCGGCTTCTTCAAGCGCGAGTCCCGCCCCTCCGAGAAGGAGATCCTCACGGCCCGCCTCACGGACCGCCCGATCCGCCCGCTCTTCCCCGACGGCTACCACAACGACGTGCAGGTGAACAACACCCTGCTCAGCGCCGACGGCGTCCACGAGCCGGACTTCCTCTCCGTGATCGCCGCCTCGGCCGCGCTCCACATCTCCGAGATCCCGTTCATGGGCCCGATCGGCGCCGTGCGCGTCGGCCGCGTGGACGGAAAGTTCATTCTCAACCCCACGCAGGCCCAGCGCAAGGAGGGCGACCTCGACCTGCTCTACTCCGGCACCGCGGACCGCTTCCTCATGATGGAGGGCGGCGCCAAGGAGATCCCGGAGGCGGACTTCCTCGCCGCGCTCAAGTTCGGCCAGGAGTGCGTCGCGAAGATCGTCGCGATCCAGAAGGAGCTCCGCGCCAAGCTCGGCAAGGCGGAGAAGAACGTCGTCGACGGCGACGCGTGCCGCAAGGACCTGCTGGACGCCGCGCGCGCCGGCTTCGGCGAGAAGTTCGCCGAGGTCCTCACGATCCCCGGCAAGCTCGCCCGCCAGGACGCCGTCAAGGAGACGACCGCCGCGATGAAGGCGGACCTCGCCGCGAAGTTCCCCGAAATGACCGACGAGGAGTTCCGCGCGATGGAGGACTGCCTCGAGATCGAGACCGTCCGCAAGAACGTCCTCGAGCGCGGCAAGCGCATCGACGGCCGCGGGTTCGACGACATCCGCCCGCTCGCCGCCCAGGTCGGCGTCCTCCCGCGCGCCCACGGCTCGGCCGTGTTCAGCCGCGGCGAGACGCAGTCGCTCGGCATCTGCACCCTCGCCCCGCTCAAGGAGGCGCAGGAGATCGACGCCATCACCGGCGGCCAGACGGAGAAGAAGTTCTTCCTCCACTACAACTTCCCGCCCTACTGCACGGGCGAGGTCGGCCGTCTCGGCACCACCGGACGCCGCGAGATCGGCCACGGCAACCTCGCCGAGCGCGCGCTCCTGCCGGTCGTCCCCGAGGACTACGAGTACGCGGTGCGCATGGTCTCCGAGATCATGGGCTCCAACGGCTCCTCGTCGATGGCGTCGATCTGCGTCGGCACCCTCGCGATGATGGACGCCGGCGTCCCGATCAAGAAGCCCGTCGCCGGCATCTCCTGCGGCCTCTTCACGACGCCGGACGAGAGCAAGGCGATCCTCGTCACCGACATCCTCGGCGCCGAGGACCACTGCGGCGACATGGACTTCAAGATCGGCGGCACGCGCGACGGCATCACGGGCTTCCAGGTCGACCTCAAGATCCGCGGCCTCACGTGGGACCTCGTCGAGAAGGCCATCGAGCGCGACCGCGTCGCGCGCATGAAGATCCTCGACTTCATCGAGTCGGTCCTGCCCGCGCCGCGCGCCGAGCTCTCGCCCCACGCGCCCCGCATCAAGGTCATCCAGATCAACCCCGAGAAGATCGGCGCCCTCATCGGCCCCGGCGGCAAGAACATCCGCGGCATCTGCGCCCTCACCGGCGCGCAGATCGACATCGCCGAGGATGACTCCGGCAAGGTCTCGATCTACGCCACGAGCAAGGACGCGATGGACGCGGCCGAGAAGGAGATCAACAAGTCCTGCGCCGAGCCCGAGGAGGGCATGCTCTACGAGGGCACCGTCACCGGCGTCAAGGCGTTCGGCGCCTTCGTCGAGATCCTCCCGGGCATCGACGGCCTCTGCCACATCAGCGAGTTCAGCGACAAGTTCCTCAAGTCGATGGACGGCGTGTGCAAGGAGGGCGACAAGCTCTGGGTCAAGTGCATCGGCGTGGACGACCGCGGGCGCATCAAGCTCTCGCGCAAGGCGGCCCTCGCCGAGATGGCCGAGAAGCCCCAGGCCTAGCGCCCTTCCGGCCTTTGCCTCCGCGTGGCGGGGTGCGGCTTCCGCACCCCGCCACGCCTCTTTTTGCGGAGTCGCGCTACACGCGCAGCGTCCCCTCGAAGGCGCGCTCGGCGCCGTCGAGGACGAGCGTCGCGGGCACGCCCGGCGGAACGGTCGCGACGCCGGTCCAGCGTCCGCCCTCGAGCCGCAGGTCGAGCGTCACCTCTCCCTGCGGGTGCGGCACGGCGCAGCGGATCGCGGCAAGCGGCCCCGGCTGCGGCTCGATGCGCACCGCCGCGAAGCCGGGCGCGGCCGGACGGATGCCCGCCACGGACGCCAGCGCGTGGTACATCGGGTGCGAGCCCCACGCATGGCAGTCCGAGCGCGTCGGCTCCGGCTGCTCCAGCACGGTCTTCATCCCGAGCGGCTCGAGCGTGAACCACAGGTCGAAGCAGCGGTAGAGGTCGAGCGGACGGTGCAGCGCGCGGAAGGCGTCGATGAGGTAGGAGCGGTAGTAGACGGTCGTGCGGTCGAGGTCCTCCGCCGTCGCGAGCGCCTCGCCGAACGCGGCCTCGCGCCCCTCCGGCACGAACCCGCCCATCGCGGCCATGCACTGCGTGTGCTCGATGAACTTCGTGTGCGCCGCATCCTCGGCGAAGAGGTTGCGCGTTTCGTCCCAGTAGGCCGCGACGACGGCCCTGCCGACGCGGTCGGCCTGGCGGCGGTCCCATGCGGCGATCTCCGGGTCGCCGACCCAGTCCTCGATCTCCGCCGCCATCCGCAGCGTCCAGGCGAGGTGCAGGTTGTTCACGGGGCTCGCGCAGCCGACGTCGCCGTTCGGCGCCATGCCGCCCCACCACGAGTAGTTCCAGTCGACGAAGTTCCACCCGAGCGGGTTGCGCGCGAGGCCGTCCTCGCCGATGTGCTCCGCCCACGCGTTCAGCACGGCGCGCACGCCGCCGAGGCGCTTGCGGACGAACGCCCGGTCGCCGCGCCAGAGCATGTAGTCGGCGACCATCTGGACGAAGTGCAGCGCGTAGGGCGGGATGACCTGCGGCTCGTCGGCCGACTGGCGCGAGAGCGCGAGCCCCGCCTCGGCGCGCGTGCGGTCGAGGACCGCCATCGCCTTGCGCGGCAGGCGGTCGTCGCGCGTCGTCGCGTAGGTCGCGAGCATCTCGAGGCGCGAGTCGCCTCCGTACATGAGCTGCTCGTAGTAGGGGCAGTCGAAGTAGCTCTCGTGCGAGCACATCTGGAGCGTGCGCTCCATGATCTTGAGCGCGCCGCCCCAGCGCGCGTCGCTCGTCTCGAACCGGTAGGCCCAGTCGATCGGGTAGCCCGTCTCGCGCAGCGAGAGCGAGCGCACCGCGAGCGGCTCGTCCGCCGTGCGCACGACGACCTCGACGAACCGCCCCGCCTCGAACCACAGCGGCTCGAACGCGCGCGGCTCCTCCCCGCCCGGCGCGACGAACGCGTCCGCGAGGCCCTGGAAGTACTTGCCGTCGATCTCGCCGCGCGGGCCCTTCTCGGTGCCCGTCGTCCCCTTGAGCAGCGCCTCGGCCCAGCGGATCGAGACGTCCGCCCCGCGCCCGCCGGACACGACGAGCCGCGGGAACGCGCAGACGTATTCCTCGAGGTCCACGATCACGCGCTGCGCCGAACGCGCCGGCACGACGACCGGGGCGCCGCCCTCGAGCGGACCCCGCCACGCCGCCGCGAGCGCGGCGTCGGACTCCGCCGTGCGCACCGGCTCCTTCCCGAAGTCCGCGAGCGCGCCGCCCGGCGCACCGGCCCTGCCCTCCGGCACCGCCGCGGCGAAGCGCACCGCCCCGCGCCGCGGGAACGACTGGCGCATCTCGGGGAGCGTCCCGGGCGTGAGGTTGTGCCAGTCGTCGATGTCGTTCGGCGCCGCGCGGAAGCGGGTCGCGAGGCCGTTCTCGGCCGCGGCTGCCCAGCCCTCGCCCTCGCCGCGCTCGAAGCCCCAGGCGTGCGCGCGGCCGTCGAGCCGCGTGCGCGCGCCGACGGCGAGGTAGGCGCCCTGGACCTGGTCGTAGGGGTTGTAGAACGAGTAGCCCGCGAGCGGCAGCGCCTCCCACGTCTCCGGCGCGGTGTCGAGCAGCTCGTCGAAGGGCTTGCCCGCGTGCAGCAGGAAGCCGGGGCGGTCCGCCGTCGCGTGGCCGGCGTGCTGGAGATGGGTGCCGCGGCCGGGCCACCAGACGCGCGCGACGACGACGTGCTCGCCGGCCGCGAGGCGCGCCCGGTAGGTTTCGTAGAACCACGAGTTGTGCAGCCCGCGCTCGCTGCCGAAGCCGGCCCAGGCGCCGTCGACCCACAGGTCGTAGCGCTGGTCGGCCGTGACCTGCAGGAGGATCTCGGCGTCCCGCTCGAGACGGAACCGGCGGCGGAACGCCCACACGCCGGGCGCGGCGCCGGCGTCGCCCGCGGCGCGGATCCATTTCGCGCGCCAGCGGGAGCCGCCCCAGGTGAACTTGGAGAAGTCGCAGTCGAGGTCGGAAGCGGCGATGACGCGCTTCACGGACGTGGCGGGGGTCGTGTCGTTCATGGTACGCGATTCTACCAGAACGCCCGCGTCACCGCCACCGCTTGCCCGCGCGCGGCCCCTTCTGATAGAATCGCACGCATGAGATTCCTCCGCGCAGCCGCCTTCGCCCTCGCCGCGCTCTCCGCCCTGGCCGCCCGGGCGGAGCCCTTCCGCTTCGTCCAGATCTCCGACACGCACCAGGGCCGCCCGATCCACCAGTATCGCTACCGCCAGGCGATCGGGCAGATCAACGCGCTGCCGTTCGACGTCGACGTCGTCGCCCACACCGGCGACATCGTCTCCGCCGGCTTCAAGAGCCACAACGTCGCCGGCGCCGCCTCCAACCTCTTCGCGCAGATCCGCTGGCCGCGCATCTGCTGCCCCGGCAACCACGACCTGCGCTTCGACCGGGCGAGCGACGCCTGGACCAACCGCTACTACCGCGCCGCCGCCGTCTACCAGACGTTCTTCGGCCCGCTCGTCCAGACGCATGAGACGACCAACGCGCTCTACGTCGCGATCGACACGGAGGAGATCCGCCAGCCCGGCGCGCCCCGCCTGCCCGGCTTCGACCCGCTCGCCCGCCTTGAGGAGACGCTCGCCGCCGCGCCGCCGGAGAAGCCCGTCTTCGTCTTCACGCACGTCCCCGACTGCGACGACTACTTCCTGGGCCAGTACACGCCCGGATGGCCCAGCGAGGAGGGCCGCCTCGCCTGGCGCGCCGTCCTCGCGCGCCATCCCAACGTGAAGGCCGTCATCGCCGGCCACTTCCACCGCAACGCCCGCGTGGAGCATCCCGACGGCGGCCCGCCCACGATCGTCGCCTCCGCCTTCGCGACCTTCTGGGGCCGCCAGGCCTCCTACCGCGTCTTCACCTACGAGGACGGCCAGCTCTCCTACCAGGACGCCTACATCGAGGACCCGCCCGAGGGCGCGCGCATCTCCTACGACGGGTTCATCGTCGAGGAGAGGCCCGCGGAGGAAGACCCCGCTCCCGCCGCCGATCCGCCCGCCGCGGAGGCGCCCGGGCAACGACCGGCCGCGCCATGAGCTCCTCCCGCAAGCCCGACGAGCCCGCGCTCGTCACCGCGCTCTTCTCGCGGCGCCTCGCGGAGCCGTTCGCGCGCCTCGCCGTGCGCCTCGGGATCTCCGCCGACGCGGTCACGGTCGCGGGCGGGCTCTGCTGGATGGTTTCGCTCCCGCTCGCCCCCCTCGCCGGGTGGCTGCGGTCGCCCTGGCTCTGGGCCGCCTGCGCCGCGCTCTGGTGCCTCGGCTACTGGCTCGACGTCGTCGACGGCTCCGTCGCGCGCCTCACCGGCACCTCCTCCCGCGCGGGCTTCTTCCTCGACTGCGTCTTCCACCTCCTCTTCAAGCCCGCGTTCCTCTTCTCCGTCGGACTCGGCGTCCTGATCGGAAGCAACGACCCCCTCGGCCTCTCCGGCGCCGTCCTGGCCGCGCTCGCCGTCCTCTCCCTCCCCGCCAACGGCGCCGCCGCGACCTCCGCCGCCGAGCTCGCGCTCTGCGAGGAGGTTGCGCTCGGCCGCCTCCGCCCCGACGGCGCCGCGCGCCCCGCGCTCTGGCTCGGCGCGGCCGACGTCGCCGACACCGCCGCCGTGAAGCGCCGCACGCCCCTCCGCGCCGCGAAGACGCTCGCGCAGGAGACGCTGAGCTACTACCTGCAGGCCCCCTTCTTCGCGCTCCTCGTCTGCGCCGACCTCGTCCTCCACCTCGCCGTGCGCGGGACCGTCGTCTGCGACCGCGGTCCGCTCGTCGATGCCGCCTACTCGTGGCAGATGCCGTGCACCGCGTTCGGCTTCGCCGCGCTCTCGCTCCTCCTCTTCCTCCGCATCCCGCTGCGCCTCGTCCGCGAATCGCGCCGCCTCGGCCGACCGACGCGCGCCGGCCGCGCCGGCCGCGTCCTCGCCCGCCTCTCCGCGCTCTCCACCGCGCTCGGCGCCGCCGCGCTCCTGCTCTGGCCCTGGGCCGCGCCCCGGATCCCGAACGAGCGAAGCTGGCTCCCTCTCTTCTTCGGCCTTTTCTTCGCGCCCGTCGCCTTCCTTCTCCTCGGCGCCGGACTGCGCGCCGGCGCGGTGCGCGCGACGCGCCGGGCGGGGCTCCCCGTCCACAACCGCTATCTCCTCCGTGCGTTCGACCTGCTGCTCGCCCCGGCGGTCGTCGGCGCGTTCGCGGTCTTCCTCGCGGGCAACTACGACTACGCGTTCGGCTTCCTCTTCTCCTTTGCGCCGGACTGGCCGCTCATGCTCCTGCTCGCCCTCGCGCCGCTTGCCGCCGTCGCGTGCCGCCCCGTCGCGTCCGAGACGCTCGCGCACGTCCTCTGCCAGGAGACAGGCAAGGGGCGCCTCCGCCCCGGCGACGCGGCGCCGTGGGACGCCCCCGCGCCCCGGCTCGTCGCGTGGGTCGCCATCACCGTCGAGCGCCTCCTCCTCGCCGACACGGCGCTGATGATCGCGTTCTCCGCCCTCGCCCTGGGCGGCCGCGCCCTCGCCGGCCTCCCGCCCTGGCTCGACCGCGTGGCGACCGTCGCCGGGCACGTCATCGAACGCGGCGGCCTCCCGCTCTGCTGCGCGGGGTTCGTCCTCCTCTCGCTCGCGCTTCTCCTCTCCCTTCCCCGCCGCCTTCGCGCCGCGCGCCGGGCGCTGGCCGCGAAAGGGTAGGGGGGGCGCGGCGCTACCGCGAGCGCCGCGCGGCGGCGCGGCGGCGGAAGAAGGCGCGGACGGGGCCGATGGGGTCCTCGTCGGTGCGGAAGTCCATGAAGTCGGCGCCGCTGCGGCGGAAGGTCGAGCGGAGCGCCTCGGCGCGGGCGGCGGCGTCCGCGTCGAAGGCCTCGCGCACGGCGCGCGAGGAGAGGTCGGCCCAGACGGCCTCGCCGGTCTCGGGGTCCTCGAGCTCCACGAGCCCCGCGGCGGGGAGGCGCGACTCGGCGGGGTCGGAGACGGGGCAGCAGATCAGGTCGTGGCGGCGCGCGAGCGCGGCGAGGCGGCCCTCCCAGCCCTCGTCCTGGAAGTCGGAGACGAGGAAGACGACGGCCTTGCGGCGCTGGACCGCGGCGAGCCAGTCGAGCGCGCCGGCGATGTCGGTGCCGCCGCCGACGGCGCCGTCCGCCGCCGCGAGCACCTCGCGCACGATGCGCATGACGGCGGTGCGGCCCTTGCGCGGGGGGACGGTCTTCACGATGCGGTCGGAGAAGAGGACGAGCCCGACCTCGTCCTGGTTGCGGATCGAGGTGAGGGCGAGGAGGCACGCCAGCTCCGCGGCGAGGTCGGACTTCGCGCGCGCGCCGGAGCCGAAGGACTGGGAGCCGGAGACGTCGACGAGGAAGAGGACGGTGAGGCGGCGCTCCTCGGAGAAGCGCTTGGTCTGCGGGGAGCCGGTGCGGGCGGTGACGTTCCAGTCGATGGTGCGGACGTCGTCGCCGGGGTGGTATTCGCGGATCTCCTCGAACTCGAGGCCCTGGCCGTGGAACGACGAGCGCCAGTCGCCCGCCAGCCGCTCGTCCACGAGGCGGTTGGTGAGGATGCGGATGGAGCGGACCTTCCGCATGAGCTCCACGGTGTCGATCATGCGGCGGATTATACCGCCCCGCCCCCGCGGATTCAAGAGCGCGCGGAAGACGAAGGCGCCGGGCCGCGCGCGCGGCCCGGCGCCTTCCGGGAGGGCGGGGGAGGGGCTACTTCGCCGCGCAGGCGCCGTCGGCGCACTTGCACTTGCGGGTGCAGGGGCAGACGGCGCTGAGGCCGAGGTAGACGAGCGCCGCGACGACCATGCCGTTGATCGCCGGGATGCCCTTCATGAGGAACGGGGCCAGGTCGCCGAGGCCGAACTTGTTGAAGCCGGCGAGCGCGACGACCGAGCCGAGCGCCCAGGCGACGACCGCGGGTGGGGAGACCGCGACGAACCTCTTGTCCTCCATCGTCGGGTACTTCCTCTTGTTCACGAGGAAGAAGTCCGTGATGAGGATCGCGCCGCACGGCGGGATGAACGTGTTGAGGATGTTCAGCCAGCCGCAGAAGTTGTCGTAGAGCCAGAGGCCCGCGAGCGTGCCGACGAGGCCGTTGAGGAGCACCATGTAGCGCTTCGGGAGGCGCACGATGTTCGAGAGGCCGAGGCCCGAGGTGTAGAGCGCGTTGTCGTTCGTCGTCCAGATGTTGAGGCCGAGCACGATGATCGCCGGGAGCAGCAGGCCCTGGATCTTGAGGACCTCGGAGATGTCGTTCTTGTCGTAGACCATCGCCGCCGCGCCGCCGAAGAAGAACATCAGCGAGTTGCCGATGAAGAAGGCGAGGACCGTGGTGCAGACCGCGATCTTCGCGTTCTTCGCGAAGCGCGTGAAGTCGGGCGTGCAGGAGCCGCCGGAGACGAACGAGCCGATGCCGAGCGAGATGGCGGAGACCATGCCGATCGCGAGCGAGGCGCCCGTCTTCGGGTCGGTGCCGGGGACGTGGCCCGCGAGGGCGTCCCAACCGCTCCTGATCGTGTCGCCGGAGGCGGCGAGCGTGGCGGCGAGCGTCGGGTTGTGCTCGAGGATGAACTCCGGCTTGTCGAAGAAGAGCGCCTGGATGGCGGACCAGCCGCCGAGGACGGCGATCGCCGGGACGGCGACGAGCGAGATGATGTGCAGCGCCTTGATGCCGAAGTAGGCCGACGAGGTCATCGCGATGCCGGCGACGATCGTGATGGACCAGAGCAGGTGCGCGTGGAGCGGGGCGGTGACGCCCCAGGGCGAGATCTCCGGGCCGGTCGCGAACCAGGTGCCCTGGAGGAAGGAGGCGTCGTTGAGCCAGACCGTGGTCGGGATCGAGAACATCGCGACGCCGACGCCGAACCAGCCGATCTGCGTGACGGCGAGGACGGTCGAGGGGATGTCCGAGCCGAACGTGCCGAAGGAGTAGCGGGAGAGCAGGTGGACCGAGAGGCCGGTCTTCGCCGCCGGGTAGGCCAGCAGCGCCGTGTAGACGCCGAGGATGAGGTTGCCGGCCATGACGGCCCAGAAGAAGCGTCCGGCGGTGAGGCCGTTGGCGAGGGTCAGTCCCACCCACATCGAGGCGGAGAAGAACGTGAAGCCCATCATGATGACGAACATGGACCAGAAGGAACGCTTCTGGGACTCGTCCACGCTCGATTGCTCGAAGTCGTGGTGGCCGGAGGAGGTGCTCATTTGTTTTGCGGTTGGGGTTGGTGGTTTCCGGAGTGGAGCGCCGCGCGGGGGCGCGCGGGATGTCTCCGGGGAGGGCGCCCGGCCCCGTCCGGGGCGCGGGCCGCTGCCTCGGGGCGGGCATTCTACCATGCCCCGGAAAAGGGCGTCCAGCGCAAAATCGCCCCGGGTCGCCGACGGCGGAGCGGGGGTTGCGCCGCGTGGCGGGGTCTGGTAGGATTCCGCGCCATGGAGACACTGGAGCGGATGGTCATCGCGGGCGGCGGTCCCGCCGGGCTTTCGGCCGCGATCTACGCGGCCCGCGCCGGGCTCGCGCCCGTCGTGCTCGAGGGCGCCGCCCCGGGCGGCCAGCTCGGCCAGCTCGAGCGCATCGACAACTACCCCGGCTTCGCCGAGGGCGTCGGCGGCGCCGACCTCGCGCTCGCGATGCGCGCGCAGGCGGAGCGCTTCGGCGCGAGGCTGCGCCCCGGCGAGGAGGCCGCCTCGCTCGCCGCGGAGCCGGGCGGCCCGCTCGCGATCGGCACGGCCGGCGGGGAGACGCTCCGCGCGCGCACGCTCGTCGTCGCGACCGGCACGCGCCCGCGCCGCCTCGGCGTCCCGGGCGAGGCCGCCTTCGAGGGCCGCGGCGTCTCCTACTGCGCGACGTGCGACGGCGCGTTCTTCAAGGGGCGCGAGGTCGCCGTCGCCGGCGGCGGGCCGGAGGCGTTCGGCGCGGCGCTCTACCTCGCGCGGCTCTGCTCGCGCGTGCTCCTGCTCGTCCCCGACGCGGCGCACGCGGCCGATCCGCGCGTCGTCGCGGCGGCGCGCGCGAACGCGGCCGTCGAGGTCCGCCAGGGCGCGCGCGTGCTCGAGGTGCTCGGCGAAGGCCGCGCCGTGCGCGCGGTGCGCGTCGCGGACGCCGCCGGCGCGGAGGCGGAGCGGCCCGTCGCGGGCCTCTTCGTCGCGCTCGGCGCGGGACCCGCGCTCGACTGGACCGGCGGCCTGCTCGCGCGCGAGCCGGACGGCCGCCTGCGCGCGGGGCCGGACGGCGCCACGTCGCTGCCCGGCGTCTTCGCCGCGGGCGACGTCGCCGAGCCCGCGCTGCGCCAGGTCGCGACGGCCGTCGCGGGCGGCGCCGTCGCGGCGACCTCGGCGATCCGCTTCCTCAACGCCAACCCACTTCCCTTCGACGGAGTCCCCGCATGAAGACGAAAGCCCTCTTTCCGGTCCTGTTCCTCGCCGCGCTCGCGGCCGGCTGCTCCCACTGCCCGCTCTGCGGCGGCGAATGGGGCGCGGCGGCGCGCGCGCGCCTCGCCGCCGAGGAGGCGGCGCGGGCGCCGCGACCTCGCGCCGTCTCGGGGACGGTCTCCTGTCCCGATCGCGTAACGGTCCTGCCGACCTACCGCGTCCGCGTGAAGCTGGTCGACCTCCGAACGGGCGAGACGATCGTCGCGAAGGAGGAGGGCTTCTCCGGGTTCCCGTGGATGTTCCGGCTGGACTTCGACGCGAAGGATCTGCGGGGGGGCGGTCCGCATGGACTCGTCGCGGAGGTGCTCTCCGGCGACGACGTCCTCTACCGCACCGACACGCAGTATCGCCTGCCCGAGTCCGAGTCCGCCGCGAGCGTGGATCTCGTCGTTACGCGGAGCCGCTGAGTTCCGCCCGCGACGGCTTCCGATTCCGCTTTTCCGCGGAAACGGTCCGTGGTATCCTTCTCCGCCATGGAAAACGAACCTCTCGAACGATTCGCATACGCGGCGTTCCCGCCCGAGGGCGCCGCCCCGCGCGGGATCGTCGTCCACTTCATGGGACTCGGGAGCCAATGGCAGGCGCGCGAGGGGGACGGGCCGCACGGCCTCGAGCGCGAGGGCGCGGCCGCCGCGGCCGCCGCCGGCGCGGTCTTCGTCGTGCCCTACCTCGACCCGTGGAACTGGATGAACGCCGGCGCGGTCGCGGAGACCGACCGGATCGTCGCCCTCGCGAAGGCGCGCGCCGGGCTGCCGGCCGACGCCCCCGTCGTCTCGACGGGCGGCAGCATGGGCGGGCTCTGCGCGCTCGTGTGGCCGCGCTACACGCGCCACCGCGTGGCCGCCGTCGCGGCGAACTGCCCGGTGTGCGACCTGCCGTTCCACTACACGGAGCGCCCCGACCTGCCGCGCACGCTGCGCGCCGCCTTCGCCGCGGAGCCGGACTTCGAAGCCGCGCTCCGGTCGCGTTCGCCGCTGCATCTCGCGCCGGACCTTCCGGACGTCCCCTACGCGGTCTTCCACGGCACCGCGGACCGGCTGGTGGACAAGGCCGCGCACTCGGACAAGTTCGTCGCCGCGATGCGCGCGCTCGGGCGCCGCGTCGAATACGTGGAGGTCCCCGGCCGCGGCCACTGCGACCTCGACGAAGCGGCGATCGGCCGCCTCCGGTCGTTCGTCCTCGCCGCGCTCCGGGACTGACCCGCGATGGAGGCCCCGGACGAGATCGCGGAGGCGCTGCGGCGCTTCTTCGGCCACGCCGGCTTCCGCGCCGGGCAGCGCGGGCCGGTCGAGGCCGTGCTCGCCGGGCGCGACGCCGTCGTCGTGATGCCGACCGGCTCCGGCAAGTCCATCTGCTACCAGCTCGCCGCGATGCTGCTCCCCGGCACGACGCTCGTCGTCTCGCCGCTCATCGCGCTCATGAAGGACCAAGTCGACGCCCTCGCGCGCCGCGGAGTCCCGGCCGCGTTCCTCAACTCCTCGCTCTCCGCCTCCGAGATGGACGAGCGCATGGTCCTGTTCGAGGCCGGGCGCTACAAGCTCGTCTATGTCGCGCCGGAGCGCCTCCGCAGCGACCGCTTCCTCGCCGCCCTCGCGCACGTCGCCGTCCCGCTCGTCGCGGTCGACGAGGCGCACTGCATCAGCCAGTGGGGCCACGACTTCCGCCCGGACTACCTCGCGCTCGGCTCGCTCGTCTCGCGCCTCGGGCCGGACGTGCGCGTGATGGCCGTCACCGCGACGGCGACGCCCGAGGTGCGGCGCGACATCGTCGCGCAGCTCGGCCTCGGCGCCGCGCCGCGCGGCGAGCCGTTCGTCGGCGTCCAGGGCTTCGCGCGCCCGAACCTGCGCCTCGCCGTGACGCCGTGCCCGACGCACGACGCGAAGGCGGCGCGCGTCGTCGCGCTCGCGGCGGCGCACGGCACGGGCATCGTCTACTGCGCGACGCGCAAGCAGGCGGGGATCGTCCACGGGCGCCTCCTCGCCTCGCCCGCGCTGCGCGGGAAGGTGACGCCGCTGCTCTACACCGGCGGGCTCGACGACCGCGCCCGCGCCGAGGCGCAGGAGCGCTTCCTCGCGGCGGAGCGGCCGGTCGTCGTCGCGACGAGCGCCTTCGGGATGGGCATCGACCGGCCCGACATCCGCTTCGTCGCGCACTGGGACGTCCCCGGCTCGATCGAGGCCTACTACCAGGAGGTCGGCCGCGCGGGGCGCGACGGCGCGCCCGCCTGGTGTGAGCTATTGTTCAACTACGCCGATGTCCGCACGCAGCGCTTCTTCATCGAGGGCGCGAACCCGACCGAGTCCGAGGTCCGCGCGGTGCTCTCCGCCGCGCGCGCCGCGTGCGCGGAGGGGCCGGTCGCGCTCTCCGAGGACGCGTGGGCCGAGGCGGCCGGGATGAAGAACCCGATGGGCGCGCGCACCGCGCTCGGCATTCTCGAGCGCGCCGGCTACCTGCGCCGCTCGCCGTCCGCCGGCGGCGCCCGCGGCGCGTGGCAGACCGAGCTCCTGCCCGACCCCGGCCCCGGCCCGCTCGACGAGGCGATTCGCGGGCGCCTCCGCAAGCGCGACTTCGACGAGGCCCGCCTCCGCGCGATGCTGCGCTTCGTCGACTGCCGCGGCTGCCGCCAGGCGTTCCTGCTCGACTACTTCGGCGAGGCCCCGCACGCGGGCATCTGCGACGGCTGCGACAACGACGGCGGCGCCTTCTCCGCGCCGCCGCTCCCGGAGGAGCGCCGGACCGCGGTGCGCAAGGCGCTCTCCTGCGTCGGCCGCGCGCAGGGCCGCTGCCCCGCGGAGCGCGTCGCGGAGGTCTTGCGCGGCGACCGCACGCCGGAGGTCCTCGCGGAAGGCCTCGACGCGCTGAGCACGTTCGGGCTCCTGCCGGACGCCGACCCCGCCGGGCTGCGCGCGCTCCTCGCGGCGCTCGTGCGCGCGCGCTGCCTCGCCGAGGGGCCGGGCCGCGAGCTCGTCCTCACCGACTACGGCCTCCGCGTCGCGAAGGACGAGGTCCCCGGCTTCACGATCCCCTGGCCCGGCGACGCCCCCGCGCCGCCCGCCCGCGCCCCGCGCGCCCCCCGCGCGAAACCGGCCCGCCCCGCCGCCGGCGCCGACGCGCCCGCCAGGCGCCGCCGTCCGCCGCCGTGGGTCTGGAAGAAGTATCGCCGCTGATCGGGCGCGCCCGATCGGTTTTTGCGATTGACCCGGCCGGAGGATTCTGCTATCCTCCGCGCCGTTCGCACCGCTACAAGCCCTTTTTCGCGGAGGGGTGACAGAGTGGCCGATCGTGCAGCACTGGAAATGCTGTTTAC
>Ga0256407_10001829_pt1 | contig 42826 bp, 61 predicted proteins | sample RumenRJG_04DNA_FD_193489 | JGI IMG/M metagenome (GOLD analysis project Ga0256407, IMG submission 193489) | Bovine rumen microbial communities from Lethbridge, Alberta, Canada - RJG_04 | ecosystem: Host-associated > Mammals > Digestive system > Stomach > Rumen | place: Canada: Alberta... | reverse complement strand
GACCGGGCACGCCCCGCCATTCGCATTTGCTTAATATTCGTTTATGGTTTACAGTATAGTATAATCTGTGCTAAGTAGTTTAAAAACCCCCTTGCAAAAACAAGGGGGAACGGAAGAAAAATTAGTAATTATTGCCGTAATCGGCTATTGGTTCTTTTTCGTTCTCAACGTAAAGGAAAGAAGGTTTTTTACGGCAAATAAATTTGAGTTCATAGCCCATTGCGTCAAACATTATTCTTAAATCTTTGACTCTTATTTCCTTATCACGTGAAAAAATATAACTTAACATACTTTCGGAGCAAGAAACTTTGTCATTGAAAAAAGACCTTGAAATGCGTTTTTTTTCAATCAGCTCGTTCAGCTTGTCAATATGGTCGTCAAAAGCTACCCATCTTTCATTTGTGTAGATTTTCTGAAATTCCTCTTTATCTTGATTATCCATAATTTAGTCCTCCTGTATTCAGAATAGAATAGAATAATATAATTTACAATTCTTATAAGGTTGTTTCATTGTCAATGTCATTCTGATATAGAATTTCAAGACCTATCATCTCCGCAATTTTATGTTTCAGTTTAGCTCCCTCGCTTTCCTTCCAGTCCGCTAACATAAATATTGCATCGCATTTAAGAAGAAATTCCAAATCATATTTTAAATAGTCTGAATATTTTAAATCTTCCGTAGAGCCTGTAAGGTATTCTAAATATTCTGCAAGAAAGATTGGATTGTAAGTCCAACAATCATTGTTTTTTGTCAATTCAATGTCGGCTCGGTTGAACTTGTCCCGGTAATTCGGGTCGCCTGTTATTTTTCCGCTAATGTATATTTTTTTCAAATCAAAACTCCTTATATACCTGTGCTTCCAAATCCGCCAAATCCTCGCTTTGTTTCTTCCAGTTCTTCTACAATTTCCAATTCGGGAATATGGACTGGAATAATTAGAGCCTGTGCAATTCGGTCGCCGTCATAGATGGTAAACATATCATCAGTGTTGTTAGTGATAATTGCGTTCACTTCCCCTCTATAATCAGCGTCAATTATGCCCGTACAGCAATTGATGCCTTTTTTATTTAAACCGCTACGACCTGTAATTAGCATAGTCCTAAATACATCACGTAATGAGTCAGTCAAATCCACCGCAAATCCTAGAGGAATAACCTCTGTTCTGTGCGGTAGAATAATCCTCTTGCCATCTAATAATTTCGGAACTCTTGCATAACAGTCATAAGCAACGGCTCCGTCCGTCATTCTTTTAGGCAGTTTGCCGCCCTCAATTATGTTGATTTTCATTCTCCACCTCCTATGTCATTCTCTTCCTTAAAGATGTCTTGTATTTTTACACCAATCGCCTTGCAGATTTTCTGCACTGTTGTTAGTTTAGGCGATGTGTTATTTCGCAAGAGAATCTGACTAATAGTCGTGACGCTAATACCTGTTTTATCTGATATTGCTTTTATGCTTAATTTGCGTCTCTTAATTTCAATCCATAATCTGTCAATATAGTCCATCTTGTCTCCTTTATTAAATTAAAACGGTATATCATCGTTTAGTTCCAATTCCTGTTGCTCTGTCTGTTTGTTTGTCCTCCATTTCGGAGTAAAACCATCATAACCAAACTGTTTTTTTGCGTTATTGTTATCCGTTGTGTATGTGTTCGCATTCACATTTGCGTCCATATCAACGTTAGCGTCTTTTTTTCCACCCACCAGCTGAACGCTGTCCGCAATAATCGTTGTTTTGGATTTTGTGCTCCCAGCATTGTCCTGCCATACGTCCTGTCTTAATTTACCCTCAATCAGAACTTTTTGACCTTTAACGAGATACGGATATAATCCACTCCCATTGAAGAGGGTAATATAAAAGAAGTTCGCTTTGTCGCAATAGTTGCCGGTGTTGCTATCCTTGTAACTGTAATTGTTCGCAATAGAAAAGGTCACCACCTCTGTACCGTTAGGTAATGTCTTGATTTCAGCGTCTTTTGTTAAATTTCCCAAAAGGAAAACTCTGTTTAAATCTGTCATTATTTAATCTCCTTGAAAATTTCTTTTGCTTCGGTGAGTTTGGTCACTTGTAAACTTTACATAACCAGCTTTTGCCAGTAATTTAAGACAATTTTCGGGCTTTAATTTTTCTTTCAATTCTGCATTTTCTTTTTCAAGTTCCACTATCCGCTTTTCTCTTGACTCTGCACCTGCTATGTATCCGTTTTTTATATCAAATCCTACCCAGTAATGTCTTTTCCCAGTTCGTTCAAGTTCTTCATTATAATCTTTGCAAATACTTTTAAAATATTTCTCTGCTTCTTTTTCAAGTTCTTCTTTATTCATTTTCTGCCTCCTTTGGTAGTACAATCTCTTTCCAAGCGATAACAGCTTGCGGTAGATGTTCATCTTCATAACCTCTGCTTTTTTCTACAAATAGTTTATCATCTCTTAAAAATGATTTTTTATAATAACCTAAAACTATTCGTTTTCTTGTTATAGTTTCGCCACCAATTTCATAATAACAATTTACATAAAACATTAGTTGTGTTTCTTCATCACATTTCGGAAGTTCACCCTTTGACGGATAATGCCATTCATTAGCCTTGTTATAACCAAAATATGCACCCTCCAATAAATATAGTTGTGCTTGTCCATCACAAGGATACATTTCGTCTGCCCATTCTTCTGCTTCTTCCTCAAACATAGTTACCCCTCATATTCCCACAAACTAATCTCATTTTTCTTTTATCTCCTCTTCATCATCAATTACGGCTAAACCTTCTATGACTTCAAAGTTTGGAAGTGTCTTATCACGATACTTACAACCAAGTTCATCGATACAGATATGACAACCCAGCGGGTATTTTTCGCCCAAGTGTTTACACACATTACAACCTTTCTTACAAGTATTATTCATTTTTCTTTTATCTCCGTTGTTTCAATTTTATCAAGCCGAAGTATTACAAATTCCATATTTTCGTATAAATCCTTAATCATCTTTCACCTCCGCAAATCTACAATCTGGGCTGTTAGCGATTGTGACGAATGTTCCGCCATCTCCGCAAAGCCGTGAAAAGATTGATTGACCTAAAACGGAAATAAAATTGTTTCTGATCTCCTCTTTGTTTGTTCGGTTTGTATTGCCGATGACAATAGATTGTTTACACCACTCATATCTAACATCAACAAGATAAGACAGATAGATGAAGTCGGCGCGACTTTCAAAGATTTTATCTATTTCATCTATCACAAGGTGGTCTGTGTTTTTGTACGTATCATCGATGAATTTGTACGGTCGTTCTTGTCCTTTGATTTTAGATAAAAGCACCTGTGCTTTCTCTATCTGCACCGAGTCGCCCTTTTTAACCCATTCACTGCATAAGCAATACGCAAGCCCTGTTTTACGTGTTCCGTTATTTCCTAGAATGAGAGCCGATGCTCCGTTTAACAGTTTGTTTACAAGGTTTTGATTGTTGAATGAGGCAATATCAAGGTTTCTGAACCTTAAAGGAGTTTTGTTTTCAAATCTTTTGATATTTTCTCTATTAACTTTCAACTTATGCAAAGCTGTCTGTTTATCCTGTTGTTTCTGAATTTCGCTAGTTATATAACGGTCGTAGCTTTCCTCCAGCTCTTTTCTGCCTGTTTCTCCGACTTCTATATAATCAACTCCAAACCTATTACAGTATTCCTGTATCTGCTTGTTTCTTTCAGATTGAATTTTCTGAAAAAATGCGTTGCCAGCAATATCACTCAATGTTTTATAATCTCCCATCTTTTAATTCCTCAAACAATTCTTGTGCATAAGGCAACGATTTAACCCACTCTTTAAATGTTACACTCCATTCTGTTAATTTATGCGAGTGTACACACCGTTGATTATACATATTCAAAATATTTTCATAATTCATAGTAACAGTTCTTGTTTGTAACCAAGATTCAGGCAACAATCTTATCAGTTCTTTCCAATAGCGTTTGTCTTTTGTTTCATTATAAAAACACCTCAAACCTTCAAGATGTTCAATCAAATTTTCCCAATATCTAATCAGATCCTCTCTACCTCTTATGTAAAACAAATCAAGATGTTTTTCAAAATCGTCCATCTCAAAGCAGTCAAACGTTATCGGCGTTGAGGCGAGTTTGTGCATTGTAGAACAACTGTTTGCGACCGTCCCGACCTTGTATGCGTCAAAATGCTTCCACCAGTACAATGGTGCGGTTATATCAACTGAAACAAAAATTTGACGTAAAAACTTCCGATGCTCGCTTCCTGCCTTAATGAGGGATTGCATGAGGTGCAAGTCGTTTTCACCTATGAAAAACTTTATTTCTTTATCTTCATCAAAATAAATTTTTACACCACCCCAAGAACACATATCCCAACCTGTATCTCTTGTATAAGAATCAGATTTATCCCAACTATTATGCGGATTTCGCATACCTCTGATTGCGTGTTCAAATCCCCATACTTCTGTGTGTTCAAATTTCATTTTCGCCTCCTTGTCACCGCAAAACTACACCATCTATGGATGGATAAAAGTAGCAATGTTTAAATAATTCATATAGATCATCTCTGTCGATATAAACAAATTGGTCTCCGTGTTTATTTTTAATTTTTTGCAATTTATGCATCAGTTCATCTATTGTCATAAATCCTTCACCTCTTAATAATTCCCTTCTTCTTAAAAATTCCTCTTTAGTCATTCTGTTGCCTCCTGTTCTACCTTTTCCCAACTTTCCAATTCTTTAGTGTTATACCAACTAGAACCAACAAGAAATATTAAAATTCCGTTTGTGCTTATATGTCTTCCAGTAACCATTGCGATTTCCGTATCTTTTTTTAAAACGTCACCGATTTTATATTCAACTTTTTTCTTTTCAGGTGGTGAAACTAAAAAACACAAATTGTATGAAAATTCGTGCCCTTCTAGAAACCGCACAGAAAATCTATCTCCCTCACCTTCGTTTTTGATTTTTGAAATTGTACCTAAATTATTATTGTTGTTTACATTGTCTTTCAATTTCTGCAAATCATTAGCAACTATGACTTTACTGCCTACCTGCACCTCGTCAGCATTTAATGCCGTGAAAACTTTTGTTTTATCAAACTCCATAATTAAGACTCCTTTTTATTATTCATAATAATCTTCCACTTCCACTAAATGAAGTTCTAATTTTGCGTCCGTTTTTCCATTATTGTTGACCGTTAAAACAAATTGAATTTTATTCAAACAGACAGCTTTTTTTTCTTTAGAATTTAAAACACACTCTATAGTTGCGTCACTAATTCCATACCTATTCTTTATAGCGTTCAAAGACCCTATGAGTTCTTCCATTTTCATAATTTTACCTCCTATATCGTTTTTATTAAGATAATAACATATCTTATTAAAAAAATTATAATACCAATTTTAATTGCAAACATTGTTAAATCAAAAATAACAATTAAAATACATTTCAGTGTTTCATTCAGATTGTATTGTGTTAATTTGTTCATTTTTCCTCCTTAAAACAAACTCAATTCCGAGCCGTTATCATTCACCGATTCAAACAGCGTGTTGTCTTTCTCTGCCGTCTCAATACGGCTTTTAGCAACGTTGTACCACTTGTCTATCATCTCGTAACCGATAAAATTTCTTCCCAGTTCTTTGCATGCAACACCTGTTGTGCCACTCCCCATAAAAGGGTCTAAAACAGTGTCACCAGCGCTTGAACCGACTATCACCAGATTTTTGACAATATTTAACGGCTTAATAGTCGGGTGTCCATACAGAGTTTTTTCTTTCTGAACTATCGGCTGAACAAAGTAATGTGTTTTATTGTTTGCACTGCCTGTTATTGCTCTGCCTTTGTGGTAGAAAAAAATGTACTCTATGTCAGGTTTTAACGTGAAATTGCAACTTGGAATTGCGTTTGATTTACACCACACCAAAATGTCATAAGGAACGCTGTGTCTCTCTGCAATTTCCAAATACTTACTTAATTGTTTTTTGGAACAAAAGAAAAAAGCATTAGGAGTTTTGCATACTCTGAATAACAGATCTTCTACAAACTCTTTTTTTATCCCTGTACTAATCCATTCAAGTTCGTGGTAAGATTTTTTCATTCTGCTATTGATAGGCGAATATTTGCCTTGCATTTTCCTGTTTTTTTCTTGCGTTAATTCATACGGAGGGTCTGTAAGCACCAAATCGACACTATGGTCGGGTATGGTGTTAATCATCTCGTAAGCGTCTCCGCACCTTATATCAATCATATTCTTATTCCTCTCCTATTATGAAAAAAATGAATGAGGCACGTTACGCAAACGCCCAGAGCTATACTCCGCTTCTTTCTCAAACATTTTTCACCTCCTCTTTAAGCCAGTCTGCATAATCGCCTAAATCTCCTGCACGCTTTCCGTCCAAATAGTCGCTTACTGCTTGCAAGCAAATTTTCTTTAAGAACAAAGCCGTCTCTTCTCTGTTTAATTCTTTCAGATAGTCATAATTTGTTTTTCTGTGTTTAAGTTTCATAAATAACTCCCTTTTTAAAATGATTGATTTTCATATATTTTTGTCCGCAACGCACAGGCGTCACACGGCTCAGAATTTTTTATATTTTTTAAAAAAAAGATTTATAAGAATTATGGTCAACGCAAGTTACATAACATAAAGAATTACAAAAATCAGAATTGATAAACTCTTGCAATTCTCCTTCTGTGTTAAGAATGTTGTTGTACCTTATTACTTCCCCGTCTGCTTTCATTTTTTTCTGCTTTTCTATTATCTGTTTGTCTCGGACTGCCTGTGCTAGAATTGCTCTGAACAGTCGCTTGTACGAACCTTCTATTGTTGGTTTGACATAGTAAAATTGGTGTTTCATTTTTCAACCCCTCTAAGTGCTTAAAAATGCCCTCTGTTTTGCTTACATTTTAATCGGTGGTATAATTTCACCTTTTTTCTAACTTTGATTAAAATACCCCCTGTTTTTTTGCTCTCATAAGGTTTCTACATCCTCACCGATAAGCTGATTGTCATATTGCCCTGTTACATCTGTAGGCTGGGCAATTTTGTACCCTCTGTCATAGCTCTGTTTTCTTAACCTTATCCAAGTGCGTACACAAGCCTTCCAGTCTTTCATTGGATTTATTCCGACTTTCCAGCCTTTGGACTCGTAGAAGTTCCAAAACGTATACGCTTCCACATCGTAGTTGTTTTCCTTTATGAATGTTTCAACTTCCTCAATCGTTGGTTTTTTGAAGATTTTGCGTTTTTCCGTATTATTATCAGATAATTTATTATTTGAATTATCTTCTGTTTCTAATAAATCAGTATGATTATAATTATCATTCGTTACTGACTCTTTTAAAGAACAAGAATTAAAAGAATTACCTGTTATATCAGTAAATAAATTATATCCCCTTTCTTTCTTTTTTATTTCTTTATCTTCTTTTCTTTTGTTACTTTTCTTTTCTTCTTTTTCTTTTTTTTTCTTTCTTTCGTTATTTTTGCATTCAATGTCCGATAATGTATGATTTTCTCCCATCTCCGCACCGATAACAGTTTTTTGTAAATCGTTATCCTGCAAGGAATTACTATCAAAACCGTTGGAATTACCGTTGGAATTACCGTTGGAATTACCGTTGGAATTACCGTTGGAATTACCGTTGGAATTACCGTTGGAATTACCGTTGGAATTACCGTTGGAATTACCGTTGGAATTTTTGTAATAAAATCTTGCATACCTAAGATTTGTCTTGATTTGCAACCTTATTGGCTGAGGAATTACGACATCGGTCGGCTCTTCCCCTGTCAACGAAAATTTAAAAATCGCAAAGCAAATGTCCTTTTGCTTTTCAATAGATAAATCTGCGATAAAATCAAGCCATTCTTCATAGATATACGCTCTTTTTCTCATTCCTCTGCCTCTTGAATAATGATGATGATTTTGTCCGTCTCCCCGTATGATTTTTGAGCTTGTATACAGGTGATTTGCTTATCATCTTCGTATGCAATGCCATTGAGACCGTCCAGTACTCCCTTGATTAGGTTGTCTATGTCAGGCTTGACTGTATACGCTATGTGATTATCAACTGCGTTTTTCTGTTTTTTTACGCTCCAGCTTTTAGGTGGAGAAAAGATAAAATGAAGTTGCACACACACATTGCCAGTCATTCTTTCAACGTGTTGCCTTTTCATTTCAGCTAATGCCATCGCCCCGACCGCTTCCTTGAATGATTTGTTTTTCAATGGGTCAACAGCCTTAACATATCCGTTCCAAGCTGAAAAGCGTGGGCGTGCCTGTGCCACCGCACGCCCGTTGTATGTGAAAATCAAAATCTGCTTATTTGTCATTTTTCCTTGACCCACCCAGTTCTAAATTGCGAGTACGCTTTTTCAATCGAGTACTTGCGAGCAAGTTCGGGATAATCCTTTTTAAAATCAGATTCGTTGAACTCTTCGCGGATTGTCTCTTTCGTGAAATATCCGCGATATTCTTTTAGTTGCCCTTCCTCGTTGTATGCTAGCCACTTCACCTCTTTGACACCGTGATTTTCACAGGCTTCTTTAAGTTTTTTTGTAAAGTCTTTATATTGTTTTTCTAAAAACTTATACGTTGCAAAATTTGCCAGGACATCTTTTGCCTGTTGCTGCAAATCGTAGGGCAAATTCATTGTTGCGAGCTCGTATTTTGTGCCGTTTTTCAAACTGTCAATCAGTCTGTTGTAGTCGTCCTCTGTTGGTGGTATCAGCTTAATTAGCTTGCTGTTTTCGCCTTTGAGGTCATCAACATAAAACTCGACTGATTTATGTTGCGGTAATAATCCGCACTCTTGCAAACCCCTATAATACAGATACGTTTGCCAGCTTACTCCGTTTTCGTTCCAAGCCGTTCCTGTTTTATGGTCGACGACTAGCAACGTGTCGGGCTTTTCTTTACTCATACCAAACAGGTCGCAAGTTCCAGCATAGTATTCAGTGCATAACATTGTTTCTGAATACCACTTATCGGACAATGGTAAAATATTCTTTATAAAGAATTTCAAATCTTTGGTAGGTAATGCCTTTTTAAGTCCTTTATACTTGTATTCTCCATTGTCTACTGTTTCTTTAATTTGCTCGTGTACAAGTGTGCCATACTCTGTTGCGACAAAGAATGCATCACTATCTTTGATAGCATCGGGAATTTCCGTATTTATCCCGACCGTTGTTAATAGTGTTGTGACGCTAGGCAACGGCTTATCATCGTAGGTGTACGTATGATTAGTTGAATTGAATATCAGCTTTGCAATATCAAGCATTGTTTGTTTCCTCTTCATAAATCTTCTTAAGGGTATCGGTCGTTATTTCATCAATGGACGTGCAACCTTTGAACGAGTCAACTATAGCCTCGGCAGGTATTCCGAGAGCCTCGAGTTTATTCAGAATTTCTGTTCTGTATGCCTGTTCGTCTGTCTGCGTCTGATTGGTGTTCTCGACTGTTGCTACAACTTCCTGTTTCTTTGCTCTTGTTTTTGTGCTTTTTGGTTGCGTATCAACCGTAGGCTGGTCAACTGGTGCATCAACATAATTCAACCCAAAAGTGCCGTCCTGTCTTATCTCAACAGCGGACTGGTCAGCTTCTATTGCAACCGCTTCGTTGATTTCGAGAGGAGCATATTTTCTTAATACCTTTTTCTGCAATGTTTTTAATGCCATTGCGTTAAAATCCGTCTGCCACGGTCCAGATTTAAATGTCTTGCTATGTCTTTGAGCGTGATTTAACACCTCATCGAGCGTCATAAACTCAACAGCGTTAAATCCGTCTATAAGTTCGATATAACAGAAATATCCAACGACTTTAGCATTAGGGTCTGTGTGGTCTTTCATCGGATTGAACTCGCCTGTGAGCTTGTTTCTGCCCATCCACTCGTCCGCATAGATTACGTCACTATGGAACTTCTTAACTTTGTGCGACCGTAAAGCCATTCTTGTAAGACCTCTAGTCATAATTTGAAATTGAGCCTTACTGCCATAAGGGATAATCGCCGCAAAACCAAGTTCAGGCAGAATTGGTAAACCGACCGATACTGCAATGCCTAATGCTCCGAGCAAAGACTGAGGCTCAACGTTTGCAAAGTTTGTGTTGCTGTTAATCAACGTGAGTGCGTTTGCAACCATTACTCTTGCATTTGCCTGTCTTTCTGCGACTGTTGCTCCCATTGCTCTGTCTGTTAATGCCTGCATTGTAGAGGGCAAATTCAGAGCCTGTGCCAGTGTCAACTGATTGTTGTTAGTTGCCATCTTTTTTCCTCCTAATTACAAGCTTGGGAAACTTGTTGCTTCCATCATCTTGTTTGATTTTTACTATTCTTAAAGTTGTTTTATCAAGTTATAAATAAATTTATCATTCGTTAAATTTTTTGTCAAGGAAAAATTTAAAAAATTTTTAAATTTTTTTAAGAAAATAAAAAAAACTGTACTCAAAACAGTACACAATATCTATTGAGTTCTTAATATCTGTACATATGTTTAATGTTATTGACTTGTCGGCAGACGACCTTAGCGTGATTAAAGATATTCAGAATAACATACTAAATCTCGATGCCACGGTTTAGGATACGTCTTTTCGTTTTTTGGCTGAAAACTTTTTTTTCGTTTATATTCATCGGTCGTATCTTTTGAGCGTTTAAAGAGTTTTCAAGCTCATCCCATTCAGAGTCGGTCATACTGTTCGCTTTTGTGTAATACAACATAGCAATATTACCGACAAATGTATCTAGTGCCTCGTTTCTGTTTCTGTCTTTGTACCACCAGCCTCTAGGGTGTTTTGTGTTTGGTGCTACATAATGCTCAGCCGTTAGCTGGCGAAAATATTCCTCATCCATACCTTGACCGAAAGATGCAAACATATATTTAGAGTGGTCGGGGTTGTCATCTTCTTTCAATGCTTTGTACAGATTTGCTTTGAGGATTGATACACCGGTTTCAATATAATAATAAACTCCGTCTGTTCTTGTTTTATGTTGCGACTTGCTGGCTTGCGTCCTGTTGTTTGCTGGTGTGTCTTTTTTCAGCGAGCTAATCGGTGATTGAAGATAGTCAGACCCTCTGCACGCTATGATTTTGGAATAATCGTTGTGGCGGTCAACAAATTGCGATACGCTTGACGTGTTATAGCTCCTGTCTATTCCGCTGGCGATTAAATTCACCCTAACCCCATCTTTTCTAGTGAAAATGTTGTTGTAAAACAAATTATCCCAGTCGTCCCATACCGCATTGTTAGGGTCGCTTGTGTTTGACCCTTGATGGCATAAGAGTATTAAGTGGTCGATTACATAAGGACGTAAATGCTTGCCCCATCCGATAAGCGTTGTTTCCAACCTTTCTTGTTGAACATCGGTAAACGATGTAAGAAAGATCACCTCGTTTGGAATTTCGCCTCTTGAATAGTCTGAATGATTGGCTCTGTCTAGAAGCCGTTCCCATTTAGGAACATCACTTGACGTTTCGTATGGCTCTGCGAGGATAGTATTGTAGAAAGACGTCATTTTTTCTTCGGAGTTTTCTCTTTGAGCTTCAAGATAGGTTGTTATACAGCTTTTCCAGTCTTGCCACCCTATCGGTGCCCATAATCCGCTTAGATGAAAGCCGATTTTCTGTGGGTCTGTCTCCACTGTGTTTGTAGGCATCCACCTTGCTGTTTTGAATAGATCTTCTTTTTGTTCGTTTCTTATCTTTGCTTTGCAATGCGGACACTCGTACCATACGTCTTTGACGGATAATCCGTCAACTATCCAGCTAAAGCGTGAAAATTCAAGTGTTTGCAATTCTCCACATTCAGGGCACTCAAAATAAAGTTCCCTCATATCCGTTTTTTCGTATTCGGCTTTGATTTGCGATGCTTTGTTTGTCGTAGTGGAACATAAGTAAATCTTATATCCAATATCGTTAAATGAACTTGTTCGTCTCCTTGCAAGGTCAATCGGGCTTCCCTCCCCTTTTGCGTCCAAAGGATAACTGTCTATCTCATCGGCAAATACATATCGGCAAGGGTTAGACCTGAAAGACGCAGGTGCTTCCGCGCTTGCAAAATACAAGGAACCACCTGCAAAAGTCTTTTTGCGGACTGTTTCGGCTTTTTCGTTTTTACGGCTCGTGATAAACTTTGATTTAAGGTTTGGATTTGCGTCAATGAAGGGGTTTAACCTTGATTGAACAAAGTTTTTTAGTTGGTCGTTATTAGAAAAACCAAACAGCATATTGGCAGGGCTATTAGAGATTAGATAAGATATCGCACAAATAAGTGCCTGTGTTTTCCCCAGCTGTGTTCCAGCATAAAAAACTATTTCCTTGTAAGGACTAGTCGGATGCAGACAGTTTACAATGTCAATCAGATAAGGCGTCCTGTCCAGTCGGTAAGCTCCCGACTCTGAAGACATTTCTGGCGGTAAAACTAGGTTTTGTTCGCACCAGTCTGTTATAGAAACATCGGGGATAGGTTTCAGCGTTTCTTTCAAGAGATTATCCAATTTTGGAATGTTCGGTTTAAAGTACTTGCTTAAAAAATTGTAAATTTTATCTTTGTTTATTTTTTTTCCTTGTTCCATCTTTTAATACCTTTGAGGCTGTCGCCTGTTTGTTTACAATATCAGTCAAAATGCTTCTTACAGTCGAGCTTATTATATTGTTGATTTCAGTAGACAGAGCCGACTCGGCTTCTTTAGAACTCCATTGTTTGACGCTTTTTTTAACCTTGCTTGCAATGAGGCTTGTTACCCTTGCAGGTATGTTTTGCACGCTAGCGGAAATGTTAGCTAATATTTCACCGTATATTGCAACGGCGTCTTCCATTGCGATAACTTCCCCAGCTTCCTGTAGCAGTTTTAGGTAGTTGCGGACTGCGTCAATGGCAAGTTTGTGTGCTTGATGATAAGCTACACTCCCTTTTGGCGGTGCCCCGTCTGCGTCAATATCAAGGATTTTGTCAAACGTTGATAGGTCGGACAGTTCAGGTTCATACTCATACGTATCTTGTATTTCAGTACTTCCTATATGTTTTTCAAGTTTATTAAAGTCTGTTGTTCTTGTTTTTGGTTTAGTTGTTTTTGCTTTGACTTTTGTGGGTTTTCCTGATTTTTCTGTTTCTTTCCAGCTATGATTTGTTTCTTTGGTACGGTTATTCTCCCACGCAGTAAGCTGTGTATCGGTGTCTATGTATTCTTGACCGTTTATAACGATTGTTTGCAGACGTCCATTTTTTATTGCGTTATAGATTGTTTGCCTGCTTACACCGACCAGTCTTGCAAAATCCAATTTACATACAGGGTTCATTCAAGCACCTCCTTTTTTGCAAAGTAAAATAGATTGCGGATATTGAAAGCGTTAATATTCCACTTGTCAGTAATTGTAAGCTCTCCCTTGTCAATTATATCTTTCAATATATCGTTGTTGAATTTGCAGTCTTTTATCCGTAGAAATTTCCTCAGGTCGTAGAAGTTCACAAAGTAGTATGTTTTTTTGTCGACCTTTGAAAAAATCATATATTTATTTTGCTTTATTTTTTTTACATACATATTTTTATTATAAAAAAAATTGCCCTATTGTCAATATATTATATATTAGGGCAAAATTCAATTTATATGAAAAAACTATAATTTAATCACTTGTAAAAATTAAAGTCTTGATATATAATTACTATATAAAGAGCGACCATAATTATGACTAGAACAGCAGAAGAAATAAGACAAGAAATAGCCCGATGGAAACAGATCAGAGAAAGTCAGCTTGATGTGTTAGAGTCGCTTGCAAGAGGCGGTCAGCATTTCGAGGAGCGTGAGGGTGACGCGTATACAGGGCTTACCCGTATGAAGGCAAAGGAAGCAACGGATGTTATTTCCATTGCAGAGAAAAAAATAAAGGATTTACAAGAAGAGCTTGCTGAGATTACTGGTGCGAAAAAGAAGTCTTCAAGAGTGATGTGGGGGAGCGGTTCATAATGAGTTTTTTTAGAAGAAAAATCAAAGCGGACAGTATTTACACTCATTCACAGAAAAGCGGTCAGACACGCAACTTTAATCCGATATTTCCCGATAATATAAACTACTTACAGAATTATGCGGTAAAAAAGGGGTTCACAGACGGCTTTGCTTTATCGATTAAGAACATTATCGGGTCGGGTATTGTAAACACCATTGTAAAAGAGGCGGTCGGTAACGGATTGAGTTGTGAAAGCTCAATAGACAGTGCTTTTTTTAAGAACATTCCACAGGAAAGAATAAACGAAATTCAAAAACAGATTGAGTCGTATTTTGCAATGTGGAGTTCAGACCCTGTTTTATGCGACTACAGAAATGTAAGCACGCTGGGCAAACTGGAACAGATGATTTTACGGCTTGCGGTATCACAGGGCGATGTTTTTGTGATTGTAAGAATTGAAAAGGTTGGAAGTGTGTATTTTCCGCAGTTGGAGCTTGTTCACCCTTTATTGTGCGAGTCGCCTAACGGAGTTGATACGGACAGAATTATAAGCGGTATTGAGTTCGATAGAAAAGGTCGCGAGGTTGCGTACTATTTCAAGAAGATTGATAATTCTCAGCCGAATAGTTATGAATGGCAGAGAATTACAAAATATTCACGCAACGGACGAGTACAAGTGGTGCACGCGAAATTCAATGATGTGCATCCGTCACAGGCTAGAGGAAGAAGTCTTTTAACGCCTGAGACAGAAAGTCTTATCCAAATAGACAGGTTCATTGACGCTAATCTGTCCAAAGCGGTGATGCAAGCTGGTATCTCTTACAGCATTGAGAAAGACTTAGGCGTTGTTGAGGAAGCCACCTCGACTCTTGATGAGATAAAATCAGCCGTAATGCAGAGCGATGAGGAAACGCTAGGTCAAACCACATACAGTGAGGGCGGAGACGCTCCGTTAGAGATAAAGCCGGGAATGACAATAGAAATGAGACCGGGCGAAAGGTTAAAGAGTTTCGAAAGCTCCGCACCGGTCACAGGTTTTAAAGAGTTTATGCTGGCTATGGCTGATGTGCTTGCGTCTGATAACGGTATACCATCATCAAAACTGTTTAAGAAGTTTGACGCGTCTTACAGTGCCTCGCAAGCGTCAATGCAAGAGGCTCATAAAAATGCGGAATACTGGAAGTCGGAGATATGCAACTCTGTTTTAAATGAAATCTATTCACAGTTTGTGTGGTGCTTGGCAGTACAGGGACTTGTTGAAATGGACGGATATTTTGACAGTGAGTTTAACAGAAAGGCTTGGTCACAGGTGCAGTGGTACAGTCAAGCGTTAGTTCACATAGACCCAGTGAAAGCGGTAAATGCGTCAATGCTTAAAGTTAAATACGGCTTTTCCACTTATGAAACTGAAACAAGAAATCTTACAGGTCAGTCTTGGGACACTGTTGTGGATAAACTTGCAGACGAAAGAAAGCGGATAATTGACGCAAACACAGGTCTTGCTAATCCGCTGGGACTTGATGATATATCAGAAATTGAAGAGGCAGAAGATGACACAGAAAAGAATAATGTTGAAAATGCCGACAGTTGAAACAGAAATACCTGAAATTAACACAAAAAATGGCAACTTGTTAGCTCGTTATCGAGCTAGCGTTGGCTATGTTACAAGTGTTAATGACGGAATAGGAATTGTAGAGATAAATGACGCACTTGTAAGTGAGCCTCAGCTAGGCTTTTTTGGCGGAATTGACTACAAAGCACTGTCAGCGATTTTGGAAGATTTTGAGGAAGATGACGCAGTTGAAAAAGTTGTTATAGACATCAACAGCCCGGGCGGTGCGATAAATGGTCTCTATGAGACGCTATCAGTAATGAAAGCATTAAACAAACCAGTATACTGTTTTTCAAGTGGGTATGTTTGCAGCGCATCATATGCGATTGCAAGTGCCACGAAAGGAATATACGCAACACCACAGGCACGCATAGGAAGTATCGGGGCTTATATGGAGTTTGTGGATAGTAAAGACTTCTATGAAAATGCTGGAATAAGACATATTAGTTTTTACGGTCAAAATTCAGATATGAAAAATTTAGACCCTCAAACAGACAAGGGCAAAGAAATGTATCAAGACGAAATAAACAAAGTTGAAGATATGTTCCTTAGTGCTATTGCTGAAAATAGAGGAATTGAGAAACAGGAAGTTATCGAAAATTTTGGTCACGGACAGGTTTTTTTTGCAGACGAAGCAAAAAACAGAAAGATGATAGACGGAATTGTTGCAAACTTTGACGAGTTTATAACTATGATTAAAGGAGATAAATATATGGCAGATGACAAGAAAGAAGTTAAGACAGGGGCAGACCTTGAATATCGCATTGAGCAGGCAAGGAATGAAGCTGTTAAGGCAGAAAGAGAAAGAGTTAAGCAGATTGGCTCTTTCGGCACTGTTAAGGACGCTGGCTTGAAAGCGTTGGTGGACAAGGCTCTTGAAGACGGAACATCTTTGGAAGCGTTTAAACTTGTTTTTGCGGACAAGGCTCTTGAAGTGTTAAACAGACAGGGAGAAAAGGCAAGGAACGTTTTGGAGACAGAAAAGGCGGAGTCGGAGAATATCCCATCAATAACAGGTAAAACCCCAGTTATTGAAAAGCCGTCAGCTAAGCAGAAAGCAAAGATGATACTTGACGGATTGAATCAGAGAGAAAAGGAGGCAAAGTAATGTCATACGAAATTAACCCAGTTAATTCTTTTTGCACAGGTGAATTTAACACTAAAAATGCAACTCTTAAACAGAACGCAAGCGCGACCGCAGACGTTAAGGCTGGCACACTTCTTTATGTTGATGATGACGGAAAGATGAATGTGTTTACAGACGAGGTAAGCACAGCGTCACCTATTGCGGTTCTTTTGAATGATGTAACGGAAACAGCCATTAAGGCTGATGATGTTGTAGCAACTGTTATCTATGGAGCTAAAGTATCAAAAAAGGCTCTTGAGGCGGTGAATACAGATGTTACTATTACAGACGCTCTTGTATGGGAGAGTTACAAGAACGGTCTTGATATTATTGACGAGCAGTAAGGAGGGAAAAGATGCCACACGTTTATAATGAAGAATATATTGACGTTCTTAGATACGGCTTGCAGGGCAGAGCGGTTAAGATGTCAGACCGTATCAAGAACACCACTTTTTTGAGCAAGGTATTGTTTGGCGGAAATGGAGTAATTACAAAAGATAGGTCAATTCAGTTGAAATTGCAGAAAAAGGGGCGCCCTCTTGGAAGTCAGTCTGAATTTGGTGCGCACGCAGATATGTATGACGGCAGAACTGGCTTTGAGATTGTTGACGCAGTTTTCCCATACTATCACCATCAGGAAATAGTCACACCCGAAGACCTTGAACAGTTGAGATTTGACGAGGATTTGCTTAATCCGTATACAGAGGAACAGAGAGCTATTCTGCGTCTTGCGGACGCTCGTGATGATTTACAGACGAGAATTGATACAGATGTGGAGGTCACGCAGGCGATGTCAATTCTTAGAACTGGCAAGATTGCGGTCAAGGGTTATGGAGAGGTAGACTTCAAAGTTCCTTCAACTTGTTTCTACAATGCAAGCTCTAACAAACTGTCTAGTGCTACAGACAAGGTTAGCTGGCTTCGCACAATGTGCGATAAGGCAAAGACAAGCGGTAAGCTCCCTACGATGATTATTGCTCCGTATTCTGTAATTGCGGTTCTTTTGAACGACAGTCAGATTTTGACAATGCTCGATAACAGACGCATTGAACAGGACGGATTGAAGTTTGAGGCTTACAATGACAACCTCGTAGCATATCACGGCAAGCTCGCTATTGCTGGATACGGCAATTTATCTCTGTTGTCTTATGACGGCACATATACAGCAAGTAACGGCACCGAAACCGATATTTTCCCAGACAAAACAATGCTGTTTGCAAGCGAGAGAATCGGCAACACAAACTATGGCGGAATTTATCAGAGTACTAAAGTTGGTGTGTCTGAAAAGGTTGCGTCAAAGGGAGCTGACAATATTTGGCTCGATGACAAACAGGGTCAGCCGTTTATCTTGCACGTTGAGAGACAGTCGGCTCCATTGTTGAGTCCGGCACAGATTGGCGGATGGTGTTTCGTGTCAAACGCAATAGCTTGATAGGATTGTGTAATGTACGTCAAAGAGAGCGATTACAATTTACAGCACGGTGAAACAAGCACCGAGCGTCAAAACATTTCAGTTTTGGTAAAGTATGAAAATAAAGAGTACCCCATATCAGGAACTTTTTATAACTACTATCAGCGTGAAAAAGTTGACGGTCGGTACACTTCCAATCTGCCTTCGAATACTATGATTTTCAAGACCGTAGTTGAGGCAATGCCTGTTGAAATTCCAAAAGGAGATTATGCAGACGTCATCATTGAAATAGATGGCGTCAGCTATTCTGTTAGATTTGTGAACGTATATACAGGACGTGTCGTATTTACGCTCAAACCTTATGAGGACACAGAATGGGTGTAGTCAATTCAAATATAAGCTCAAAAAAAACAGTTCTTGAATTGGAAAAGTGTCAAGAAATACTATTTGAGTTTGAAAAGAAAGATTTGCAAAAAGCAATGAAAGATACTGTTGGATTGGCAAGCCGTCTGTTGCGTAAAGAGATTGAGCCTAAATTCTTTAAACGTTACAGATTAAGAGGCACGAAATTAAATCCGGCTAACACAGAAAGTTACAACTTAACAAAACGTGTTGGACGCAATGGGGTTCGGTCAATCGGATATTATCTCCACGGAAGGAACAGTCATAAATGGGCAAATGTCTATATTAAGATACTGAACTGGTACGAGGAAGACGTAATAGTAGGTGTTGGATTGTCTGGGCGAAAAAAACCTTACACAAGAAAAGGAACACATCTATTTACACGTGCAGTCGCTCCGATTGCAGAGCCTAAACTTAATCTTGCCGCTGAAATGGTAGCATTGCAATTAAGAAGCAAAGCGAAGGAGAAAAATTTATTATGAAGTCTGAACTTCTGGAAGATAAGGCATTCCTTGATAATGCGTTGACGATAATTAAAAACAAGCTGTCTTTAGAAGCGTTTAATGAGTATCTAGTAAATAGCGGTCTTGAAGTCCCTATTGTAGTAAAAAAAGGCTATCCGAATAAGACGGAATTTAAAAATGTTGAAATATACGTAAATACGTCATCTTATGGTGATAGTCTGAGATACACCACAGAGGATGCGGTTATCGAAGTGGCGATTATCGTAGACGTTTTTTTGCCTGATAACAAAGTAATGTTTATTTGGAAGTATCAAGACGCAGTAAGGGAATGGTTAGAGCAGTTCTTGGTCGGTAGAGAGCTAATCGAGATTGTCGGACGGACATATACAAAAGCCGATGGTGAAAGTGCTAATCACTTCACCTTGCTATTAGACGTGCTTGCGGATGTGCTATGCGATAATAATCCGCTAGAAGAATAATAAACTGATAAAAAAGGAGACACAAAAATGGGTGAAAGTTTTAAAGATAAAACATTAGGGCGTGACGTTATCTATTGCTTATTAAATGAAACAGTGATAGAGGGTGACGGAAGCACCACAAAAGTATTGGCTGGTCATCTGTTTGCAAAAATCAAGGTGGCGGACACTAGTTCAGCGATAGGAACAGGGACGCTCTATGCAAACATAAAGCTGGGCAAGGCTACAATGGCACAGGCGGACATTACGCTTGCAAGCGGTGATAAGGTTGTAGACCTTGGAGACCCGTTTGAGCTTAATTCAACAGGTGAAATGAAGTATCTTGTAGGTTTTGCTCGTTCAAAGTCAATCAATTACAGTAAGTCTACTGTAGATATGACAGTCGATAAGGACGAGTTCACGGATCAGCGTTCAGACGGTCTTGTCGCTATCAGCGGAGACATTAACGGTTACAAGCTGAACTGTAATGAGTCAACGTCAGCGACATTCAAACTTGAAAATATGTTTATTGACATTGTTGTGCAGAACGGCACAACAACAGAAGGATCTACCTATGAAAAGTCGACACCTATTGTGGTGCTTGCTTTGATTTGGCAGAAAACTATCAACGCTGGCGGACTTGTTGAGATTGACGTTGTACCTGCACAGATAACTTCAATGGGTGATAGCGCAGACTACGGCTCTGCAACTACACGCAATATGAGCTGGACAGGGTGTGCAAAGTCTGAAAAGGGTGTTATCCCGACAAAGTGTCACGTAACAACAAAGGCGTCCACTTGATTAAACAGGGGGTGTAAAAGCCCCCTATTTTGAAAAAAAACAAAATAGAGGAGATTAAAAAATGGCTTTAAAACTTGATTTATTAGACGCAACAAAGGCAAATCCTAACAACACTTTCGATTTACCGATAAGGCTTGACGGAGAATTTGCAAAGTATGACAAGCAGATTGTGTGTGTGTGCAAATATTTGAATGCTGAAACACAGGAAAAATGCTTTATTGATGACGCGGATGGCAAAAAGATGATAAGCCCTGTTACGTTATTCAGACTCCATTGCAAGGAAATTCACGGCTTGACACATACTGTTGACGGTCAGGAAGTTGAATATACAGCCGATGAAATAAGCAAGATCAGGAAGGGTGACGCAAGATGCGACGGAAAGTTCGCAGGGCATATCATTGATAACATTATTCAGCAGGTCGCGGCGGCGGTCGTTACAGGTAGTTCCCTCAATGATGAAGAAATAAAAAACTGATCTGCGGACTACAGGCGACTTTATCGGGATTACTGGGTAAAAAGCCCGACCCATTGGAGAAATTGATGGGTAAAATGGGCGGTCACCCGATGCCTGGAGTCCAGCTTAATGACGGAACAACAATTTTTGACTTTCCTACGCAAGAGGAAATAAACGAGCAAGACACACCTTTTTTAAGTGCGTGTCTTGCTCTTAATAATAAGATGTCCATTTTCGGCTTACCTCACGGTCAAGGGTGGATAAGCGAGCGAAATACAGTATTGCAGATTAGGGAAATATGCAAGGCAGAAATTAGCAAATACGAAAACTGGGCTATGAAAAACCAAAAAAACCTTGACGATAGATAATAAGCGTTATGAGGTGTTTTGAGAATGGATTTACATATTAGATATGATACGTATTACAATGGTGACGGCTACGAAAAAGCCATAAGAGACCTTAAAGCTCTTGAAGCGAATTATAAGAACATTACAGAAAAAACCCTCAAAACACCGATGAACGCATCGGGCGCGTTGACAAATATTAGGAAAATATTAAACACGCAAGTCGGAAAAGGTGTTGAATATGATGCAAAAAAAACGGCAGAAGACTACGTAAAACAATATCTGAAAGTCTTACAGACTTCCATACAAAAAGGAACTGATGTAAATGCGGTAAAAAAAGCATTCAGTAACTTTTCAAAAAACCTGATGACTATAGACCCAAACCTTGCGAAGTCGCAAATGGCGGAATTTCAACAAGTTTTAAATAATGTTGAGCAAGGAACATACAGGGCAAGCAACGCATTTACACGTTTTTTTGACTCTTTCAAAAATCAGTTTAAAACAGTTTTTTCGCGACTCATTGGTATAAACCTCGCAATTAAGGCTTTTGGCAAGTTAAAACAGGTGATAAAGGAAAGTCTGCAACTGTACGGAGAGGCAGAGCAAAAAATGTCAAAATATATGTCGGTTTTTGACAAAGCCTATAATCCGCTTATGAACGCAGTTCAGCTTGCTAACAAGCTGGGGCTTGCGACTTCCACAACGGCAAACGCTTTAGCAACTATTGGCGATATGTTACAGGCTCAAGGTGCGACTGTTGTAGACAGTTTACAGTTAGCAACTGAGTGGGCAGAGAAATTACAAGACATAATTCGTTTTAAAGATTTAGGAATAAGTCTTGACGAGTTTGCGTCAAACTTTATGAGCGGCGCAATGGGTAATACTCGTAACTTTAGGTCGTTTGGCTCTGTTGTGCGTGAAAGCACTGTGGAAATGGAGTTGGCAAAAAAGGGAATGAGTCAGCTTACAGGGCAAACGCTTGAATACGAAAAAATGCTTATCAGAGCTAACCTTGCATTAAAACAACAGGATAATGCTTTGGGGGCGACTAAAAGGGAGTGGGATACATATCTAGCGATTAAAGAGCGTTATGATGAAGCGCAAAAAGCCTTTAAGGAGAATGGTCTCGGTTTTATAGCTACATTTTCTCAAGGGTGGATGAAACACTGGACTCCAGTATTGGAAAATGCGGCAAAAAAAGCACAGGCAACAAAACTATATGATAATTATGACGTTAAGAGCGGAGAGGAGTTTGCGTCACCGTATAATCTACAAAATGAAAAAGATTATAAAATGTTTGTTAATGAAATAGAAGATGCGTTAAATAATTCAGAATTTGCAGAAGTTAAAGGTGATGAAGACTTAGATGAAATAAAAAAATATGCTCAATATATATATGGTCTTATGGTGCAGTTTGGAGCGTCAATGGAAGACTTTAAAAAAGCAATGAAAGATGCTGGGAAAAGTTCGCTGTTGATTGAAAAAAATGTTGCAAATATATTTGCAGAAAACAAAGCAGTCTTTGACGCAAACAAACAGAAAGTTCTTGAAAAGAACGACTACGACAAAGCGTATGAACAAGTAGTAAACTTTGAGGAAGCAATAAACGCTATTGAGGGGAGATTATCGGTAAGAAGTAAAGCCGTTGACTGGGATACTCTACAGGAGACTAAAAAAAGATACGGAAAAATCAGCGACACTTTTAATGCGGAAAAAAACACTGTTTATTTGGAGCTGGGTAAAGACGCAATTAACAGTGTGGTAAATTCTACCTCCTCAAACTACGGAAAGGCTCTTGAAGAGAGTTTAGGTCAGTACCAAAGAATAGACTTGTTGAAAGACCAAGAAAAAACATTTAAATCCCTCTATGAAGTGTTAAAAAACACATACAATATCAGCGGTGGTGTAATTGATAATGACGAGCAGAGTGTTTTAGATGCCATCTTTGAATTGCTGAAAGCAAACATTGAAGAGCAACAAGCAATTACCGGCAAAGAAGAGAAACAGGAAGAAAAGTCTGTTTTGGATATAGACGCTGAATTAAAGAAGATTGCAGAGGGTGACGCATTATTCTTTGCAAAACAGCTTGAAGAAGCAACAGGCTCTTTTGATTTGCTTAATGAACAGGTTGGCGGTATAGCGTCTCTTTACGAAAGAGCTTATGACTTGTACAACGAGGATTTAACTATCACTGAAGCCGAACAAGCGGAGTTGCAAAAGATTATTGATAGTTATGTTATTTATAATGGTTTGTTACAGGACGCAATAAACCTCAAAAAAGAAGAAAGCGATGCAAATGATTATTTTGAAAAGCTCGGAGAAGATTTTGAAAAAAACGACTTTATAAAAGGAAAAAGGGCAGAAGGTTATTCAAAAAAAGAAGCTGAAAATTTGTGGAAAGTAGAAAAAGAACTCTTAAAAGCACGAAAACATTTCAATGCATTAAGCAAAGACGGTGGACAGACAGCGTTAATAAACGGTGAATTAAAAACTTGGGAGGAAGTTGAAGACGCTATAAAAGCGAATATTGAAGAAATTGGAAAAAACACAATGGCAATATCTAGTTTGTCAGATGTTTACAAAAATTTAATGGGCGTTCTTAACACTGGAACAGGCGATGTTCTAGGCGACCTCGGAACGGCTCTAGGTGCGTTTGTGGTCGGGGCTTTTGAACAGACAGGTTATGGAAAAGTTATAAATGCTGCAATTCAAGGTTTCCAAAATGGCGGAGTGTGGGGAGCGTTAATCGAAGTCGTTATGTCCGTATTGGACAGACTGGACGGCTTTGACCGTTTCCAAGAGCTGGGCGAGGAATTTTTAAATATGTTTGCGAATATGTTTGACCCTCTTATGCCTATGCTCACAATGATAGCTGAAACAATAAACGCTTTAGTGCCTCTCATCGCATCTGTTGTTTTTCCGATTATGAAATTCATATCAATGATAGTTGTAGGTATTGAGGGAACACTAGGAGAGTTGACAAGTGCCGTCTTGGGGATTGTGGAGTTTTTTACAGGCGATAACTATGTTAATCCGATTAAACAGGCTTTGTATAACACGGCAGAAGACTTTGGAATATCACACGGCAACGGCTCTTGGGATACCGCCCTCAAACTTATGGGCTACATTGGAAGTATGACCTATCAGACAGCCTCAAACACTGAAAAGACAGACTCGGAGAAATTACAGGCTTGGCAAGAGATGTACGAAAACGGTCTTATTTCTTTGAGCGAGTTATCGGGGCTTTGGAACAGTTTAAAAGGTGTTCAAACTGATTTGGTTAAAACATATGATTTTGGCTCATACAGGTCGGTCGGAAACACTACAACAGTTTATCAAGATGACGTGAAAATAGTCATTGAGGGCAGTAACCTTAATGCGGAAGAGATAGCAATTAAAGTCGCCCAGTATTGGGAAAGACAGAGAAGAGCTGGAGCTAATACAAGCTGGACGGCAGTATCCGCTTAAAAATGGGGTGTGAAATGATTAAATATTATGTTGGCAATCAAGATATAAGCGACATTATAAACAGTAAAAATACAAGCATTATCACGTCTCTATGCACAAATACGTTTATGAGCGCGACTGATGAGGCGTCATTTTCAGTTGTTCCTCCTAGGGATTTGACGCTTTATCAGTCTTTAATACAAACAGTCCTATCCAACAGAGATAGCGGAGCAAAAACAAGCGTAAGAATAACAAAAGACAATTCTGTAATTTTTAACGGCTATATGGATTATAGCGAACTTTCCATAATCTCAACCAAAATAGCTGGAAACGTAAAATTTAATGCTAGAAGTCGCATAATCCTTTTTGATAGTATTTGTGAATTAAACGCTGGATATGAAAAGACTCAGACTTTCACAATAATACAGGATTTATGTGCTAGTTTGTCTCAACAGTTAGGTGAAGTCCTTGAAATAGAAAGGGGCGACCTTCCATTATCCAAAAAAGTTAGCGCTATTGCGTTTCAAGAAGATGACGGCAAAACATACCGACAATGGATTGACACAATTTTACAAGAAGCTGGCGGTTATGTGCTTTATTATGACTGTCTTGCGGACAAGTTCACAATAAAGAAGATAGCAAGAACTTCTACAGGAAATGAGTCGCAAGTAGTCTACAGATTGGATAATAAATTAACCACACAGCACAATATTTATGATTATGACGGAGTTTTAGTTAATTATCCGACAATTAGCAAACGTGAAAATCAAAACCTTTACGCACATAGTATTGATGTGAGTTTAGACGCTCCTAATTATGATGACTCTTTAGCATACTCAATCGGCGAATATGTTGCTTATAACGACAATACGTATCGTTGCAAAGTAGAAATAACAACTCCCGAAAGTTTTAATCCCGCAAAATGGGATAAGGTTTCGACATCAATGCTTTTTGGTGAGCAGGTGAAGCCGACTTATTATTTCCCCGAAGATGCGGACATTAAAGCAAATTATTTTGAGTATGATGTAAAAGGATTAGACAGGGAATATATAACAAAACAGAGCCGTCTTCAAAATGAAGACCTTGCACTGATATACGCAAAGGATTGTCAGTATGAGCTTATAAGCTCCCCTACCCTCTCTTTATCCCCTGCGTTGCCTAACATCGAATACACAGGAATTACGTATCTTCCAAGAAAGGCGTGGATTGTTTTCAGAAATGACAATGCGTCAGCAAGCAACGTTACTGGATTTTCAATCACTGGAACAGTCATATACAGGAGCAAAAATAACCAGATTACGGCACCAATATCAAGGGTAAGCGGTCAAATTGTCTCAACGGTTACCAATCCCGAAGAATTGACAGCTACGACTATTACAGAATTAGCAGACGTAAAGGAATTTGCTAACTTTATTTACAACTTCCACAAATACGGTCAGACAATAAGTCAGTGGACGGAAACTCCCGACTATAATATCAGCTCAATAGGGGCTGTTGTGAATGTTGTACACAAAAACAGTGGAATAGTTTTTCCGTCCGTTGTTACAAAAGTAGAATATTCTTTTAACGGCTCTATTATTTTGAGGAACATAACGGCAGTATCAATCAAAAACTTTGAAAACTGGAATAATGACGATTTATATGTAAGCGGAAATGACAAGAGCGTCAAAGAGGTTATTCCGCCCTCTACAGTTATCGAATATAGCTACGGCTCGGAAGAGCAACCTTTTAGCGAGGAAGTTGGTACTAGTCAAACAGACAATGTTGTTGGTTTCAGCTCAACAGTGCTAGGTAATGGAAACTGGACATCTGAACAGCTTGAAGAAGTAGCAGGCAAATATATATGGGTCAGAATTGGCACATACACCCCTCCTCAAACTAAAGAGCAGATAACAAACTGGGTTGTTTACAGATTAGCTGGACGCCCTAAAGAATTTAATTTGACCGCCTCTTCATACACATATGTTAGAAATATGCGTAATCCTAGAGGGTATAGCGTCATTTCTCTTTATCCGCAAATGACAGGATATAACGGAATGCCGACTCTTAAGGTGTATATCAATTCAGAGGGCGGAAAAGAGTGTACATATTTCAATAATCAGACAAATATATTGACCGTTCCTTACAACGTGTCTACAGATATTAAACGCTTAGTGTGTGTGTTTGAGCTTAAAACGGAAACAGAAAACATCAAGCAAACAATAGTGCTTGAATTAGTTGACACTACAGGCGACATATCAGTTTTCGGGCATACCATAGAGCCTAAAACAGCATCTTATGATGCGGTTGCTATGGCTTGGGTTGATGAGAAAGGCAATTACCTATTGACTGGCGACTCATACGTGCTTGTCAACAAGAAATATATACCGACAACAGACGAAGTAATAGATACGTCAAAAACTTATTATAAGTTCAGCGGAGGAAATTATTACAAGGCAAATGATTTAAGTTATTTTCCCTACGTCAATCAATACCAAACAACAAGACTGTATGAGATACAAGCAGAAAGTAAGGTGATGGCATTCACAGGAAGCGAATGGCTTGACTTGGCAAATAGTCTCAATAGGGACACTTATCAATATTACGACAGAAATCTTATAGATAATATCTCTAATGTGTTTGACGTGTATAAGGATGTGTACGGTAACGCAAACCACATTGAGGCAAACGGGTACGACTGGTTTAAACAGATTATCGCTCAATATATCAATGCGGTCTACTATCACGTAGGCGGAGCTATATATGGCGGTGCTTACAATTATCAAGGTGTTAATCCGACTAATGGTCGGGGCTTCTACCTTGATAAAGACGGCAATTTCAAAGCATATGGCGTAGACATAGCAGGCAATAGCTTCATTCACGGCAATACAGTCATTGGCGGTACTGTGCTTAATACATTAGACGATAGCAACGAGAGTGTCAAAATTTTTGAGACTCAAAAATCTACGGAATATGGTGTTGAGTTTGAAGCAAAATATTTGCAGAGTTCAAAGTCTTTCGCTTGGGAAGAGCTCAGGAACGTTTTAAACGGATACTATGAAAGAAATTTGACTAATAACAATATAGCAACACTTAAAGAAGGGGCATATATTAACGGTAAATTGGTAAAATATATTTGTATTGGCAGTCCTTCTTTTGTTGAAATTTCTGAAACGATAGGAAATACAAGCAATGAAAACACATATATTGAAACGACACATTTCACAGTTCCAAGCAATTATCCGAAAATAACTTACAAAATGACAGTAAGACAGACGGCAGCATCGGGTTCAAACTGGGGTGGCGGAGACCTTGGTTATCGTTACGGCAGAGTTGACAGAGTTCTTATAAGAGACGGAAAGACATATATAAGCACCATATTTGAAGCAAGTACAAATGGAGGGTCTTTGTTTGGCGATGGACTATGGGGTAGAATAACAGACATTGCCTCTTTAGGTATAACAAACGTAGTAGGCGGTTGGGTGAACGGCTTAGAAGTGCAGGGTGCAACTTATACCGAGTCAATCACGTTGCAAAGCAACGATACCGTCTATTATCGTGTTTACGGAGCAAAAAAAGACAAGCACAACCACAGACAAGAAAACGGTTACTATTCGGCAAAAATAGAGTCCCATCCTTTTGTTGACGGAGCTAATATATTAGACGCAGACAAAAACTACTTAGGGACAATAAGCTCATTGTTGCAGGAAGCAGGCTTAAAAGAAAAAATTTGTTCGCAGCCTAGTGATGGATTTATCAATGTAGTTCCCACCCAATTAACTTGGAGCGGAAACCCTGATATGACATTTAATTATAATACTTGGTCGCTTGAAGATCTTAAACCTTATTATAAAATGACAATATCAACATATGTTGAAAATAATTCAACGGTAACAGACGGGCGGAAAAGAAATCTAACTGTATTTGAGCCTTTAAAAAATGGCGTTCCAGTTGCGTCTACACCTTTGTTACGCAATACCTCGCAAATTGTTTGTTTCTCTGTTACGAACTGGTCATTGTCAATGATAATACAAGGCAACGGCGAAAACAGTGTTTATAATTTCTATACAGACTCATACGGAGATCCGTTAGAATTTAATTTCTGTTTCAAGTGTTTGGCTCGCGGTTATGGAGCTTACAGTACAAACTTATTCCCATTGCTTGATAATGAGTCAGTATTAGGAAGCGTAGGCAATTTAGGGTCACCATCGGAAAAATGGAAAAATCTGTTTTGCACAAACGGCAATATTGATAATCTTAATGTCAATTCTATGCTTGTAAACAACCAAACTCCAGTATATGTAATTGACTCTTACAATAACGGCAACTCTTGGTGGAGAAAATGGTCGAATGGTTGGATAGAACAAGGCGGAGTTATTCAGATGACAAGAGGGTCTACCAGTTCAATTCAGTTCAGCTCGCCTTATATTCCGTTTGCGGATACAAATTACACCGTGCAATTAACAGGCAGACAGACTAATTTGAACGCAACAGCCACGCTTTGCGCGTCACCGACAAATGTAAGTTATGCGACTGCGTGGTATTATTCCAGTAGTTCATCTTTTAATCAGATTGAAGTTAGCTGGGAAGCAAAAGGATATATGCAGTCATAGGGAGGATTAAAAAATGGCAACAATTAAAAGTATCAACGAACACGACTCAGCACCTTTATACAGTGCAAATACTTATAATGTTTTGGTTGAAAATGCAAACGGAAACCAACATCTTAAGACCCAGCTGAGCTATTCAGGGCTTGGAATAATTGCAAATAATTTTGACACATCATCTAAAGGATATGGAGTCGGAGAAATATTTTTTTATGACGGCTTACTCTATGAGGTAACGGAAATAATAAGCATAAATGAGACGTTCGACTCAAACAAAGCAATACAAGTAACGCTGAATGACTTGCGTCCAAAATATACGCAGATAACTTTAACGGCTGCAAATTGGTCAGACAACGAACAAACAGTAAATGTTAGCGGAATAACAGAAAACAGCAATGTTTTTGTATCAATAGCACCGTTATCCATTTCGGAAGGTGTCAATTGCGGTGTTTATTGCTTATCGCAAGCAACGGGTAGTCTAACTTTTAGTTGTGAAACAGTGCCTCAAACGGATATTGAGGTTAATCTTAGAATTGAAAATTAAGGGGTTGAAAATGATATTTAATACAATTTACGGAGCAAAGCAAAAAAACACCGTTGAAATCGATTTTTGTGATATGCGGTCAGGAAGTCAAAATAAATACTGTATCGGCTATAGAGACGTCAATGATAACGATATTGTTTTTCCTGTTACTGTTACTATGACTTTAACGGAAACGAAAAAATATTACACGCCCAATGATTTTAACTGGACTCCCGTTTTATCTGATAGTCAGCCGGATAATGCTGAATATTTGGAGTTCCCGACTAGCTATACGCTCGATAACGTAAATTTACGTAGCAACCAAACAATAAAAAGCGTTTGCATCCCTGATACAGTTAGTGGAGCTTTACAGTACAGTGCGTTTAATGGTTGTAATAATTTAAGGTCTGTTCATATTTCGGACTTAGCTACAACGATACCATCGTATTGTTTTTCAAACTGTAAAAAACTAACTAATTTTGTTTTTCCGTTTAACTGCACCTTGGTTGGTACATTAGCATTCGCTTCTTGCGAAGCGCTGGAACAAATAGTCTTCAACAATTCTATTACTAATATCGGAAGTTATGCCTTTATGTCCACAGGACTCACAAGTGTCAATATGCCCGACTCGATAGTTATTGTGCAGGAATATTGTTTTTATGACTGCAAGAGTCTTAGATCTGTAAGACTATCAGCTAATTTGTCAAATCTTTCCGAAGGTGTTTTTGCGGCAGACATAGCCCTGCAAAGAGTAGACGGGGACGAGGTTTATGCTGTTTACGGCGGTGCATTTATGGGGTGTACTAGTTTGCAGAAACCTATAGAAACTTCGAATATAATATCTCTTAGCGGTAATGAGCAATTTAAGAATTGTACGTCAATGACAGGTACGATATTCATAAATACAAATACGCCTTCCAATTATTTATTTCACTGTGAACGTCTCAACAATATTTTAATTGATGATTCTGTTAGGACTATTGGTGCAGACGCATTTAACGGATGTTTATCCGCACAAGGATTGACAATCCCCTCCAATGCAACGTCAATCGGAGCAAGAGCTTATAAAGACTGTAAACAGTTAAATGAGATAATATTACCTAATGGAATTACGTCAGTTGCACAAGACTGTTTTTCGGGTTGCGATAATGTTATTAACATAACTCTTAGCAACTATCTAACAACTATAGGAAGTCACGGAATTGCAAGTGCAGAAATAGCAAATATAGATATACCGGCGTCAGTAACTTCTATTTCCGCTAACGGATTGATTGAAGTTAAGACGCATCAAATAACTATGCAGGGCACAACGCCTCCAACTCTTGGCAACAGTGCTTTTAACTTGACATACCTAACCAAAATCAGAGTTCCACAAGGGTCTTTGTCCGCTTATACCTCGGCGAGTTCTTGGAGTGCTTATATTAGCTTATTAGAAGAATACTAACCGTGAAAATACGACCTTTACAATAAGTAATTATAGGTTTATAATAATAATAGGAGATGGCGTAATATGGCAGACGATTATCTGAACAACTTTGCAACACAAGGCGACGTTAATCAAATCTTAACTAATCTTGGATATACAGGACTTGATGTGAATAATAGGAATTTCGCAACAAGGGGCGGTATGCTGGCTATTGCCGAAGCTATACAGAATATTGGAGGTGGCGGAAGCGGTGGCGGCGCTTGGGGAGAGATTACAGGTACATTGTCAAACCAGACAGATCTGCAAAACGCACTGGACGAAAAGGCAAAAATCTTCACAAGGTCGAGTACAACGGAGTCGACGATTCAGTTACTCAAAGATACGCAAATTGAAATTACAAACACACCTACCTCTTTAGTCCTTTCGTTTGAAGCACCTGAGACAAGCAAAGCGACTGAATACAGGCTTACATTTATTGCAGGGGCAAATCTTGGTGTTACGATAACACCACCGACAAACTATACTGTATTAGACGCACCCGAAGAATACACAGAGGGGCTTTTGTATGAACTTAGCTTTGTTGCTTACAATGGCTATCTTGTTTGTAGATGTGCAACAACAGAAGTACCGGTAACACCATAAGGAGACGCAATAATGAGTACTTATGCAAAACTAATCAATGGAAAAGTTCAAGTAGCACCGAAAAAAACCGTAAGAAATAAAATCGTTTACAGTGGTTCAGCTTACACTGACGCAATGAAAATCGAAGACAGCTATAAACTGCTCATTCATAATGATATGCCGACAGAAGAGCCGAACATTGGCTATCACTGGGAAAGTGGCTGGGTAGAGAGTGCGAACGCCATTACGCAGACTTGGTCTCAAGTTGCTAATGAGCCATCTCTCGATGAAAAGGTGGAAGAATTTCTAAAAAAGAACTTAAAACCAATAGACGCTTTTAATGTGAGTGGTGAGAATGGTACTCGCTATTATACGTTAATTTTCAACAATAATAATCCTCAAATAGAAACAGGAGACGGTCAATTGAACGAAGAACTTAAACATAGCATTAAAAAAGTTCCAATCACCGATTCTGTTTCAGGACAAACCGTTAATTATTACATTCCATTGTTGAGCGAGGAAGCATTGACAAGAATGGGGGTAAAAACAAATTGAAAAAAATATTTACGGTTATTATATTTTTTGCTCTTGTTTTATGTGTTTTGTATGCTACTGGTCAGAGAGAAGACGGTGGTCTGCTTACTATAAGTGGTACAAATGTTGGTTCATTACAAATTAGCGACACAACAATAACTACAATCAAGGCTGGAGACTCAATCAACAGCACTAACCTCGACTGGGTGTATGCGAATGTGTCTAATTTGGGTATTAACATCAAGGGATTTACAGATGTTGCGGTAAAATTCCGAAGCGAATATACAAACTCTGCGTGGTGGAGGGCGGTTTATGCAGACAAAATAGGCATCTTCACCGAGATAGCCTATCATCAGAAAGACTTATACAGCTATATAGACGATATTCCGCAGATGGAGTACGGCGGTCGCTATTTTGACGGCTTATGGATAGGGGCGGACTATACCAGCGGTACACAGCTGTTTGATAAGAATTTAAATTTAATCCTGAACAAAAGGATTAAGTATATCTACACCGTCAACAGCACCACCGCTACCAATACAACTTATACAAGCTGGACGATTGTAGAATACAGCGACAGTGAGGGTTGGAGCTACAAGGGGGCGTACTTAACGCTGTACGCAAAATGGTCATACCCTCAGCCTAAAGAAGAGAATGTCGTTATCATCCACTGGGGAGACCTTGCACAAGGAATCGACCTCTCAAAGGCAATAGAAACAATCACGGTGCACCGTGGAGACACAGGATTAAGTGTTACTATTCCGACCTCAAAGGCAAAGGTCAAGGACGAGAAGACAGGTCTGTACAAAGAATATAGCCTACTGGGGCTTAGCCCTAAGTATGATTTAATTCAGACAAGAGGGTGTGTTTGCTGGGGTATTAACAACCTAGAGTTTGAAAATCATCAAATACCCGACCTTACCATTTATGACGAGGAACTGGAGTGTTGCGTTTGGTCTTCCAGTAAGGAATATGTAAACCTATACGCCGTTTGGGGTGCGATTTAATGAAATTGAAATGTTTTTCGAGGCATTAGTCTCTAATACATATTTTTCCTTATTCTTTTGATTGACTATTCCTCTTGAGAGGTACCTTGACAGAAGTTTAAGGGCAATGAAAAAGTTAATTTAGCTTTAGCCTTGTTTGGATTAGGCTACAAACGAGGCTTCTATTTGGCAAAACATCAAGAAGGGCTATACAAAGAAAGTATGGGAATACTTTTCACTTGAAAATTTAAACAAAACAGTAGTATAATAAGTGTATATTTAATAATTTATCTTTGAATAGGAGTGATATATGAATAACGGTAATTTTGGCAATTATGGCAATCGCAATAATGTTTTCCAACCTCACCTTTACGGTCAGCCATACCCCTACAATAACTATTCAAACATCACACAGCCCTATCCTCAACAGCAACAGCAACAGAATTACAATAATAATATTCAGTATGTATCAAGACAAGTAAACAATATTGAAGAAGCAAGAAATGCAAATATAGACGCTTATAATACATTTTTATTTTTTGATATAAATACGAATCAGATATATTTAAAACGTATAAATAATAATGGTCTAACCGATTTTATAATTTATAGCCCTGATTTTATGACGGGGCAAATACAAAATGAAAACAAAAATCCTTTAGAAGAGACGAACAACATACTGAGGCAGATTTTACAGGAGGTCAAAAATGTTCAATCCGTATCAAATGTTTCAAAATCCTCAAACACTGGTATTGAGTCAAATGCAAAGAAACAATCCTATGCTTTACAACAAAGTGAAACAAATGATAACGGGAAAAACAACAGATGAAATAAAGTCTCTTGCTTTGAACATTGCGAAAGAAAGAGGAATTGACCTTCCTCAATTTGCGTCACAGTACGGATTTAATTTGTAATTACTTTGTCTAAAGGAGATATAAAGATGATGGAAAACGGTACAGGAACACCAGTTGTAATGAATACTGGCGACAGTATGGGGTCAAACTGGGTGTGGGCATTTCTGCTCTTTGCTATGCTTGGCGGTGGTTTTGGCGGCGGTAACAATTATCATCCGCAGTATGCAACACAGGATTTTGTGCAGAACGGTTTTAATTTTAACGACCTTCAAGATCAGAACAGAGATATTCTTGGAGCAATTACAAATGGCACAGCACAGAGCGTAGCGGCAGTCAATCAGAACTTCCACGACTTGGCAAATGTTGTGAACGACAAGTATTTTGAATTGCAGAGAGATGTTGCAGGTCTTGCAGTCGGGCAGTCAAATCTACAGGCAAAACAGCAAGAATGTTGTTGTAGCACTTTGCGTGCAATCGATGGGGTAAATTACAACAATGCAATGAACACCGCAAGCATTAACGCAAATACTACGGCTCAGACACAGAAAATTCTTGACGCACTCAATCAGAATAAGATTGAAGCGTTGCAGGGACGTATAAATCAGCTTGAGCTTGCACAGGCGACACAGGGTGTTGTCCGCTATCCAAACGGCTGGACATACAACGCTGGAACTTCCCCTTTCTGTAACAACGGATGCGGTTGCGGATTGAACTAAAAAATCTCCCCTATCGGAGTTTTGTTTTTATTTTTGGGGTGGCGATTATCACCACCCCTCTTATAGGAGACTTTAAAATGTGTAATTGTGAATGTTGTAAGTGCGGAAAAGCGTTACTTGTTACAAATGCTGCTATTGCCGATGGGATAACAACCTTGACTATAGACTCTACCGAAAACTTGCAAAACAAAAATAAATATTGTTTGTTGTTAATTGGTGTTACAATTCCGGCAGGAACGAGCGGAACACAAATCAATGTTACAGACGGAACAAATACTATGACTGTGTATAACAGGCTTGCGAACTACTGGCGACCTTGCAGAGCTTTACAACAGGGCGACAGGATTAAGGCGGTATACTTAAACGACCCGTCACATTTATTGAAGGGTTAAATATGCAGATTGATGAAGAATTGTTAAACGACTTTAAAACTTGTTTGAGCAAAATTAACTTTAAATCATACAATCCAATGTCAGCCGATTTTAACAAAGCGTTGAATGTGGGATTGATGTACAATCTGTTGCAGACTATGAACACTATTGTTTTAACGTCAAATACTGAAAACACTGAATACAAAGATATTAAAGAGGAAATAAGCGGAGCGGAACACTATTATAATTTGTATGACAAAACTAAAGACGCAAGTTATAAGGAAATGGCTCAGGACGAAATAAAGCACGCAAATATCCTCATAAACAAAGAAATGCAAACTTCAAACGAAAATCAGAAGAGACATCTTGCGGAACTGCAAAAAGAAGTAAATGACCTAATTATAGGTCGTAAATAAAGCGAGGTAGTGTATGGAACTTGTTAAATTAGCATTGCCTCCATTCCTTGGTTTTTTAAGCGGCATTATCGTTGCTCTAATCAACAATAAAGGGAAAAAGCAAAAAACTCTGATTGATACAATATCAGATCTGGAAAACTCTCAAAAGATTATGAAAAAAGATATTGAAGAGTTAAAAAAGGATATGAAAGAAGTACACATCTATATCGGAGAGACCGTTAAGGTATTGACAACAGCCTTTGACGAACACAAAGACAAGGGAACATTTAACGGTGAAACAACACAGGCAATACGTCACTTCCAACATACGTTGGCTGATATTGCAATAAATAACTAAACTCAAAAGGAGAAAAAACTATGAACAATTTACTTCAAACAGCAAGTAATTATTTTGTGTCCGCTTTGAGCGGTTGGGACTGGCTGGTCGCAGGTGTAATCGTTTTGATTGTGGAATACGCAATCAAGAGAATTTTCAAAGCGGATAATTTCAAATGGCTTTGGAAGGTCTCCCCTATCCTTCTTGGTGTGGTCGGTTATCTTATTTATTCTTTGGTGACTAAAAATGTTTGGTATCAAGGAATTTTAAGAGGGTTTGAGGTCGGACTAATTGCGATTGGGTATTATGACGTTATTCTCAAGACCGTTAAAGAATCGGGCAAACAGGGACTTGAAAACACAAATACAGCAATTAAAGATGCCGTAACTAAGTCGTAAATTAAAGGCGGTGTTTCCACCGCCTTTATACTGTAAAAAGGAGGAAAAGGATGACTGATTTTTTATTTGCTCGCCCTTCGTTTGCGGAAGGTCTTGCGAGGAATTTAGATTTTTTCGGTGCTCTTAATGTTTATAATACATCGGATAGTTCGGAAGAAGTGGATTTGAAAGCCATTAGGAATGATGTATTTGCGTTGAAAGACGATTTTGTTTCTTCCATTGTGTGTTAAAAGTTTTGTTTTTGCGTATGAGAGGTTAATATGCTTAGAAGAAGATTGTTGACAAAAAACGATGACGGCATCCTGTGGCTCTATAAGGATGGAGATGAGTGTACAGGCGTTACAGGGGGATGGAGATACGGTACATCTGATACTAAAAATATGGGGACACCATATAATACCGGCAATTGTCTCTATCTTCCCACCAATAGGCAGGCAGTGGGTTGGTATAACCGTAATTATGCATACACAAATAAACAGATAGACCTAACCAATTATAATCAGCTATGTATGAAATTTGATGGGTATAGGAAATATAACACTGCAGAGGATTCATACTCTATCGGGTTAGTTGTAACGACTACGCCAGCAACTGGAGGAGACAATAATATATCTTATGATAGTGAGGATTATCATCCTTTTTCCGCATACAGTAGGTTAATTTGTTCAAAAAATTTGTCTTATTCCGACTACACTAATAGAATCGATATATCTACATTAAGCGGTAGCTATGTTATTGAGGCAATCAACCAAATCAACAACGAAATGAAAATATATGCCATATGGATTGAATGAGGACTAGCGAAATGAAAGAGTTTTTAATCTTTTTATGGACTTTCCCACAGTCTTTTATTGGTTTTATACTAAGTCGTTTTTGTAAAAAGGCTGTTAAGTTCGGCAAAACAGTTTATGTTTGGTCGATTAAAGGGTCAATCAGCTTAGGGTTATTTGTCATTGTAAGCAAAAAAGCACTGAACAATGAATTTATCATTGCACACGAATACGGCCACTGTAAACAGTCTTTGTATTTGAGCTGGCTTTACCTGCTTGTTATCGGTTTGCCGTCCTTTGTCTGGGCTTGCTTGCACCGCTTGCCTTGTTTCCGCCGTGTTTGCTATTACGACTTCTACACGGAACGCTGGGCAAACAAATACGCAGGATACACGGCTTACCTCGGTGCGGCAGGAATTACATATTATGAGAAGGTATAAGGAGAATTGATTATGAAGTATTATTTTAACAACCAGAAAACGGCAAGAAACAATCTATTAAAGTACGTTGACGAAAAGGACATCGAGGAGCTGGAAAACAAAGTAACTTCTTGCGTATACAAAGCAACATACGATTATGGCGACTACAAAATCACGGTCACCAAATAAGAGGGGTGCAAAGTGAATGAAACAATTAAGGTTATTCTTATTTTTATTGCTGGTGCTGTTTTTGGCGGTGTTTCCAGTTTATTCATCAGAAACATCGTCAGTCGTTCTATCCAAAACAGAGTGGGAACAGATACAAACGTTATCGGAGAGGTTACAAGCGGAATCGGTGACGCTACAAGTACAGTTGAATCAATCCAAACTGGAATTAGCAACATTGAAGAAACGGCTGGAAAAATCACAGACGCAAGCGGAGCTCTTGCAAGTGTCATCAGAAAAATTGAAGAGCGACAACAGAGCATTGGAACGAAAGAATAATCTGTTAAAAATAGGCTGTTGCGTGAGCGTTACAGCTTGTCTTGGAATGGGTTTGTATTTGATTTTGAAATAAAAAAATCTTTTGGCACACTGACAAAATTTTTATCCGATGTTAAACAATTACCTTTTTTCGCTGTGCGTGAAGGGGTAAAAAAAGCAACTCTTGTCATATATTAAAAAACCTCACCCAGCGGTGAGGGGTCAGTAGGGCAATCCCTGCTGGGATGATAATTCATTATTAGTGCATCATTTGATACAAGTCAACATTTTTTTGAAGAAAATTATAAAAATATTACAAAAAACAATAAAAAAAGTCCTACCGTGGTCCGCAGTGCATTTATGCCTTATGCAGGGTAGGCTCTGTCAATTTCAGTGTAGCGGATTATTGCAAATAGTCAAGACAAAATTAAAAAAAACAAGGTTGACCCAAGGAGCAAGGGCATCTCGTCTACGCGACTTACTGGCACTGCCAGCCCAGCTTTAATCCACACAAGTCAACCTTATATGCTGCATATATTACAATGATAATGCTTGTTTTTGAGAATATCAATACTATCCTTACGATTTTCAAGATTTGATTTTGAAGTGATTTTGATAAAAAAAACTAAAATTGAACTTAATTTTGCTAAAAAATACGCAAATTTGCACTCAATTTAAGAAAAAAAATATAAAAATGAATAGAATAGAACTCAAAAAAGGCAAGATTAAAAATCTTGCCTTCGAGGTAACCATACAAACACTTCAATTTTAAGGAGGTTTTACATCTACAACAGTAGAAATTCCGTTTTAATTCACAAACAATTCTTGTTTGACAATTATATAATAATATATTTTAGCTTTTCTGCCAATACATATTTGATAATTGTTTACAATTCTGAAATATTTTTATATACTATAATTGTTACCGATACACGCACGGTAACACATATCTTATATCCGGCTTTGAGGTTGCGGAGCTTTATCCGCAACCTTTTTTTGTGCTGAAAATAGGGCTAAGGAAAACCCCCAGCCCTTACAAAGTTAAAACTTTTCTTAGTGGTTATATCTTACTCCACAATACCAACCACTGTCAAGAAATCCTTTTCTCCATTAAGAGTGTAGATGTAATTGTTTTTTAGCATTTTTCCCGCCTCTTTTTGTTTTTCGATTTAACAATTAGAATTTTGCCTGTTAAATCAGGAATATCCCAGTTGTTTCCCCTTTCCGCTTCTATCCAATTAACAGCTATCACTATATGTGCAGGTAACCGCCTTGACCAATTCTTGATAAATTGCAGATCCCGTTCTGTCATATGCAAGGATTCGGCAATTAGAAAGTCATTGAAACGTGTTCTGCTGAAACAAGCATCAAGGGCAATCCGTGCCCTATATTCTGAAATATAGCTCAGATATGAGCTCACAATATGCGAATAAAAAAAGAATACTTTAAATCGGTCCTGTCTTTCAGATATGTTTTTCACTTTGCAATCTTCTTGAATTTCCGATAAAAGATTGAGAGCCTTTTGCGACAATTTCCCTTTTTCTTTCCACTGTATCAAACTTTCTTCCGCATTGATACAATGCTCAATGCATCCGTCTTCCTCAATCCATTCGCCAGCACAACCGACAATCAGGTCGTGTAGTGCTAGAATACGCCCATAGTAGTGCGTTATAAAACTATGTGGTTTGCTAGTCATCTTTCCTCCATTTAGTCTTCATTTTCTAGCCTTATTCAGCTTTGCGGTTAATCCGCAACTTTAAATTTTCATATCAACCCCCAGTGAGGGAGCTGTTAAAAAAACTCAAAATTTATTATTCTATCGGTTCTTTGACAATAATAACTAACACTTCTTTTACTTCTTTTACTGTCATTTTTCTTTCCTCCCTAATGAACAAATTGGCACCCAGTTATTCTTTGAACGAGGGCTTTTATGCAATGCCCATAAAATTTTTCGGTTACCTTTTTCTCCCAACAAATTCAAAGAAGTGATTAAGTACCCCTTTTTTATGCACTCTTTTTCGAGTGCATTTCTACCTTTATGGGTTTTTGCATAATCGGCGGTAAGCCATTTCGCATACTCTACCCAGTGGAGAAGGTGAGCTTTTTCGTACTGTACTGTAGGTGTAAATTTTGTCATTTTTCAATCTCCTTATCATCGTGAATTTTGACGAATACAAAAAATCTATCATCAACATATATTTTATAATGGCCGCTCAATTCCGTTACGTAGTTCTCCGGATTTTTTTCACAGTCATAGTCATATATCCTGATATGAGCCGAGGTGATGTCAACAAAGCTATGATATCTGTTAAAAAAATAGTCAATTTTTTCATCGTCTTTGCTATCAAGAACAAAGACACGATTTTTGTATGTGTCTCCGTAAAGATTAGAAATTTTCCACTCAGTCTTTTCTCCCTTTTGAGAAAAGAATGTATAATTATGATACAAATAACCACAACAGTCGCCATCAGTAACAACCAGCAGGCTTCCGACATCACTACTAGTTTCAAAGTGTTCTTTTGCGTAGCGACCGCAAAAATCACGGCGGTAATACCAGTCTTTGCGTATTTTCCATAACAGGTCAATACTAATTTTGTCAAAACGGATATTCTCATTTTGGTTTGTTTTCAGCTGATAGCAAAAATCGTCTAAATCCTTTGCCTTTTTCCAAATCCGTAAAATCTCAGCATTGTTTCTTATTGAACGATACAGGGTAAAATCAGCTTTCAGCGTTTCAAGCATAAACTTTTTGTTGAATAACATTTTTTTTTCTCCTTTGCTTTCAAAGCATTTCAACAACGTAGAACGGCTCTAGGTTGTTTTCTTTTTTTCTCTTTTCTATTTCCTCTTGATAATAATAGTTGAATTTGTCATCATCAAGAATGTTTTTTGTTACGTATTTTGCTTCAACCTGTTTTAATTCCTTTTTGGTTTTCAAAATCATTTTGATTAGTGTTTTAACATTGTACTCGCTTTTTTTGCAAACTACAACGAAATAACGTGTATTTTTTTTTGAGACCGTTTTTCTGAAAATTAAAAACAAACCAACTAATAACACTATTCCAGCTATCACTTTTCGACCTCCTCTTGCACAACAGGGGCAACAATAGTTCCGTTGTTTTTTCGAACATATTTTATTTTGTAACCCTGCTTTCTCGCTATTTTTCGCAAGATTTTGAGGATTTTCCATTCTGAATAAATTCCGACATTTTCAAGATAGGAGGGCAAAGCCACTTTATGAACAGGCAAATTATTCAAATATTTTCGCCTTGCTACAACAATAACAATCACAGCTATAGTAAGAATTACAGTTGAAAACGGTCTAAACAGCTTGCAAAATTCCACTGGACAAGCGAGAAGAGCTTTTAAAAGTTCCCACATTTCTGAACAAAAAAAGAACTCAAAAACTTCCACAAAATCTCTAAGAATTACACGCAACATTTTTCGCCCTCTTTGGATTGTATACGCAATCAGCAACAAGCACCAACCGACCGTCACGAGCTTCCATATCCCCAAAAACCGTTACTTTGTCCGTCAATCGATTCAACAAGCTATTTCGCGCGAGTAAACCATAACACTCTACAAACGTTGACCGATAAGCACCGTTTTGAAAATCAAACCAGTTCAGCGCAAAACAGCAACAATAATCCATATAAAAGCTCCTTTGCGGTTGTCCCGCATTTTAAGTTTTCATATCCCTTTGTAAAACCTGTTGCGTATCTGTTTGTTAGCACGTTTTCAAATTTAAAACCCTCTTTAAGGGCTTCCGCCTCCAGTTGATGGCGGAGCGTTAAAACCTCATCTAATGTGTAGTAGTCTTTCATTTTTTACCCCTTTTTTCCCATTCCGCCCTCAAAACCTCATCAAGAACGCTTGACAAAAGATAGCATCTAATCACTACATCTGCATAGCTTGGATTCAGTATTGCTGTTTTATAACTTTCTGTTTCGTTCCCGAACTCTTCTAGTGCCTCAACTAATAGGTCTCTGTTTCCGCTTAGCGCCGCCTCGGCATCTGCTGTATAGATGTAGTAAACACAACTTCCGTTACCTGTTACGCTGTCTTCTGTCCAGAGTAGGTCATACAGTGCTTCATATGCTTTGCCTCTGTCATCGTACTGATTCAGGTCTATTCCGTTTTCTTTGATATAATCCGCGATGTCTTTTTTCATCGCGTTTCTGTAATCATACTGCATTTTTTTTCTCCTTTGCGGTTGTCCGCCTTCTTTCTTTTTTCTTGATTTAATTCTATTCTTTTTTTAAAACTTTGTCAAGTATTTTTTTTCATTTTTTTTCAATTTTTTTAACTTTTTTTCACTTCTTTTTTTAAGTGATTAAGTTGTTTCTTTTTTTGTTTTCTGATTATAATATATAAGATTTTTATATTTTTGTCAAGATTTTTTTTAAAAAAAATCACTTTTTTTCAAATTTCTATAGTTTATATTTGTTTAGTAGTTTGTGTTTTGAATTGTTTCACGTGAAACGCTTAGTATTTTTCAATCCTCCATTTTTTCTCTTGTAACTCACTTTTCATATGTTACCTTTAACCTGATAGGTAATGTATGATTAGCACTTACTATTTAAAGCGAAATAGGATAAATATTTATCAATAGACTTCGAGCCGTTCACCGCAGGACTGCCACCCTGTAGTTTGTTTAGTAACTGATGTTACTTATCGAACGTAAATAGTTGACTGTTTGCTAATATACGCAACTTGTTGTATGTTACAAACTACCCAATTGCTAACTCCCGTTACTTATCATTTGCAAATAATTGACAGTTTACCAATATCCACTACTGAACGGATGTAAATAAATTCACGTTTGCTATTGCCTGTTTCTTCTCATACGGCACCGATTTTGCCTGATATTTAAAATACCTCTTAAATGTTTATAGTTTTTTGATACGTTGTCAGATGTTAGGTTAGGTTCTGCCCTCCCGAGGGAATACTAGGTGTGGGACCGGGCACG
>Ga0256407_10001823_pt1 | contig 42868 bp, 27 predicted proteins | sample RumenRJG_04DNA_FD_193489 | JGI IMG/M metagenome (GOLD analysis project Ga0256407, IMG submission 193489) | Bovine rumen microbial communities from Lethbridge, Alberta, Canada - RJG_04 | ecosystem: Host-associated > Mammals > Digestive system > Stomach > Rumen | place: Canada: Alberta... | reverse complement strand
TTTTTGTAATTGTCTGATTTGTAGCGCGTTATTAACAAAAGAGCGTTTTTCCGACTTCTCAAGCAGCCTTTTCCCTTGTCATCTTGGCGAAAAGAGTGGCTCATTGTGGTGAACTGACGGGCACATCGTGGCGAGATGAGGGCGTCATTGTGGCGAGATGCCCCGGTCATCACGGCAAGATGACGCAGGGATCCCGGCAAAAATGGTGCAGAGTGAGTGCGGAAGCGTTGTTGTCGTCTCTATTTCGTTGGCTTTCGCGGATGTCTTTTTGTCAAGGAATATTGTGTTGCGGGCAAGATGTGTCGCAAAAGTCCTTGTGGCTTCCGGCGAGTCGGACGTGCGTGCAAGTCCGTCGCTGACAGCGCCCGACGGCGTGGATGGGTGGTGAAAGCGCTGCGCGGGGAGTGGACTTGCTCCCGTTTTTGTTTCTGAGATCGTTGATATGTTAATATCAGAAAGTCGTGGATAACCTATTATATATAGAGGAATGTCGTTCAAGTGAATGAATGCCTGTCAAAAACATAAGTAAAACTCATGAAAAAGAAAATTTATGTCGTTTTTGCTTGGTGGTTTTGATAAAATTACTTATCTTTGCAAAAAATTAAAATCTCTTGTTATCTGGAATAGAGAGAAAAAGAAAACAAATCGTATTATTGTTAACTTAATTAATTGGAGAGAGCTTATGGAAAAAAGAGTCACGATGCTTTTAGCCTCTATGGCACTCAGTACAGCGATGGCGATGGCGCAGACGAAAGTCAGCGGCACCATTCTCACCGCTGAGGGCGATCCCGTTGTGGGCGCCTCGGTACTGGTCGTAGGAACCAAGACAGGAACCGTCACCGATGTCGACGGACACTACCAGATGAGCATCCCAGCGGGGAGCACGCTGCGCATCTCCTATCTTGGACTGAAAACCAAGACCGTCAAGGCTAAGGAAAACCAGACAGTCTATCTCGAAGCCGACAACACCACGCTCAACGACGTCGTCGTCACTGCCCTCGGCGTGTCGCGACAGAAGAAAGCCCTCGGCTACGCTGTCACCGAGGTGAAAGGCGAAGACTTGAACCTCAGCCGCGGCGGACTGAGCAACCCTGTCAACGCTTTGCAGGGAAAGATCGCCGGACTGCAGATCTCCTCCGGTGCAGGCAGCATGGGCGGTAGTGCCAAGGTGCTTATCCGTGGTGCCAACTCTCTCACGGGCAACAACCAGCCGCTCTTCGTCGTCGACGGTGTGCCCATCGAGGGCCGTGACTACAACAGCTCGGAAACAGCCCGAGGTGCCGAGGGCTACGACTACGGCAACCTCGTGCAGGACATCAACCCCGACGACATTGAGAGCGTTTCTGTATTGAAGGGAGCTGCCGCCTCGGCACTCTACGGCAGCCGCGCCTCCAACGGCGTGGTGATGATCACCACCAAACACGCCCGTCAGCACGCTGGCTACGGCGTGGAATACTCCTCGACCATCGGCTTTGAGAGTGTCACCAAACTGCCAAAGCTCCAGAGCCAGTACGGTGGCGGCTATGGCTACGCTGGCGAGTATGCCCACGGCGACGAGGGCGATGACTTCTCCACTCAGACCATCAACGGCAAGACCTACACCATCCCTGACTACGGTATGGACGAGAGCTGGGGACCCAAGCTCGACGGACGGCAGGTGCTCTCATGGTACGACTTGCTCAAATGGCGCATCGGCGGCGAGCAGGGCGACCCCTCCACATCGCCGTGGAGCCCGGCGACAAGCGATGTCCGCGACTTCTTTAACACAGGAGTCAGCTATACTAACAACGTGGCAATCTCGCACGTCTACGACAACAGCGCCTACCGCATCTCCTATACCAACTCCTCGCTCAAAGGCTACGAGCCCAACAGCAGCCAGTATAAAAACATCTTCAACGTCAGCGGAAACATCACCAGCAAGGACAAGCGGCTGAATGTCTTCACCACGGTCAACTACTTCAACAACCGCACCAAGGGACGTCAGGAAACCGGTTACGGCGACAACAACATCATGGTGAAGTTCACGCAGTGGGGTCAGCGACAGCTCAACATGAATGAGCTCAAGGAACTCTATCTCCTGCCCGACGGCACACAGGGCTCGTGGAACATGGGCGGTGTTGACGATCCTACCATCCAGTACCACAACAACCCCTATTGGAGTCGCTACAAAAACTATGAGAACGACTCCCGCGACCGTGTCTACGGCAATGCAGGCGTCAGCTATCAGATCCTCCCCGAGCTGAAGGCGCAGTACAAGGCCAACCTCGACTACTACTCCATGAAGCAGTATGAGCGCAATGCCGTGCACTCCCAGGAGCAGTCGAAATACAGAGAGGTGGCGCGCACTCAGTACGAGATCAACCATGAGTTCATGCTGATGTACAACCAGACTTTCCACGACGACTACAGCGTGTCGGCCAACCTCGGTGCCAACATCATGAAACGCCACTACGAGTACATCTACGGCGAGACCGTCGGCGGACTTGCCATTCCCGACTTCTACAACCTTGCCAACTCCATCTCCACGCCGCACGCCTACAACTACAAGCAGGAGAAGGCCATCAACTCGGTATTTGCCGATGTCACCCTCGGTTGGAAAAACATGCTCTACCTCGAGGGCACCGTCAGAACCGACAAGAGCTCGGCACTGCCCAGCGGCAACAACACCTATACCTATCCTTCGGTGACCGCCAGCTGGCTGTTCTCCGAACTGCTCAAGAAGCACCTGCCCTGGCTCAGCTATGGTAAGCTGCGCGCCGGATATGCCGAGGTCGGCAACGACACCGACCCCTATCAGGTGCAACAGACTTTCCTACAGTATACCAACATCGACCCCTCGACGCCGGGCTACCGTATGCAGAACACGCTCAACAACAAAGACCTGAAGCCTGAGCGCACCCACTCCTGGGAGTTCGGTCTGGAGGCCAGCATGTTTGACGAGCGCCTTGGCTTCGACTTGACCTACTACACCACAACGACAAAAGACGAGATCCTGCCACTTTCCGTCTCTGGTACGACAGGCTATATCTACAAAGTTGTCAACAGCGGTGAGATTCAGAACCACGGTATCGAGTTCGCTATCCACGGCACACCGGTCAAGACACACGACTTTGAATGGAACGCCTCGCTGACACTCGCCTCCAATAAGAACAAGGTGAAGAGCCTCACCGACGGTGTCGACTACCTGCGCTTGGGCACAGCTCCCTTCATGGTGGAAGTAGGTGCCTCGGTAGGTGAGGGCTACGGCATCATCAAAGGCACCGACTACCTCTATGACGAGTACGGACACAAACTCGTAGATCCCGAGACCGGACTCTATAAGGCTACCGCTGACAACCGCAACATCGGCAGCATCTATCCTGACTTCACGGGTGGTCTGGTCAACAGTTTCCGCTGGAAAAACTTCGACGCCAGCGTTCAGTTCGACTTCTCGCATGGCGGTCATTTCTTCTCCACGACCCGTCTGTGGGGCTGCTACACCGGTATGTTTGAGGAGACCGCTGCCAACGGCGTGCGTGAGAAGGGCATCGTCACCGACGGCTATGTGGCTGCCACAGACGCCAACGGCAACTATATCAAAAACGCCGACGGCTCTTACAAAGTGGCTACCGACGCCAACGGCCAACCGGTGAAAAACACCAAGGTGGTCAGCGCCCGCGACTACTTCGAGAACTACTACACGGGACCGGCTGCACAGAACGTGCTCCGCAGCGACTATGTCAAACTGCGTGAAGTGTCGATTGGCTACACCTTCAAGATGCGCCCCAACTGGTTTGTCAAGGGTTTGCGCCTGAGTGCCTACGGCCGCAACCTCGCCGTTTGGGGACCCGACTGCAAGCATTTCGACCCGGAGATGATCGTCACCAGCAGTGGCAACGTGCAAGGTATCGAAGGTGGTGCCACGCCGATGGTGGCCAGCTATGGCTTTACGGTAAATGTCAAATTCTAATTACGGAGGATGAATCTATGAACAAGATACTCAGATATATGACGATCGGGGCCGTAGCCCTGACAACCTTTTCGTGCAGCGACATCGACAGCGTCAACAAGGATCCCAACTCGCCCGCTGACGTGCCTTCAAACATGGTCATGGAGGGTGCCGAGAAGTGGGCTATGGACAACATCTACGACCTGTGGTTCAGCGGTCGCCAGTGCCTGACCTACAGCCAGCAATGGGTGCAGCGCAACTACACCGAGGAGGACCGCTACCAGATACGTGAGACGGTGAACAACAGCTATTTCAACTATCTCTACATGGGACTGGCCAACTTCGACAAGGTCATCACCCTCAACACCGACGAGAAGTACAAAGCCACCAACTCGGCCTACGGCGCCAATGCCAACCAGATTGCCGCGGCCAAGATCATGAAGGTGTGGCTCATGGATGTCATCACCGACACATGGGGCAACGTGCCGTACTCCCAGGCCGGTAAACTTGAGAGCGAGGGCACGCTCTACGCGGTCTATGACTCGCAGAAGGACATCTATATCGAGATGATCAAGGAGCTCACCGACGCCGTCAACACCATCGACGTCAGCCAGCCAGCCTTCTCCTCCGGTGATGTCATCTTCGGCGGCAAAGCAGAGAAATGGAAGCGCTTCGGCAACTCGCTCAAGTGCCGCCTTGCCATCCATCTGTCCAAGGTGGATCCCAACTGGAAGACTTATATCCGGGAGGCCGTGGCGAGCGGCGTGATGCAGAGCAACGACGACGCGGCAAAGTTCACCTATTCCGCTTCCGGCTCTGACTACTGCCAGTTCTACAAGGGCTTCTATGTCGAGGGCCGCAACGACTTCTCCATCGCCCGTCCGCTGCTCTATCTGCTCAAGGGCGAGGCCGACGAGCTCAACCACAAGACGCATCCGTGGCCGGGAACGGTCGATCCGCGCCTGAGCATCTACACCTGTCCTAACGCCAATGGCGAGTACACCGGTATGCCGTTTGTCACACCCACCGGCATCCAGGACAAGTTCCGCGCTTCCTCACCCGACTGGAAAAGTGGCCAGCCGCTGGTACTGACTCCAACCTACAGCGTGCCACTGATGACCTATGCTGAGCTGAAGTTCATCCTCTGTGAGTACAACGGTTATGACCGTCAGGACTATGAGGACGGCGTGCGCGCCAGCCTCGCATACTGGTACGCTCTGGCGGGCAAGACGCTGAGCGCCGCCGACGAGGATGCTTATGTCGCCGCCGTGTCGAAGAAGGTTGATGCCGAGAGCTGCGCTATCCAGAAATACCTCGACCTCTTCACCAATGGCACGGAGGCATGGACGGAGATTCGTCGCACCGGCTATCCTGAACAGCTCATGCGTCCGGGCGAGATCGCTTGCATCTATAAGGATCAGCCTGTGAAGTTTACACCGCTGTCCGACACCAAGGGCGACATCATCGAGCGAGTGAAGTACCCCACCAATGAGAGTACGCTCAACGGTACGAACTTCAAGGAGGCAGTCGCCAAGCTCTCCGACGGCACGAACAACTATTACACGAAGATGTATTGGGACGTGCGCAAGAGCAGCTATGACCATCCGGTCAATAAATAACTTTTGAAAATGTGGCTATTGAGACGCAATGTTATACTGTTATACAAACTTGTTTGAATAGAAAGGCTATTCAGGGGGCGACGGGGAGTGATTCTTCGTCGCCTCTTTGCTTCTTATGCTCTTTTTGTCGCCCTAAGACAGTAATTTATGCTTGTAAGAGCTTTGATTTCTAAGTTTTTTTGTACTTTTGTGGTTGAAATTAAAAGAATGGGAACAAATTATCTTCTAATCAACATAAAGAAACGACACGATGAAAAAGAACTTAAAGACGGCAACCCTCTGCGTGCAAGGTGGCTACCAGCCCAAAAACGGTGAACCTATTGAGGTGCCTATCATCCAAAGCACTACCTTCAAGTACGACGACTCCAATGAGATGGCACAGTTGTTTGACTTAAAGAAAGAGGGATACTTCTATACACGACTGCAGAACCCCACTAACGACGCTGTGGCGCGGAAAATCGCACAACTCGAAGGCGGCGTGGGCTGCGTGCTCACCTCGAGCGGACAGGCGGCAAACTTCTATGCCGTGTTCAACATCTGCGTGGCCGGCGATCATATCGTGGCCTCCAACGAGATCTATGGCGGCACGTTCAACCTCTTTGGCGTGACGATGAAGAAACTCGGCATCGAGTGCACCTTTGTCAATCCCGATGCCTCGGAGGAAGAACTGCAGGCTGCCTTCCGTCCCAATACGAAGTTGCTTTTCGGCGAGACGATCTCCAACCCCAGCTGCGCCGTGCTCGACATCGAGAAGTTCGCTCGTGTGGCCCACCGCAACGGCGTGCCTCTGATTGTCGACAACACCTTTGCCACACCGGTCAACTGCCGTCCCTTTGAGTGGGGCGCAGACATTGTGACGCACTCCACCACGAAATATATGGACGGAACGGCTTCGCAGGTCGGTGGCGCTGTGGTGGACAGCGGCAACTTCGACTGGATGGCGCATGCCGAGAAGTTCCCGGGACTCTGCACGCCCGATGAGAGCTACCACGGGCTCACCTATGTCAAGGCCTTCGGCAAGATGGGCTATACCACCAAACTCGTGGCCCAGCTCATGCGCGACTTGGGCAGCATACCCGCGCCGATGAACTCTTTCATCCTCAACCTTGGCCTGCAGACACTCCACCTGCGCATGGCTCAGCACTGCAAAAACGCGCAGGCCGTGGCAGAGTTCCTGCATGACGACCCGCGCGTGGCCTGGGTGCACTACTCCGGACTGAAAGACGACCGCTATCACGAGCGTGCCATGAGATACATGCCTAAAGGCAGTTGCGGTGTGATCGCTTTCGGCTTGAAGGGAGACCGCGACACTGCCGTGAAGTTTATGGACTCGCTGCAGATGATCAACATTGTCACGCACGTGGCCGACGCCCGCAGCTGTGTGCTGCATCCGGCCAGTCACACCCACCGCCAGCTGACCGACGAGCAACTCAAGGCCGCCGGCATCGCCCCGGATCTCATCCGTCTGTCTGTGGGAATCGAGGATGTGGACGACATCCTCGACGACATCAAGCAGGCTCTGGACCAGATTGGTGTCAGTAAATAAGCTTTTGGGGCATCTTGCGGCAATGCGCAATCAGCAAGATTGAAGTTAGCTATAAGATTTAGCAGATCTTTAGAACGGGAGCGTTATGATTTATATCATTAGAAACCAACATGAATACGGACCCTACGAGGCGTCTGATATTGCAAGATACGTAGAAGAAGGACGGTTGCTACTCAACGACCGGGCACGCGATGCAGAGTCTGATGTAGAGGGCACAGTAGAGGAATTGCTCGCCGCGCGCGGCATCCGTCCGCGTGTGCGCAACCGTGGCACGCTCATGGAGCAGCTCAGATATATCGGCCATGCGTTTATCTTTCCCAAGGACGACATGGAGCGGCACCATATCATGGAGGACAAGCGGTTGCTCATCCTTGCCGTCGTTGGGCTGTCGCTGTCCATTATCATGCTGTTGCCCATCGGCGGTTATCTCGTCTTCTATGCCGTGAGCCTCTATTTCGCCACCATCTGGGGACTGTTCTTCGCTTATTTCTTCCGTACGCGACAAATCAGCAAGAGCAAAGCTGTCTCCACGTTCTTCCTTACCCAGCTCGGCGTGTTCATCATCTTCTCGGGACTCAACGAGTTGAACTTCTTCTATGCCTTCACCTCGGCACCCTTTCCGCTGAGCATCTTAGGCTATATCCTCGGCATCGGACTGACCGAGGAGTTCGCCAAGATGATCCCTCTGCTCGTCTTGGAGCGGCGGGCTCGCGAGCCGCAGCTGCCGCAGACCATGGTGTTCTATGGTCTCATGGCGGGTATAGCCTTCGGCGTTTTCGAGGGCGTGCAGTATCAGACATCGATCAACATCCGGGCGGACTATACCACAGCTTTTGTGCTGAACATCGCCCGACTGACGTCTCTGCCTTTCCTCCATGCCGTGTGGGCAGGTATCTGCGGCTATTTCGTAGGCATGGCCGGGCTCTATCCTCAGTATCGCAAATCGCTCTATGTGCTGGCACTGGCCATCCCCGCCACACTCCACGGCCTCTACGACCTGTTTGCCGGCAACTTCTATCTCGTCTCTCTGGTCATCGCCTTCCTAAGCGTCTTCCTTCTCATGGCCTATCTCAGAAGAAGTAATGCGCTGAGAGAGCGACTCAGAGGGTAGGCTCGCACATATCCTATGTTAAGAAAATCATAGGTATATCAATGACATTGTGTTCGCTGATATGTTATATGAAAAGGAGAAGGAGCAGGCTGGCCTACATACATAGAAAAAACCATCCCTTTCTCACGAAAAGGATGGTCTGGATAGTTGAATAAAAAAGCTGTTGTAACTAACGAACGATATATATTTCTTTACACGTGCAAAGGTATAGATTTTATCTCATTTGCCCAAATGTTTTGTGCAGAATTATTCTATTTTTCAACTAATATGCATTTTTTATCAACAAACAGCAATCTGTATTAAGGTAAGATGTGGGCAGTGACATAAAGTTATAAGAAGCGAATCTTTTAGGGCTAAAAGCAAGCAACAGACGACATAAATGTTGCTGCTTTGTTTTGTATTTCTCTTTCTTCCCGTTGACTTTGCATAATCATGTATATATGTTTTGGGATATAGTAAACGAGGTTATATTCTCGAGCGCTGATAATCCCGCGGCGACATGCCGTACATATTCTTGAACATCGTGGAGAAGCTGGCCGAGTTGGAGAAGCCGCAGGCGTACATCACCTCGGTGATGCTCTGCTTCGGATCCTCGAGCAGGCGGGCAGCTTGCTTCAGTCGCAGGTTCTTGATGAAGTTGTGCGGTGTCTGGTTGGTGAGCTCCTTCATCTTTCGATAGAGGTGCACACGGCTGATGCCCACACGATCCGCGATGTCGTCGACGCCAAGGTCAGAGTTGCTGAGGTTGTCGTTGATGACATCCATGATGCGCTGCATGAACTTGTCGTCGGGTGTCTGCACGTCTACCTTGGTGACCCTGTCAGCCTGGTCCTCCTGGCCGGTGAACTTGTTCTTCAGCGTACGGCGCACGGCGAGGAGGTTGGCGATGGTGCGGCGCAGGATATCCATGTTGAACGGCTTCACCACATAAGCGTCGGCACCGGTCTCCAAGCCCTCCATGCGGTCCTCGTCACGGCTCTTGGCGGTGAGCAGGATGACGGGCAGGTGGTTGGTGTTGATGTTTGACTTGAGCTTTGTGCAGAGCGTGATGCCGTCCATCTCAGGCATCATCACGTCGCTGATGACCAGGTTCGGCATGTCCTTAAGGATTTCAGCGAGCGCCACCTTGCCGTTGGGATAGTAGCGGACGTTGTATTCATTGCTCAGCTCGGTCTGCAGATAGCTGGCGATCTCGTCGTCGTCCTCCACGATGGCTATCGTAGGCTTGCTGTTGTCGTCGCGTGAGGCTATCGGGTGCACGAGTGGGTCAGCCTCCATGTCCTTGAGTTCCTGAGCCAGCTGTTTGTCGGCCTCACTGTTATCGTGCTGCGTTGCAGCCATGCTGCCGTCGTCGGCGAGCATCTCCTCGGGCTTGAGATGGCTGTTGCCCAAGGGCAGGGTGACGATGAAACAGGAGCCCGGCCCATCGCTGTTGTTGCGCGCCGTGATCGTACCGTAGTGAAGTTCTACGAGAGAGCGTGTGAGGTCGAGACCAATACCCGTACCCGTGTTGCGCTCTCCCATGCTGGTAGGACTCTGATAGAAGCGCTGGAAGATCGTCTCGAGTTTATCTTTCGGAATACCGCAGCCCGTGTCGCGCACGGTGATAATGGCCTCGGCATCGGTATGTGTCAGGCTGATATTTACATCGCCACCCGTCGGCGTAAACTTAAAGGCGTTGGAGAGCAGGTTCATGATCACCTTGTCGAAGTTGTCGCGGTCCACCCACACGGGGAGCATATCGCTGTCGTGGTGGAAGGCGAAGTGTATCTTCTTGATGTTGGCCTGCTGCTGGAAGAGCTGGACTTCGTCGTCGATAAAGCTGACCATATTGGTTTTCTGCATGTGCATGACCATCTTTCCCTTGTCGATCTTGCGGAGGTCCATCATCTGGTTGACGAGGTGAAGGATACGCTCAGCATTGCGGCGCATGAGCGAGTAGGTGTTTTGTCGCTGCGGGTCGCGGTCGGTCTTGATGAGCGAGAGCAGCGGTGTGATGATCAGCGTGAGCGGGGTGCGGATGTCGTGGCTGATGTTGACGAAGAAGCGCAGCTTGGCCTCGCCCATCTCCTCGGCATGGATATGCTCCTGGAGGGTGAGGTGCTCCTGCTCCTTGCGCTTGCGATAGGCAAGATAAGCATAGAAGGCCCAGACCAGCAAGACCAGATAGACGAACTTGGCAGGCCAGGAGGCGTACCACGCCGGACGGATCTCGACTGTGAATTCCTCTACGGCCGACGACTGCCCGTTGTAGAGTGCTTTGATGCGGAACTGATATTTACCGGCAGGCAGATGGGCGAAGGACAGCACATTCTGTCCTTGTGCCAGTGTCTTCCAGCCTTCGTCGTTGATGCTGTAGGCGTAGGTCACCTGCTCCACATTATTATATGTGAGTGTCGTCAGCTCCAGTGAGAAGCTGTTGTCGTCCTGTGCCAGGGAGAAGAGATGGGAATCGTAGCAGGGCTTCTCGGTGATGGTAAACCATCCCGACTTCATTCCCGGTGCCACAGGCTCATTGCCTACGATGAAGCGTGAGATTTGCACTACGCCTTTCCACGGTGTGCGGCCGATGCGCGAAGGGTCGAAGACGTTGATGCCGCCCGGTCCGCCGACGAGCATACGTCCGTCGGTCGAGAGCGAGACTGCACCGTCGCTGAACTCATTGCTTTGCAGGCCATTGCCGACAAAGAAGCTTTGGGTCTTGCCCGTGCGCATGTCCATGCAGCAGAGACCGTGGAGCGTACCGAACCACAGCCGTCCCTGACGGTCCTCCTGCATGAAGGCTACATTATTGTCGGGCAGTCCCTGATGCACTGTATAGACGAGCGGCTTGCTCCAGTGAGCCTTGTCGTGACAGTAGAGCACGTCGTTGCTGCCCACCCACACGCGGTCGCGGCTGTCGACATAGAGGCTGTGGGCAAACGATCCCTGGTCGACACTGTTCACGCCGAAGGTACTCACCCAACTGTCGCGCTTGAGGTCGAGGCAGGCCAAGCCCACCGAGTTGGCCACGAAGAGGCGGCTGCCGTCGCGTGAGAAAGCCAGCTTGAAGAGAAAGTTGTTGGGCAGGCTATTTACTTTCAGGTTGTTGTCGGCACCTTTTGCCATCGTATAGTGACGCCGGGTACCGTCAGGCCGGATCATCACGAGGCCGTTGCCAAGTGTTGCCAGCCAGATGTTTCCCTTTGCGTCGCATTTGATGTCGAAGACACTCACGCCTTGTCCGAGGTCCACGGGATGGTAGTTGCCACCTTCGAGATAGCCACAGCCTTCGAGATAACTGCCGATCCAGACTCTGTGGCGATTGTCGAGACAAAGCGCCTCAACAGTATTGGGGAAGGCATAGTGCCGGAGTTGCTTGCCCATGGCATCGAGAAGATAGAGGCCGTCGCGGTCGGTTCCCACCCACATTGTGCCGCCCTCGCCGAAGAGCACACGCGTGACACAGTTGCCGCCGATGGGGTTGGTGTTGCCAGCCCGGTAACCGACATAGCCAAAGTCAAAGGCGAGCGAGGGCTGCATGTAGAGTCCTTTCTGTAGCATTGTCATCCACACGTTACCCTGCCGGTCCTGGATGATGGAGTTGACTTTGCCCGTGGTGAGGTCGATACGGTTGGAATAGAACGGGTTGTTGACCACGAGGCCGGTGGAAGGCTGATAGGAATACAGACCATAACCGTCGCAACCTACATACACTTTGCCCGAGGGTGCGACAAAGACACACGACACCGAGAGCTTGCCCAACGCGCTGATCTGCGTGAACGGAGCCACGCCGCCGCGCGAGAAATAGACACCGTCGTCCGTAGTACCGGCGTAGACGTTGCCCTGAGCGTCGCAGGCAATGGACGACACAGACTGATTGCCGCCCATCGGAAACCGCAGTGTCAGCCGGCCCTGAGCATCCTGACACAACAGGTGCCCGTCCTCGGTGTTGATCCATAGACGCCCCAACCGGTCCTCTGCCATCCGACGGATGTATTTCAACTTGCTGACAGCACCTTTCACCGGACGGCAAACATAGTCCTCTGCCTTACCCGTGGGCTGAAGGATGCCGTAGCCTGACGTGCCGATGAGCACCTGACCATTGTGCCGCACGACGATGTCGTTGACGTAGGTCTTGATGATCTTATGCTGATCGTTGTAGATCTTGTATGCGTGAAACTGCTGTCCGTCGAAGTTCAACAGTCCTTTGTTCGAGCCCAAAAGGATGTTGCCCTGACGGTCCTGTTCCACCTTATTAATATAGTTACTGTCGAAACCACGTGCACCGGCATTGTCGCGGTTGATCACAACAAAGTGATAGCCGTCGAAAAGATTCAAGCCATTGCGCGTAGCAATCCAGATGAAGCCACGACTGTCTTGGAACACCTGATTGGCAAAACTGCTCGACAAGCCGTTCTCGGTGTTGTAGAGCTTTCCGGTCTGAGCCTCCGCGACGGCGGAAGTCAGTAATAGGATAAGGAAAAGAAGAGTCTGTTTAAGGTTCCGCATGATGATTTTAATCTGTATCGATAACAAGTTGTTATGTTATTCAGGTTCTGAGAGGTACGACACGCCGGAGTACGGGATGTACGTAGAAACTGTCGCGTCCCCTCGTTTTATAGTTACAAAGATAGTAAAAAATGGTGAGTCCCTATAGCTTTATCACGAAAAAGTGCCTGAAAAAACGTATCACAAAGTAAATGTTACACTGTGAAACGATTTTCAAAACTCTATGAGACTAATAACAAAGTAGTATTAAGATGAATGTCGTAATTTTGCAGCAGAAATCAAATCTCCCAAATATGAAAACGACAAAGACTGCTTTAACTACTCTCATGCTCATGGCAGCGCTCGGTGCCAACGCCCAGCAGCTGACCTTGCAACTCGACAAAGCCCAGAAGGCGGTAAGCCCGACACTATATGGTATCATGACCGAGGAGATCAACTTCTCCTATGAAGGCGGCCTCTACGCGCAACTCCTGCGCGATCCCTCTTTTCGTGAGGATGCCAATGGACAACGTCGCAACCCATGGACGCCCTGGCATTCGGGCGGTCCGAAATACTGGCTGGCAACAGACACGCTGGCCTCACAGCTCACGCTCACGCAGAAAGGCGGTTACAACCGCGCCAACCCTGCCCTGCTGAAATGGAAAGCGAAGGCCGGAGCAAGCATCGCCAACGGCGGATTCTGGGGCGTGCCCATCCGCGCAAAAGAACTCTATAAAGGATATGTCATCGCCAAAGCTGAGAAAGGCAGCGGCGCTTCGCTCACGCTGAGCCTCGTCAGCAACGACGGCAAGACGGTCTTTGCCTCCACAAAGATCGACGGACTCGGCGAGAGTTGGCAGAAGAAGAGCTTCGAGCTGACGGTGCCCGAGAAGGTCAAGGCCACAAAAGATGCCCGCTTCGTCATCACTGCCGACAACGAGGGAACGTACGATCTGAGCAAGACGGTGCTCTTCCCTGAGACGTTCAACAACCGTCCCAACGGTCTGCGCAAGGATCTCATGGAGATGATGTGCCAGATGAAGCCGAAGTTCCTGCGCTTCCCCGGCGGCAACTATGTCGAGGGCAATGACTTCCGCAACCGCTTCGACTGGAAGCGTACCATCGGCGATCCCGATGAGCGGCCGGGCCACATGAGTCCGTGGGGCTATCGCTCTACCGACGGTCTCGGCTTGCTGGAGTTTCTGGAGTGGGCTGAGGACTGTGGCGCTGAGCCTATTCTCGCTGTCTTCGCCGGATATACGCTCAGCGGCGATCACCTCACTGCCGACTATATCGACGGCTTCGTCCAGGACGCGCTCGACGAGATCGAGTATGTCACGGGCGGTCCTGAGACCAAGTGGGGCGCGCAGCGTGTGCGCGACGGTCATCCCGAGCCGTTCCTTCTGCACTATGTGGAGATTGGCAATGAGGACTTCTTCGACGAGAGCGGCTCTTATGCCGGACGCTATAAAAAGTTCTACGAGGCCATCAAAGCCAAGTATCCTCAGCTGCAGCTTATCTCTACCGCTGATCAAAAGATGGTGGAGCGCTGGGCTCAAGAGACGGGTGTGACCGGTCTGAAGTTCGATGTCATCGACGAGCACTACTATCGCAGTACGGGGGGCATGTATGAGGCTGCCAACCAATACGACAAATACGACCGCAAGGGTCCGAAGATCTTCTGCGGTGAGTGGGCTGCACGCGAGGGCAAGCCGACGACAAACATGAATGCGGCGCTTGGCGATGCTGCCTGGATGACGGGCATGGAGCGCAACGCTGACCTGCTGATCGGCCACTGCTACGCACCGCTATTCGTCAACGTCAGCAAAGGCGGTATGCAATGGGAGAGCGACCTCATCGGATACGACGCGCTCAACGCCTACGGCTCGCCTTCCTACTACGCTCAGTGTATGTTCGCCCAGAATGTGGGCAACCGCATTGTGCCGATGGTCGACAAGGACATGCCAACGATGGAATACGAGGGTAAGAAGTTGCCGCAGCTGTACTACTCAGCTACGACCGACACGCAGTCGGGACATACATACCTGAAGGTTGTCAACGGCGGAAAGACAGCACAGACGCTCACCGTTACCGTCAGCGGGGGCAAGGTAGCCGGAAAGGGTACCATCACCACGCTGAAAGCCGCCAAGCCCGAGGGCACCAACTCCATCGACAACCCGAAGCATATCGTGCCGGTGACCGCCAAGCAGAAGACCGGTAAGACCTTCAAGGTGGTGCTTGCTCCGCTGTCGGTCAATGTGATCAAGATGTGATTTATTAGTGATATATATGTGATTTAGGCATTACAACGAAATGACTTTGTTATGATTAACATGTGATTAGCATAGCTTCATAATAATGCTATAAGTTTAGGTTTTTAAAAGTGTAAAGTTAGGTTACAAGATGTTATGTAGGTTCGCTGTACTTACTCCTTTTCAGTAAGACAGATGATTTTAATGATTCCTGAGGCTCTCCGTAGTGATTACGGGGAGCCTTGATTGTGTTTTAAGAAGTTGGTGTCAATCTGCGACAACCTTGAAATCACTGACAGTCCCTGTCTTGGACGAAAAACAGCAGGCGATCTTGTAGACGCAAAGACCTCCGACAGCTCATTCTCCGTGATACCACAGAGTGCCTCAAATTCTCGAGATATGCTGATATCATTGGGTTGGTTGAATCCACTGAACACACTCACTTGCGAGAACTTCGTCACACCTGTGAGCATTACGAAGCGAAGATCGGCATCTGCCTTCTTGAAAACGGAATAGAAAGCCTTCAATGTGTCGCGGTTGAAATCTTCTAAAAGGATCTCCTTGGAATTATCCTTCACTTTCGCACCCGTATCAAGCACGTCTAACAAAGGCTTGTCATACTCGTCAACAAGTACTACACAGGGCAAACCTGTTTGCCGGTGGGCTTGACTAAGCACATAAGCAAAGCGATCTCCTATAGCTTCGCTATAAGGATAACGTCCCCAAACACGCTCGTATTCCGTAATATATCCTTCAATGACTTTAAAGAGATCGTCCTTGTTAAGGAAGTCGTAGCCATTGAAGTCTATATGAAACACGGGATACTTCTTCCAGTCTTTCTCCATAGTGTCAATCTTCAATCCTTTGAACAGTTCTTTTCTGCCCTCGAAATAGCATTTCAAGGTTGAGAGAATAGCCTTCGCGGTGCCCATCCACGGACTTCTGCACCTGTGCCTTTCTTTGCAACACTTAGGCATGTACAAGTTTCTTTCTTTAAACGTACCATCTACGATGGTATTAGAATATAAGCAGACTCGCCCCCAGCACCTTTCCAAGGGGAGAGGGGCTGGGGGTGACGTGTACGGATGGGTGTGATGGGCTTAGAGCCTCATAATCTCTTCTACGGACAACCCTGTGATCTTGGCAATGAGGTCTATGGATAAGCCGGCAGATCTCATAGCTTTTGCGTGAGTGATGGCGGCATCATGTAATCCTTCTTCCCGGCCTTCCTTCCTGCCTTCTTCCCTTCCTTCTTTTCTACCTTCTTCCCTTCCTTCTTTTCTACCTTCCTCTTTCGCCGTGTCCATGCCGTTCTTGATGTCACGGTAGGCATTGCTGCTGAGTTCGTAGTCACGCAGTTCATTGGTGTCGAACTTAGAAATTTCTGCAGTGGAGAAGAGTTGCTCGAAGACGCGGCCTTGCAACTCGGCAGGACGCGCGAAGAGACGCTGCATGTTCTTCAAGGCAAAAAGCCACTTGTCGAGGGTGGTCTTCAGTTCTCCCAACTCCTTATGGAAGCAAGCCAACTCGACATAGATGTAGGTGAGCTTGTCATAGAACACCTTTTTAGAATGTATATCCATGAGCTTCACCTCCTTGTACACCCCACAGTCGCTCTGCTTGTCCTCGGGGAAGGTGAAGTTGAGAATGCCGATGGTATAAACGGGGCTGAGCTTGTAGTCCCAGTCGCCGCGCTTGCCCTGCTCAGCTACGGGGAATGTGGAGTAGTAGATGGAACGGTCCTTGTAGAATTCCTGATAGACGTTCTGCATCTCTACGATAAAGCGTGAGCCGTCTTTTGCCTGGCAATAGACGTCAAACACAGCACGGCGCTCCTCGATGTTCGTTCCGAGCTGCTCGCTGTTGCGGTAAGTGACATCGCTTACCTCACGCTCACCCTCAAGCAGTGCGTTGAGAAAGTCGATGAGCAGTGCCTTGTTGAAAGGCGTGCCGAAGATACGCTTGAAGCCGAAGTCGGTCAGCGGATTGATGTATCTTTCCGTGTAGTTGCTGTCCATTGCGTCCATAATCGTCAGTCTCTAATGATTATTCTTTGCAAATATCGGAAAAAAACATCAAATAAGCAAGAGACAAACGTCTTTTTTGTCACTTCTGTGTCTCTTTGTGAGATTTCATGTTAATCGTACTCACGCGGAATGGTTTTTTCTCTCACATGAATGTCCATGAATTGACCATGAATTCCTCATAAATTTAAGGCTTCCGGCCCGCATTCGTGCAGATTCGTGGAAGGATATAATATGTCTTTTGCGACGTCGTCTTTCAGGTTTACGCCCCGCTACGTGGAATAAAGAAAATAAACGAATATAACGAATATATATTCTCGATATTCGTTAATATTCTTAATACCATCGAAGATGGTGAGTTAGAAGAAAAACGAGGGGTTGAGGGGGAGACTATTGTGTGCGCCTGCCCTTTTCGCTCTTTACAGCGTTGCGAGAGAATTGCTTTCCTCTTCCGCAAAAAGTCCTTTTTCATGTTCGTTTTCTCAGATTTTATGCTTACCTTTGCGAGCCTAAAGTGAAAGATGATGACTGCATCATACTACCACATCATAACTATCTCAACTTTCTAGAGTTGAGATTCTACCAGTATAATTCCAACACTACCATTTTCCTTTCATAGATTTATTAGCACAACAATATGAACATCAACTTCAGACAACTGACGCTCAGCGCTGCCCTGGCGCTTGCCTTCGGCCTGCCGGCCAACGCACTCAGTAGCATCGGCCGTTTCTCTGCCGACAATATCAGCGTGACGCGCAAAGATTCTACCGTCCACAACGACTCCATCACAAAGAAGAAGTCCGCGGACAAAGCAAAGAAAGACACCACAGCCGCCAAGAAGGAAAACGCCTACGACAAACTCATGAAGAAAGGCGGATCGGTGCGCAACGGTCTCTTCACTGTGCGGCATATCGAGGACAAATGGTATTTCGAGGTACCGCAGAGCATCACCGACCGCATGCTCTTGGCTGTGACGCGCTTCACCTCCGTGCCGCAGGCCTTCAAGGAACTGCCCGGTGAGGAGGTCAACCACAGCACCATCTATTTCGAGAAGCGTGACGACAAGACGCTGCTGCTCCGCGCCTACGCCAAGACGCAGGTTGCTGACGAAAAGGAACAGATGGCGCAACTCGTCGAGAAGTCGACCGTCGACCCCATCGTGGCGAAGTTCGACATCATCGGCAAGAATCCCAAGACCGGCGACATGCTCGTGGAGGTGAGTAAGTTCTTCGTTCAGGACAACAACATCTTCGGCCTCTCATCGTCTGACCGCAAGATCGTCAACGTCACGGCTTTGCAGGCTGACCGTAGCTTTGTCGACACGATGACAGTCTATCCCATCAACGTGGAGGTGAAAACGCTGCGCACCTATAGCTGTCCCGACGGCAAGATGCCGGCGTCAAAGACCGGCTTTGTCACCTTCGGCATGAACACGAGCATCGTGCTTCTGCCCGAGAAGCCGATGCAGCCACGTATCGCCGACAACCGTGTCGGCTTTTTCGAGACACGTCAGACCCGCTTCTCCGACGGCGCTCCCTCCAAGGGCTACGCCATCATCAGCCGCTATCGCCTGGAGCCGAAGGATCCCAAGGCCTATCAGCAGGGGAAACTCGTGGAACCGAAAAAGCAGATCGTCTACTACATCGACCCGGCTACGCCAAAGAAATGGGTACCCTATCTCATCGCCGGCATCAACGACTGGAACGCTGCCTTTGAAGCTGCCGGTTTCAAAAATGCCATCGTTGCCCGTGAAGTGCCCAAGGGCAGCAACATCAGTCCCGACGACGCACAGTACTGCTTCCTGCGCTATCTGCCTTCCGAGACCGAGAACGCCTATGGCCCGCACATCGTTGACCCGCGCAGCGGCGAAATCATCGAGAGCCATATCTGCTGGTATCACAACGTGATGAACCTGGTGCGCAAATGGTATATCACTCAGTGCGGACCGCTCGACAAGCGCGCGCAGACCATGCAACTGCCCGACAAGCTCATGGGCGAGCTCATCCGCTTTGTCTCTTCCCATGAGGTTGGTCACACGCTCGGCCTGCGCCACAACATGATCGCCAGCAGTGCCACGCCCGTGGAGAAGCTCCGCGACAAGAAGTGGGTGGAGGCCAATGGCCACACGGTGAGCATCATGGACTATGCCCGCTTCAACTATGTGGCTCAGCCCGAGGACGGCGTGTCGGAGCGCGGACTGTTCCCACGCATCAACGTCTATGACAAATGGGCCATCAAATGGGGCTACCAGTATCGTCCGGAATTCAAGGATCCATGGAAAGAAGCCAAGCAGCTGCGCTCGGAAGTCAGCGAGGCGCTCCGCCGCGACCATCGTCTGGCCTACTGCGGTGACGAGGGACGAGGGCAGGATCCACGCAGCCAGACCGAGAGCCTCGGCGACGACAACATGAAAGCCAGCGACTATGGCATCAAGAACTTGAAGCGCGTCATCGCTCATCTCGAAAAGTGGACGGCACAACCCGACGGTCAGTACGACGATCTCGAAGAGATGCATAAGTCCGTGCGCTCGCAGTTTGCCCGTTATTGTCTCCATGTGCAGCGCAACATCGGCGGCATGTATACCAACACGATCCCCGGCATGCCCGTCACAGAAGTCGTTTCCCGCGACGTGCAGAAGGAAGCTGTCGACTGGTGCGCCCGCAATGTCTTCGAGGCTCCGCTGTGGCTCTATCCCACGAGCATCTGTACGAAACTCAACCTCGACGCCGAGGACGAGATTGTGAACCGTGCCCGCACGCTCGTCTCCTACCTGCTCTCGTCGGGTATGGTCGCCAACCAGTACAAGAAGAGCCAGCGTGCGCTCAAGCCCTATCCCGTGCAGGAATATCTCACCGACGTCTTCCACGCTGTGTGGAAACCGTTGGGAAAGGAAGGCGACAAGCAGGATTACTATCGCCGCCAACTGGAGCGTGCTTACGTCAACACGCTCAACCAGGCCATCAACGAGGATCCTACGAAGAACAAGAGCACGTTCAGCCTTAGCGCCTCCAACTCCGACGCCCGTCTCTTCCTGCTCCAGCATCTCGACACCGTGGAGTCGTTCTGCCGCAAACAGCAGTCGTCTCAGCCCTCCACTAGCCTCAACGCCCTCCACTATGCTGAGCTGATCCACGAGATAGCGATGATCCGCAAGAAATACGATAAGGCGGAGTAATGAAATATCTACAAGAGGGTGTGTCAAAATACAAATCCACAACCTAACAACCTTCAATCTGTAAGTTGAGAGCCCTCTAAAAGCAAAGAATAAGCCATTTCTTGACTCGAAATGAGTTTTGAAATGGCTTTTTCTTATTGGAAAGTTTCAATCTGTAAGGTTTTCAAAATGGCATTTGCATTTTGATACACCCTCCTTATTTTTACTACACTACATCGCCACCTGCTTCAGGTCTTTCTCCATGGAGCTGGTGCCGCAGTAGACGGTATAGTGGTGCTCGGGATTCCATCGCATGGTATTCGTGGAGGCGTCCCAGAGTTCGAAGGTACGCTCGTCGAGCGGGATGACGACCGTCTTCTTCTCGCCAGCTTTCAGGCTGACACGCTGGAAGGCACGCAGACTCTTGAGGGGGCCGTCGGTGTCGTCGTTGTCACGGACATAGACCTGCACCGTCTCGTCGCCGCTGCGCTGCCCCGTGTTCTCAATGTCTACGATGAGCTTGCCGCCGACCTTGCCCGACTTTTCCAGTCGTGGCTGCCCGAGACGGAACTGTGTGTAGCTCAGTCCGTAGCCGAAGGGATAGAGCGCGTCGCCCTTGAAATAGCGGTAGGTGCGGCCTTTCATGTCGTAACTCTCGAAAGGCGGCAGCTGAGAAGTACTGCGATAGAAGGTCACGGGGAGCTTGCCCGAAGGATTCACCTGGCCGAAGAGCACGTCAGCCACAGCCGTGCCGCCCTCCTGACCCGGGTACCAGGCCTGTAGAATCGCCTGACAGCGGTCGGCTTCGGGAGCCAGCGCGATGGCAGCGCCCGAGCAGTTGACCATGATGATCTGCTTGCCAGCATCGTGCAGGGCGGCGATTAATCCGCGCTGTACTTTCGGCAACTCGATGTTCGTGCGGTCGCCTCCCGAGAAGCCCTCGATGTGCACGGGCATCTCCTCGCCTTCGAGGGCAGGAGAGATGCCGCCGACGAAGATCACCTTGTCAATGCCTTTGAGCTGATTGATGGTAGCGGTGTAGTCCACAGGCTTTTCGATGCCGAAGTTAATCTTCAGGTCAGCGTTCCACGTTTTCACGTAGTTGAAGTCCACCCGGATGTCGTAGCTCTTACCGGCCTCTACCTTCAGCACGGTATGCGTCGGCAGCGTGCGCCACGTATGTGCCTGCTGCTTGCGCTCACCATTGACATATACGGTGAAGTCGCCGCAGCCCTCGACGTCGAGCGCCACCTCTCCACTCTGCTTGGGATAGAACGTGGTGGAGTAGCGGGCCGAGAAATCCTCGATCTTCACGCCCGGCGCGAAGTTGTGCATGCCCGCTGTGGTCACGGCGATGGGCAGCGTATAGTATTGAGTGGTGACAGGCTTACCCTCGCGCTCAGTGTTGTTCCAGAACTCACCCTTGAGTCCTGTCGTCTTTCCGGCGCGGCACTGAGAGAACAGCGGGTCGATGACCTTGTCGGCCGTAAGGTCACAGCCTTTGATATAGACCAGATTTTTATAGTGACTGCGCAGTCCGTCGAGGATGTCGATGGTGTGAGTCGGCGTGCCGTTGTAGTTGCCCCACATCATCGGGCGGTTGTCGGCATTGGGCCCGACGACGGCGATGCGCTCATGGCTCTTCGGGTTGAGGGGCAGGATGCCGCCATTGTTCTTCAGCAGCACGAGCGACTGTCGCGCCATGTCGAGCGAGAGCTGGGCGTGTTCTTTGCTTGCTACCACTGAGAAGGGGATGCGGCTCCACGACACGAGCTTCTGATCGTCCATCTCGCCAAGGTCGAAACGGCCTTCGAGCAGACGCGTCACATGCTTGTCAACCTCCTTTTCGCTGATCAGACCACGGCGCACAGCATCGGGCAGACTCTTGTAGGAATAGTTGAAACCGCACTCCACGTCGGTGCCGGCGAGCGTGGCGCGTGCCGAGGCATGGGTGGCATCGCTCGACACCTTATGGCTTGTCCAGATGTCGCTGACGGCACCGCAGTCGCTCACCACGAGATGCTTGAAACCCCACTCGTCGCGCAGGATCTGTTGCAGCAGGCGGTTGTTGGAGCAGCAGGGCTCGTCGTCGAGGCTCTGATAAGCGCACATCACCTCGCGCACGTCGGCATCCTGGACGAGTGACTTAAACGCGGGCAGATAGGTCTCCCACAGGTCACGTGGCGAGACGTCGTTGATGTTGGCCGTGTGGCGCGTGCTTTCGGGTCCGCTATGCACGGCATAGTGTTTGGCGCAGGCCCAGAGTTTGCGGTAGCGCGCAGAGTCGGGACCTTGCAGACCGCGCACGACAGCGCAGCCCATCACACTTGTCAGCCACGGATCCTCGCCGTAGGTCTCCTGACCACGGCCCCATCGCGGGTCGCGGAAGATGTTGACATTCGGTGTCCAGACCGAGAGGCTGTGGAACTTCTCCACGTCGCCGCCCATGGCCAGCCGGTGATGATATTGAGCACGCATCTCGTCGCTCGTGGCCGAGAAGACGCGGTAGAGCAGGTCGGGATTGAACGATGAGGCCATGGCGACCGGTTCGGGATAGACCGTCACGCCGCCGAGGTTGGCCACGCCATGGAGCGCCTCGCTCCACCAATAAAACTTCTTGATGCCCAGCCGTGGAATGGCGGGACTCTCGTCGAGCATCAGCGAGGCTTTCTCCTCAAGGGTCAGACGGCCGCAGAGATCCACGGCACGCTGGTGGGCAGAGAGGGTGGGGTCTTGATAAGGGAGTTTTTGGGCGCTTACGCCAGTGGCGCAGAGGCAGAGAACTCCCAGCAGGATGTGTTTTAGAGTCATGTTTTTAGTTGTTATGGTTGTCTTTGCTAATTGTTTCTGCAAAGATAGCGATTTTATACGGAACGGGTCTTATCCTATGTAACCAATACTTTGCGCAGTGTTGCATGTGGGACGTATTAAAAGGCTCAAGCCAACGTTTCCTCATTTTCCTTTTGCGGATACTTGGGCACGCTACTTAGACGAGTCTTGAAACTCTGTATACTCTGCAGGGCGAAGCCTTCACTGTGCCTCTGTGTCCCTGTGTGAGAGATGACGCAGAATGGTTCTCTTTCTTTACAAAAATGCTTTCGGAATAATCAGTGAAATAGAAAACGATGGGGTGAAAAGGAGCCGGGAAATGCACACTGCGGCGGTTTGAACTTGTCATCTCTACATGATGATGAGGCCAGATCGGTGGAATGATGAGAGCATCGTGGTGAGATGACAAGGTCAATCCACCGAGATGGGACGGCTTTTTTGCCTGTTTTGGAGGCGAAAAGCGGTTGTTTTGTTGCTTTTGCGTGACTGTTTTTAGTTTGTTGATAGCTGTGTTGCTGGTAAGTCGTTTGCTATCAGTGATTTGCAGAAATGCCGTGAGAATCGTGAAATTGGGCGCACCCCTAACCTTCGTGCGGAAAATCGCCGCTACGAAGGCTGTTTTTTATCAGTTTTCTTAACACCTTTTGCCCGTTGGCTATAATCCTGCTACGCTCGTATTGCCACTGGCATCTGTCCTGTGTCTGACCATGATTTGCCTTTACGGACTGTGTGGGAGAACTATTGTTTGAGACGCTTGAGGGTATGCGCCATAACAGGTACGGTCAGCGAAAAGGAACAAATATCGCTGACGGCCTGGCACATCTCCACGCCCATCAGTCCGAAGAAATGCGACAGGACGAGGATGAGCGGGACGAAGAAAAGGCCACTGCGTGCCGAAGCGAGCAGATTCGCGGCCACCGGCATGCGGCACGTCTGCGTAAGCATGTTGCTCGTCATGATGAAGCTGTTGAGTGGCAACGTGCTGATCTGCCAGCGCAAGGCGACGATGCCCACGGCAATCACTGCCGTGTCGTTGCGGAAGATGCCGATGAGATGATCGCTGAGCAGCCAGCCGACGACCATGCAAACGATGAGAAAGGTCGTGCCCACAGCGATGGTGAACCAGTAGGCACGCTTCAACCGGGTAAACAGACGGGCGCCGAAGCAGAAACCACAAAGCGGTTGGAAGCCTTGTCCCAAGCCGATGACGACGGCCATGACCATCATCGTGATGCGGTTGACAATGCTCATGGCGGCAATGGCCGCATCGCCGTAGTTACCCGCGGCATGGTTGAGCATGGTCGTGGCCAGGCAGAGCAGTCCTTGACGGCACAGCGACGGACTGCCGCCAAAGAAGATTTCCTTGAAAGCGGACCACGTGGGGGAGAAGAGCCGGAAACGGATGGCGATGTTCTCTCCACGGTGCGTCATGAAGAAAAGAAAGAGGAAGCTCACCACCTGACCGGTCACCGTGGCGAGAGCCGCACCGGCTACGCCCCAATGACACACAAAGATGAAGAGCGGATCGAGCCCTACATTGAGGATAGCACCCGTGACGATGCCCACCATGGCAAAGGAGGCGTTGCCCTGAAGACGCAGTTGATTGTTGAGCGTCAGCGAGCCGGTCAGGAAAGGAGTGCCCAAGAGCACGATGCCAAGATACTGCCGTGTGTGGGGCAGGATCGTCGGCGTGGCACCCAAGAGCAGTGACAAGGGGTTGAGAAAAATCCAGCCCAGCACTGCGATCAGCGTTCCCGCGATGACAGAGAAGCAAAAGCCCGTCGCTGCCATGCGGGTCGCATTGTCGTGGCGGCGCGCGCCCAGCTCGCGTGAGATATAGTTTCCGGAACCGTGACCAAAGAAGAATCCGATGGCCTGCACAAAGAACATCATCGAGAACACCACGCCCACGGCAGCTGTAGACTGCGTGTCGAGCTTGCCCACGAAAAAGGTGTCCGCCATATTGTATAGGGCGGTGACGAGCATACTGATGATCGTCGGGATGGCCATCGTCGGTATGACACGACGGATCGGTGCGGTGGTGAGATAGGTGTAGTTGTCTGTTCCTGCGTGCATAATGTTATTTCAGTTGCAGCTCCACGGGACAGTGGTCACTGCCGAAGACCTCGTTGTGGATTTCGGCCGCGGTGATACGTGGCTGCAAGCTGTTGGACGTAAGGAAGTAGTCGATGCGCCAGCCCGCGTTTTTCTCTCTGGCACGGAAGCGGTAGCTCCACCACGAATACTTCACCTCTTCGGGGTGCAGCAGACGGAAAGTATCTGTGAAACCGCTGTTGAGCAGCACCGTCATCTTCTCGCGCTCCTCGTCGGTGAAGCCTGCGTTGTGGCGGTTGGTCTTAGGATTTTTGATATCAATCTCCTCGTGCGCCACGTTCATATCTCCGCAGACGATGACCGGCTTCTTGTCGTTGAGCGCCAGCAGGAAGTTGCGGAAGTCGTCTTCCCACTTCATGCGGTAGTCGAGACGGCGCAGCCCGTCCTGCGAGTTCGGCGTGTAGACACAGACAAGATAGAAGTCAGCGTATTCGAGCGTGATGACGCGCCCCTCGTGGTCGTGTTCGTCGATGCCCATGCCATAGGCGACGCTCAGCGGCTCCTGCCGTGCGAAGATAGCCGTACCGCTGTAGCCTTTCTTGTCGGCATAGTTCCAGTACGACGTATATCCGGGAAATTGCAGGTCGAGCTGGCCGGCCTGCATCTTTGTCTCTTGCAGACAGAAGAAGTCGGCGTCCAAGTCTTTGAAGTAAGCCTCAAAGCCTTTGCTGATGACTTTGCCATCGTCGTCGGTCTTCGGCTTCATGCATGCGCGAAGGCCGTTGACATTCCAGGAAATGAATTTCATGAGAGTTGAGAGTTGAGAGTGAGTTGAGAGTTGAGAGTGGTGAGGTGAATAATGAAATCAGTATTCTGCTATTTCACTTTCAGCAGGCTGAGGAACTCCATTCTCGTCTTTGCCGACTCGAAGACACCGCTGTAGGCACTTGTCGTCGTCATGGAGTTTTGCTTCTCCACGCCTCGCATCTGCATACAAAGGTGGCGGGCCTCGAGCACGACCATTACGCCTTGCGGCTTGAGCGTTTCGCGGATGCACTGCTCGATCTGCTCTGTCAACCGCTCCTGCACTTGCAGTCGGTGGGAGAAGATGTCGACGACACGGGCTATCTTGCTCAGTCCGGTGATATAGCCATTGGGGATATAGGCCACGTGAGCCTTGCCGAAGAACGGCAGCATGTGGTGCTCGCACATCGAGAAGAAGTCGATGTCCTTGACGATGACCATCTGATTGTATTTCTCCTCAAAGAGCGCGTCGGTGAGCACCTTCTTCGGGTCCTGGGTGTAGCCGCGGGTAAGCGTCTGCATCGCCTTTGCCACGCGCATCGGAGTCTTGACGAGTCCCTCACGTTCTGGGTCTTCGCCCAGCAAAGTCAGTATGTCTTTATAGTGGTCGGCCAGCTTTTCGAGTCCCGGCCGGAATTCTGTTTCTGGATTCATAAAAGTTGAGAGTTGAAAGTGAGTTGAGAGTTGAAAGTTGAGAGTGAGTTGAGAGTTGAGAGTGAGTTGAGAGTTGATAACTACAATGTTGAATGATGAGTGATAACAATGTTGAGTGTTGAATGATGAATGGTCGTCACCCCGTGCGGTGCATTTATTTATTCATTATTCATTATACACTATACATTATACATTATTTAGTTCACTGTGATCTTTCCCTTGACGATGGTTGCTGCTTTATAGCCCATCTTTCTGACGGCACGCAGCATCTTCTCGGCCTCACCGAGCGAGCGGTAGTTGCCCACACGGCAGATCCAGCGGGGAGAGTAGAAGTGAACATATATCGGTTGGTCAGGGAAACGCATCTTGATCGCGTTGCCTGCCTGTTGAGCTTTCATCTTATCAGCGCGCGTGTTGCCGCCGGCGAAGGCCTGTACACGATAGCCGGTGACCTTACGGCTGCCACGCATCACCTTCTTGCGCATGTCGATCGTTGGGATCGACATCTCGTCGTCGTCCTGATAGCGTATCTGGCTCTTGCGCTCGCTCTCTAATTTCTTTTTATAGGCCTCGGCTTCGCGGGCCCATTGTGCCCTTTTCTCAGCCTCAGCAGTCTCGGCTTTGCCCCTTGCCTCCTCGGCAGCCTGTTGGCGTGCCAGCGCCTCTGCCTCTTGCTTCGCCTTGGCAGCAGCTTCCTGACGGCGCATCTCGGCGAGTTGCTCTTCTCTCCTTGCTGCCTCTGTTGCGGCCTCAGCCTTTTTCTGTTCTGCTGCTGTGGCAGCACGGCGGGCAGCCTCAGCGTTTTTGTTGGTCTGGGTGGAAGCCTTCTTGCCCAGTGCCATGTCGGCTTTTCGCTCAGCTTCTCTGGCTTTGTCGATGGTGCTCTGCTGCCGTGCGGCTACCGTCTTCGTGCCCGGCGTATTGTTGTTTTGTGTGGTCGTGTTCTTTTCCGGAGATGCCACAGCGCTGCCGTTGACGAGATCCGTGATCGCCTTGCTCTGCGTCACCGTGATCTTACCCTCGCCTTGCTTCTGCTGTTGCAGATGTCCAAGGAAGGTCTGTGCGTGCATCGGGACGAAGCCCAATGTCAGCATGCCGATAATCCCCAAGATCAGTCTCTTCATAATGGTCATTGTAAAAGTCAGGAAAAAGAGAAGCGGAGCGATGGTGTCACAGAGCAGTGGCGCCATTTTCGCTCCGACTCTCTCTTTCCTGATAGATGATGGATAATTACTTCCAGGCGTCGATGATAGCCTTGAAGTCAGCGCACTTCAGAGAAGCGCCACCGATCAGACCGCCGTCGATGTCAGGCTTAGCGAAGAGCTCCTTAGCGTTGCCGGGCTTGCAGCTACCGCCATAGAGGATGGTTGTGTCCTCAGCAGCCTCTTTGCCGTACTTCTCAGCGACGATGCTACGGATGTAAGCGAGCATCTCTTCGGCCTGGTCACTGGTAGCAGTCTTACCTGTGCCAATAGCCCAGATCGGCTCGTAAGCCAGTACGATGTTCTTCCATTCTTCGGCAGAGAGGTTGAAGACGCTGCCGTCGAGCTCAGCCTTGACGACCTCGTTCTGCTTGTTAGCCTCACGCTCCTCGAGTGTCTCGCCGCAGCAGAAGATCACCTTCAGGCCGTTGGCCAGAGCCAGCTGAACCTTCTCCTTCAGGATCTCAGCAGTCTCGTGATAGTACTGACGACGCTCGCTGTGACCCAGAATGACGTACTGTGCACCGGTAGACTTCACCATAGCGGCAGAGACCTCACCTGTGTAAGCACCCTTCTCCTTGTCTGCGCAGTTCTCAGCACCGAGAGCTACTACATTCTGATCCAGGACCTCAGCGACCTTTGCCAAGTGGATGAACGGAGTGCAGATGATGACGCCACAGTTTGGCTTGTCAGCAGCACATGCCTCGTTGATCTCTTTTGCCAGGGCGATGCCCTCCTGCAGGTTCTCATTCATTTTCCAGTTGCCTGCAACGATTTTCTTTCTCATTTTTCTTTTCCTTTCTATTAATGATAAGTTAAACAGTTGTTGTTGTATCTGATTTTCCTTTTTCTTCTGCCAAGCCCTGAGCCATTTGGTCCACGCCCACAGTCTGTCGGCGAGTGTGAGGAGGAACAGCGGCAAGACAAACCAGAGGGCTACCTTTGCCATCGTGCCTGCGGCGGTGTGGCTGTCGGGCTGTCCGATCGGCAGCTTGCTGATATCGCCGTGGAGATCAGCCGCGCCGGGCAGATCGTTGTGGCTCCACTTGCGCAGGATAGTACCGTTCTTGATGAGCATCAGACCTGGATTGCTGCGTATCATCGTCTTGAGTGTGGTGCCGTCGGTGAGCAGGAAGGGATATTCCGCGCCCGTGATGTCTTCCCAGTGCTTGATGTCCTTATCACCCGAAGCCGTCAGACAGTAGAAGGGGATATGCTTGTCGATGCAATACTCATAGAGTTGGTCGATGGCGCCGAAGTTGCCGTCGTCGGCAGTGCTCAGGTCGGGAGCGATAAGCAGGAAGGTATATCCGCGGCGGTCGAGGATGCTGTCGGTGAGGTCGTCGCCCGCGCGCGACTGTATCGAGAAGTCGTGGATCGGCGGCACATAGCCCTCGGCGGTCTGCACGGTCTTGGAGTCGATGAACTTCCAAGTGGAGTCGGGATAGTTGTCAAGGGTGAACTCTTTCTTCACGCCGTTCTTTTCAAGGATGAAAGTTGTCTCGAATTGGGGTTGTGGCGCACCGGGCGGTATCTCCATGCCTCGCTTGATATTCACGTCGACATGATAGGGACGGAAGTCAAAGACAGGCAGCTTATAGAGGCAGTAGGTGCTTGTGACGAGGATGAAGATGATGGTGTAGTTGACGGCAATCCACTGGTTGGGCTTCGAGATGAAGCGGTACATGCAGAGAGGCTTCCGCCACAGCAGCACGGCACATGCCGTGAGCACGATGTTCTTCAGCAGCGACTCGGTATTGGTGAGGTGGATGGCATCGCCAAAACAACCGCAGTCTTTGACGGGATTGGCAATGACGAGCCACAGCGTGATCAGCGTCATCACCGTCATAAAGAGCAAGATGACCTTTGACGTCAGCCGCCTGTGGATGGCAAAGACCATGAAGATGCCCAGGCAAAACTCCAGACCGGCGAGCAACACGGCTGCCGCGATGAGCAGATAGTCGGGCAGAGCACCTGCCAAACCGATGGCCTCAAGATAGTCCTGCATCTTGTAGAGCGTGCCCAGCGGGTCGATGGCTTTGACATAGCCGGAGAAGATGAAGGTCAGTCCAACGACAAAGCGGGCTATGTTGACGAGGATCGTCGTCAGCATCATGAGCCAGCGTGGCGTGGTGCGGGTTTGCGTTTGGGACTGTATGTTGTCTTCTTTGTCGGTCATGACCAAGTGTCGTGTAAGAAATGCGAATGTAGGATCTTATCGGGTAGTGGCGGAAGCGCCGGGACTACGCCTTCTCTGCGGGTCGTTTGGTGCGTATGGCACCGAAGACCGCATAGTTGATGATGTCGTAATAGTTGCTGTCGATGCCTTCCGAGACGAGCGCTTTGCCCTCGTTCTCTTCGAGCTCTTTGACACGCTCTATCTTTGTGAGGATGAAATCGGTATAGCTGGTGACGCGCATGTCTCTCCAGGCCTCGCCATAGTCGTGGTTTTTACGCTTCATCAACTCGAAGGCTTCGTGAGCATAGAGGTCGTAGAGCTTGAGCGCCTCGTCGGGTGTGGTGTCGATGTTGTCGGCGAAACCTTCCTTGAGCTGTATGAGTCCGATGATGCCATAGTTGATCAGTGCGATAAACTCGGGTCTGATGCCCTCGCCGACAAGGCTTTCCTTGGTGATCTCAAGGGTACGAATGCGCTTGGCCTTGATAAAGAGCTGATCGGTAAGCGAAGAAGGACGTAGCATACGCCATGAGGCGCCATAGTCATGGAGCTTCTTTGCAAAGAGCTGTCTGCACTCTGCCATGACGTCCTGGAATTGTCTTTCTGTTTCTTGCACGTTTGTACTCATTATTATATATAGTGCTAAGTTTCTGCAAAGTTACAGAATTAAATCGAGAAACGGAAAGAAAAGAAAATAAAAAAGCCCTTCCCTAACCCTCCCCGAGGGGAGGGGATTGCAATCCCCTCCTAACACCCCTTGGAAGTAATCACTCCTCTCTCCATGGAGAGGGGTACTGGGGTGAGGCTGTGTACGGGGGTGAGACTGTGTACGGAGGTGAGGCTGTTATATCATCTTGGCGCAGGCGTTGCCGGCGACAACGGCGAGCAGGCCTAAAGCCACGCTCAAGCCTAAGTAAAGGGCGAGGTAGAGATAGTCTCCGTCGTGCGTGAGTGCCGTGCTCTCGTTCATGAAGGTGGAGAAAGTGGTGAAGCCGCCACAGAAGCCTGTGGTCAGGATGAGCTTCACCGACGGCGACATCCAACCTCCTGCCCAGTTGAGACCGGACAGGAAGCCGATGATCAGACAACCGAGAATGTTGACAGCAAACGTGCCAAAGGGAAAGCTCAGCGGTATTAGCACTTGTATGAGCTTGGACACCACAAAGCGACAGCCGCCACCCAAGAAGCTGCCGCAGCCCACGAGCATGAAGTCTTTCAGCATTTCTCACCCTCCTCACAGTGTGTGTCGGCGCCGGGCATTGTGTAAGTCTCCTGATAGATCATGTGGAGCAACTGCAATCCGGTCTTCGTCTTGAAGATGTTTTTGCGCGCCGCCTCAATGCCGTGCTGCGAGATATGGTCTTCGTAGAGGTTGACAAGGAAGTCGGCTTCCACAAGGATCTGGTAGTCCGGTGCGTCTATATTCTTATAGGTGTGGTGATGAGCGATGAGCCAGCAGATGCGCTCGATGTCGGCTTCGGCGTAGTGCATCGATTCGAGGATGGCGCGAGCCGGCGCAGGGCCTTCCTGCTCCTGATACTTTCCGTTGCTGCTGCCGTATTTTGCCTCGGCGGGATGTATGCCGATGTCGTGAAGTACGGCTGTTGACTCCAAGACAAAGAGAGTGTGGGCGTCCAGCCCTTCGGCACGGCCGATGAGTTGCGCAAAGCGGTGTACCTTCAGCAGGTGTTGTATGCGCATGGGATCACCAGCGTCGTAGGTAATGATGCGCAGAGTGAGGGCATCGATAATTTTTTGTGTCTCTTCCATATTTCTCAAATTAATTTATCAAATTGATCGATGATTTGTTCCGCCCCTGCCTCTTCCAGTTCTTCGCGCGAGCCATTGCCGTAGGTCACGCCACAGGTGTGGGCCCCTGCATTGCGCCCCATGAGGATGTCGAAGCGCGTGTCGCCCACGACAAGCGTATCCTCAGGCTTACAGCCGGTGGATTGCAGGATCACGTTGACAGGCTCGGCATCGGGTTTAGCATGCGTCACGTCGTCTGCTCCCACCAAGGCGCAGAGCCAACCGTCGATGCCATACTCCTGGGCAAAGCCTTGCAGCGACTCATGACAACGGCTGCTGGCCAGCGCGATGAGCCGTCCATGCTCATGGAGCGTGCGGAGTGTGTCAAGGACACCGGGAAACGGTGGTACGGCACCCGGACGGTTGTTACGTCGGAAGATGTCGCGGTAGACGGTGGCGCAGCGGTCTGCCGTGGCGTCGTCGACATGGCAGGCCACGGCGAAGCATTGCTCCAGTGGAAGTCCGATGGTGGCGGCGTAGGCATCTTCCGTCGGCTGATCCATGTTCAGTTCACGGCATGTGTCCTGCATGGTCTTGACGATGAGATGCTTGGAGTTGCCCAGCGTACCGTCGAAGTCGAAGATGTATAAGGAAGGCTCAACAAGCTCACCAGGCTCTCCAGCCTCACCCCCGAACCCCTCTCCCAAGGAGAGGGGAGTAGTTACAGGGCTAAACGGTGTGTTGTCTTTTGCCATATTATCATGCACCGTTGAACTATGCGCCGGTATATCATGTTTCTTATGACTGTGTTCCATTTTACAATTATGTTGTTGCGTATCTGTCATCTGTCTCCTCCTGTGACTTGCTCTTGATTATGGGTGCAAAGATAACCAATATAATTAGAATTACAAAAATGGGACGGGTGAAAAATATACGCCTTGCGAGAGGGTGTGATAGGAATATTTCTTGTTTGTCTCTCCTTTGTTCTCAGTAACTGGAAGCGTTTTGACTGTAAATCCAAAAAAAATAGTAATTTTGCAATCAGTATCATGGCACAATTGCGAAACAAGAATTAAGATACAATCATATTTATGGACAAGCAAAAGAATCAAGAAGAGTTTGAGGCTCTTCTGCGTGAAACCAAGCGCGAGGGCATTGACTATGTGATAGAAGATCTGGAAAAAGGAGGCTTCTTTGAGGCGCCGGCCTCTGCCGGTCATCATCTCAATGTGCCCGGCGGCCTGTGTGAACACAGTCTGAATGTCTGCCATGCCGGTCTCGCGATTTGGGAAGGTATGAAAGGTCTCGATGCCGCATCGATGGGTGAGGTGAAACGCGAGAGTATAATCATCGCTACGCTGCTGCACGATGTCTGCAAGATGGACATCTATAAACGCGCGATGAAGAGACGTAAGAACAAACTCGGCCAGTGGGAAGACGTGGAGGGATATAACGTGTCGTACAAAGACTTTCCGATGGGCCATGGTGAGAAGAGTGTCATCTTGCTGCTGTTGAGCGGGTTGCAGCTCAACGACGACGAGATGTGTGCTATCCGCTGGCACATGGGCGCTTTCGGACTGAACTTCAATTCCTATGAGGATGAGCGTTGCTATGATACAGCCCGTATGGAGTATCCACTTTGCGCCATTGTGCAGGCAGCAGACAGCCTTGCCGCCGCTATCATTGAGACGACAGCAGAGGATATTGACAATCTATAAACGACTGCCACAGCGCATCATTGGGCAAGGGGGAGACAATGTCTATTTCCTTGCCCGATACCGGATGCGTGAACTGTACACGGTGGGAAAGCAGCGAGATGCTGCCGTCGGGATTGCTGCGGCGTGCACCGTATTTCAGATCGCCCTTGATTGGGCAGTCGATGTGTGCCAACTGGCAGCGGATCTGATGATGACGCCCCGTGAGCAGCGTGATCTCCAGGAGATGGTAGCGGTCGCTGTGGCCGATTACACGGTATTTGAGCACCGCTTTCTTCGCCCCCGGCACCTCACGGTCGTAGGCGTAGCTCTTGTTTTGCTTCTCGTTGCGCGTCATCCAGTTGGTCAGCGTACCAGCCTCGTCAGCGGGTACGTTTTGTGTGATCGCCCAGTAAGTCTTGTGTACCTCGCCTTTGCGGAACATCTCGTTGAGCCGCGACAGCGCCTTACTCGTGCGAGCGAAGACGACGAGGCCAGCCACAGGACGATCGAGGCGATGCACCACGCCGAGAAACACGTTGCCCGGCTTATGGTACTTCTCCTTGATATATTCCTTCACCGTTTCGGAGAGAGGCTCGTCGCCGGTCTTGTCGCCCTGCACGATCTCGCCGCTCTCCTTATATACGATGATAATGTGATTGTCTTCGTAAACGACTTGCATTCAACTCAACTTACATGTTCATGCCGCCATCGACCTGGATGACCTGACCGGAGACATAGCTGGAGAGGTCGGAAGCCAGATAGACAGCCGTGTCAGCGATGTCGTTGACCGTACCTGCACGACGCACAGGGATGTGGCTGACCCACTGCTTGCGTACGGGCTCAGGCAGTGCCTGCGTCATGGCAGTGTCGATGAAGCCCGGAGCGATGGCGTTGGCACGGATGCCCTTGGGGCCCATCTCCTGAGCGATGCTCTTGGCCAGAGCGATCAGACCAGCCTTGGAAGCAGAGTAGTTGCACTGTCCTGCATTGCCATGCACGCCGACGACAGAGCTCATGTTGATGATACGACCGTCGCGCTGACGCATCATATAAGGAATACAAGCATGGATGAAGTTGAAGGCGCTCTTGAGGTTCACGGCGATGACAGCGTCCCACTGTGCCTCAGTCATGCGCAGCATCAGTCCGTCCTTGGTGATACCGGCGTTGTTGACCAGAATCTCCACAGAGCCAAAGTCTGCGACAACCTGCTTCACGGTAGCCTCGGTCTGCGCAAAGTCAGCAGCGTTGCTGGCGTAGCCCTTGGCCTTCACACCCAGCGCGTTGAGCTCACGCTCGGTCTCCAGACCGCCGTGCTCCTCGTCGATAGCGAGGTCGGTGAAGGCGATGTTAGCACCTTCCTGAGCGAAACGCAGGGCAATAGCCTTGCCGATACCACGGGCAGCACCGGTGATGAGCGCGGTCTTACCCTCCAATAATCCTTTCTTTTCCATAACGTTTAGAGTTGTTATTTAATCAATAAAGTATTTCAAAATGTCTTTGTCAGCGCAAAGTTACGAAATATTGACGGAATAAAAGCACAAAAAGTCGTTATTATTATGTAACTTTGTCGGTTGAAAGGCTTCACAATGGATAAGAAAGAGAAACAACATACACTATTGCTCACCCTGGCAGCGCTCATTGCTACCCTCGTGGTCGTGGCCGCTGTGGTCACCGCCTGGCATCAGTCCGATGCCCCCGCTGACCAGCCCAAACACCAGATCTCGGCTGTCAAGCACCATGCCGACACGGTGCGCGACACCATGCGCCGTGCCCTCAAGCCTCATCTGCTGAAACCCACCCCCAAACCCTCAACGATGATACAAGGCACGCTGCGGCGCACCGATGGCACGCCGGCAGCCGCGGTGACGGTCAGCGACGGCATCGAATGCGTGAAGACCGACTCGCTCGGCCACTATGCCTTGCGTCGCCATGCCGCCGCGCACTTCGTCTTCTACACCGTTCCCGACTGGGCCGAGGTGCCCACGCACAGCCACAGGGACCACACGGCATGCATCTATCAGCGTATCACGCCGACCGACTCGGTCTATGACTTCCGGCTGAAACCGCTGCCCGCGGGCAAGGAGAACCGCTATGCCATGCTCGTCTTCGGCGACCCGCAGGTGACCAACGCCTATAGTCCTTATTATACAGGTGCCAACGACAATCCCGTGAAGATCACGGACGTGGCCCGCTTCTCCAAAGAGACGATGACCGATGTCCGTCAGACGTTGAAAGCTTTGCCCGCCGACCTGCCCGTCTACGGACTGAGCATGGGCGACGACGTGCAATACTATGGTGGCTTCAACGCTACGCTGGAGACGAAGATCCGCAAGACGCTCGGTGCCTCGCGCATGAGGCTATTCTCGGTCATCGGCAACCACGACCAGGACGGCAAAGACCTCTATAAGCGCAAATGGGAAGAGGCATGGGGACCCACCGACTACTCGTTTGACCGTGGCGACGAGCACTATGTGTGCTTCAACGACTGCCACTTCTATCGCGGCAGCATCTATTGGCAGCCCGGCGAGCTCACCGACCAGCAGATGGCGTGGCTCAGGCAGGACCTGGCATTGGCGGACAAACAGAAGAAGGTGGTGCTCTGCTATCACATTCCCCTCACCATGGGCACACGACCGAAGAAAGGTGCTGAGCCCGTGGGCATCGCCACGGAAGAGGGACACTTCACGTCGTCGCGTCTCGCCGAGATTCTCGCGCTGCTCGACACGTTCAAAGGTGGATACGAGCTCTTCTGCGGTCACACCCACTTTGCGCTGAACCATGAAATGGACTACCACGGTCGTCATCTCCTGGAGCATTGCCATGCGGCAGCCTGCGGAAACATCTGGCAGTCAAACGTCAACATCTGCGGCACGCCCAACGGCTACTATGTCTACGGCTTCCAAGGTACGGCGATCTACATCGACTATTATAAAGGCACACTGTGGAACCGCATGACGCAGATGGCGCTCTTCCGCGCTGACACGGACTTCAATGGTGAGTCGTATGCCGCCGACTGGAGTCTGCCACGCGGCAAAGGCGTGATCGTGGCCAACGTCTTCAACGCCGACTCGCGGTGGAAGGTCTATGCCATCGAGAATGGTGTGGAGCATCCGATGAAGCGGCTCAGCGGTGAGGGACAGGACGCCTTTGCCGTAGGCTATCACCATCGCTACGCGGTGTCGGTGCCCTATCATTTCGTAGGAAAAAGCAATAAGTATCTGATCATGAACCACCTCTACTACTACGAGCCTTCGTCGCCCACAGCAGAGATTACCGTGCGCGCTCATGATCCCTACGGCAATGTCTACCGTGCGTCGAGCAAGAATGTAGTCACGGAGCCCTTCTTCAACTATGCACACTACTACAAAAAGAAATAGAAGAAATGATGCAGCTCTTGTTACCTTGCAAAGATAGCGATGACATTTTGAGTAAACAACGGTTTTAGATAATTATATTGCAACATTCTTGCACGGATTTCATAGATTTTATGTAAGTTTGCAGTTGAATTGAGAGATCATTTTGTTTTAACCACATCATGTATGAAGAACATCTGTCATCATGCTTCCACAGCACTGTGGAGTAAGAGCACCGCGCTGATAGGGCTCGCCCTATGCGCCCTGCAACCCATGCAGGCCGCCACACGCCCCGTGACTCATTTCCGCTACAGCGGTCCCTTTGTCCTGCAACGCCCCGTAATGGTCGACACCATCGGTATCGACCGCAAGGGCTACAAGTCTGATAATTTGCTCGGTACGTTCGTCGACCTGACCAAGGCACGCCAGGGCAAGGAATACCAGGGCGCTTTCGCTCCCTCCGACAAAGCCGCTACGGCACTCCACCTGCTCCAGTTCACCCTCACCAACTGCCGCTATGCCAAAGGCACGCTGAAAGTGGGAAAGATGAAGCACTACAAGCTCTATGTCGACGGCAAGGAGAGCGACGGATCGCTGACGCTGATCCCCGCCACCCACGACGTCGTCATCAAATATCTCACCGATCCCGGTGACCACGACTCGTTGCAGGTGAGCCTCGACACCGACGCCGACGCGCTATTCTCTACCTCCGACAACGGACGACGCGAACTGACGCTCCTTGACTTCCTCAACGGCAAGCACTACTATGGCAGTCAGGTCAGCAGCGACGGACGCTATGCCATCACCACGTCGTACGAGACCACGTCGGCCAACAACACGTCCTGGCTCTACACCATCTATGACCTGCGCCGCGGTACCATCGTGCGCTCCTCTGACCGCAACCTGCGCTGGATGCCGGGCAAGGACAGCTATCTCTTCACCCGCAAGGGTGTCAAGGGCAACCAGCTCATCGAGGCCGATGTCGTCACCGGAGCCGAGAAGGTGCTCACCGACAACCTTCCCGAGGGCAGCTGGACGATGGCGCCCAACGGCAAATATCTCATCATCTCGAAGGAAGTGGAGGGACCGAAGGACGACAGTCAGGTGCATCAGATCATTCAGCCCGACGACCGGCAGCCCGGATGGCGCAACCGCAACCAACTGCTGAAATACGATTTATCAACTGGCTACGCCCAGCCTTTGACCTTCGGCTACCACGATGTGTCGCTCTGCGACATCTCGCACGACGGCCGCTATATATTATATATGGTGTCGCGCGCCCGTCTGAGCAAGCGACCGACAACGGTCAACTCGGTCTATCGCCTCGACCTGAACACCATGCAGCCGGAGTGCCTCGTCGACAGCGACGGCTTCATCGCCAGTGCCATCTTCTCGCCTGACGCCCGCACCATCGCCGTGAAGGGCTCACCGGAGAGTCTTGGCGGCATCGGCGAGAACTTGCCGAAAGGCCGCATCCCGAGCATGTACGACTATCAGCTCTACACCATCGACTGCGCCACACGCAAGGCGCGACCGATGACCAAGGACTTCGACCCGAGTGTAGAGACCGTGCAGTGGAACCGCTACGACGGCAAGATATACTTCAACGCCCTCGACCGTGACTACCGCCGTTTCTACCGCATGGATCCGAAGAGCGGAAAGATAGAGACGCTGCCCACGCCCGAGGACTATGTCGGCGGTGTCGACATGGCTGAGACAGCCCCCGTGCTCTGCTACAACGGACAGAGTGCCATGAACGTCGACCGTCTCTACACGATGAACACCGCCAACGGTAAGTCGACGCTCTTGGAAGACCAGCAGACGAAGCTCGCCGACGTGGATCTGCCGACCTGTCAGTCGTGGAACTTCACGAGCTCGCGCGGCGACACCATCTATGGCCGCTACTATCTGCCGCCTCACTTCGACGCGACGAAGAAATACCCGATGATCGTCTACTACTATGGCGGTTGCTCACCGACAAGCCGCTACTTCGGCGGCAACTATCCCTTCCCGCTCTATGCCTCCAAAGGCTATGTGGTCTATGTCATCGAGCCCAGCGGCGCCGCCGGCTTCGGTCAGGAGTTTGCCTCACGCCATGTCAACACAGCTGGCGACGGCGTGGCTGAGGACATCATCGAGGGCACAAAGAAGTTCTGTGCCGACCACAGCTATATCAACGACAAGAAGATCGGATGCATCGGCGCGTCGTACGGTGGTTTCATGACGCAGTATCTCCAAACCAAGACTGACCTCTTTGCCGCTGCCGTCTCGCACGCCGGCATCAGCGACCACACGCAGTACTGGGGCTCAGGCTACTGGGGTTATTCCTACAGCGAGGTGAGCATGGCCAACCGCTACCCATGGTCGGACCGTGACCTCTATGTCAACCACAGCCCGCTCTACAACGCTGACAAGATCCACACGCCGTTGCTCCTCGTCCACGGCACCGCCGACACCAACGTGCCCACGGCCAACAGCATCGCGCTCTATACGGCACTGAAGCTCCTCGGCCGCCCCGTCGCGCTCGTAGAGGTGGAAGGCGAGAACCACTGGATACAAGACTACAACAAGCGCATCAAATGGCAGAACACCATCTTCGCCTGGTTTGCAAAGTGGCTGCAGGACGACGACAGCTGGTGGAAGGCTATGTATGATAAGGTGCCGGAATAATACGATCATTATGAAAGAGACAAAAGACGAAAAAGAACAGGAGAGCGTGGTGTTTCATCACTCGCTCCCCATACAGTTGCGTTGGAACGATGCCGACCAGTTCGGACACATCAACAACACGCTCTATTTCCAGTACTACGACATGGCAAAGATGGACTACTTCGCCAACATCCCCAACACGAAGATCGATCAGCGCCACGCCATCGTTACCGTGCACGTCGACGCTGACTTCCTCTCGCAGGTGCACATCGGTGACCATGTCGCAGTGGAGACGGCCATCACGCACATCGGGCATAAGAGCTTCCAGCTCGCCCAGCGACTCATCGACACCGACACGAAAGAACTGAAATGCGTCGGACAAACGATCATGGTGGCCTATGACCTGCAAACCAACGAGGCCGTGGAGATGTGGCCCGACTGGGTGGAGGCCATCGAGCGTTTCGAGGGAAAGAAGCTGAGATAAGGCTTACCCCGCTCTGCTCTTTGTTTTGCAAGCAGCGCGGCTCATTGCTACGTAGAGCGTTCACTGCTTTCTTGCAGCGCGTTCATTGCTTTCTTGCAGCGTAGTCCCGGCTTTCTTGTAGCGCCGCCCCTGCTATTTTGCAGAGCATTTGTGTTCTCCTTGTTGTATTAGATTTGTACGGTTGGGTATGCTGCTACTATGCAGCGGCCCAGCTGTTTCTTTTTTCCCCCTTTTCTTGCTTCTTTAAAATATTTATCGTATATTTGCCATCAGTAACATTCCTAATAACAGAAACGCTGATGATGGCTCGACTTAAACACATCGCCTCTTCGGTATGGCACCTCTACTACGACGGCTTCCGAAACATGACCGTCGGGCGTACACTGTGGGCCGTGATTTTCATCAAGCTGTTTATTATCTTTGCCGTTCTCAAATTGTTTTTCTTTCCCAACTACATCCATGAGCACGCACAGAAAGGACAGGAAGTGGAGTTCGTCTCCTCACAGATATTGAAGAAATAACCATAAAATAACAACAGCACAATGACAAACCTCCTATTAGACATCTCTACTGGCACGGTGGACTGGGCGCGTGCGCAGTTTGCCCTGACAGCTATCTATCACTGGCTCTTCGTACCGCTCACGCTGGGTCTGGCACTCATTATGGGCATCGTGGAGACCTGCTATTATCGTACGGGCAAACCGTTTTGGAAGGAAGCCGCACGCTTTTGGCAGCGCCTCTTTGGTGTGAACTTCGCCATGGGCGTGGCTACCGGCATCATCCTGGAGTTCGAGTTCGGTACCAACTGGAGCAACTATTCGTGGATGGTCGGCGACATCTTTGGCGCACCGCTCGCCATCGAGGGCATCGTAGCCTTCTTTATGGAGAGCACCTTCGTGGCCGTAATGTTCTTTGGCTGGAACAAAGTCTCACGCGGCTTCCACCTTGCTTCGACATGGCTCACCGGCTTGGGTGCCACCATCTCGGCCTGGTGGATTCTTGTCGCCAACGCCTGGATGCAATATCCCATCGGTCAGGAGTTCAACCCCGACACCATGCGCTTCGAGATGACCTCGTTTGCCGACGTGGCTCTCTCGCCCTTCGCCGTGGATAAGTTCTGCCATACCGTGACGACCTCGTGGATCATCGGTGCCGCCTTCACCGTGGCCGTGAGTGCCTGGTATCTGCTCAAGCACCGCAACACGCAGCTGGCCAAGCAGAGCATCAAGATAGGAGCTATCGTCGGTCTCGTCGCTACGCTGCTCGGTGCCTTCACCGGCGACAACTCGGCTTACATGGTCGCTCAGACTCAGCCCATGAAGCTCGCCGCCATGGAGGGCCTCTACAATGGTGGCACACACCAGGGACTCAGCGTCGTCGCACTGCCTGGACCGTTCTCTCAGCCCGACTATGAAAACGATGTGGAGCCTCCTTTCCGCATCGCCGTACCGCAGATGCTCTCGATCCTTGCCACACACCATGCCGACGGCTACGTGCCCGGCGTGAACAATCTCTTGGGTGGTTTCACACGTCCCGACGGCAGCAAGGAGCCGTCCGCCAAGGAGAAGATGATGCGCGGACGCCGTGCCATCGCCAATCTCGCACAATACCGTCAGCTGATGACCACCGCCAAGTCGGGCAAGGCTGACACCGCCGCCGCCAAAGCTCAGGCGCAGAAGATCCTGCCGCAGCTCAAGGCCGACATGCCGTATTTCGGCTATGGCTACATCAACGACGTGCACCATCTCGTACCAAACATCCCGATCAGCTTCTTTGCCTTCCGCGCGATGGTGGGCATCGGCTGCCTGTTTATCCTGTTCTTCCTCGTCGTGCTCCACTATATCTATCGTCTCGACATCACCAAGCCGCGTTGGCTGCTCATCGCCGCCATCGTCATGCTGCCCCTGGCCTATATCGGCAGTGAGGCCGGATGGGTGGTCGCTGAGGTAGGCCGACAGCCGTGGACCATCCAGGACATGCTGCCCGTGGGCGCCGCTGTGTCGGGCGTGTCGTCGGGAAGCATCGCCACGACGTTCTTCGTCTTCCTCTTCCTCTTCACCATGATGCTTGCCGTGGAGATCAGCATCCTGTGCAAGCAGATCAAGAAATACAACTTTGAGTAAAGACGCAAGCTAGTTTCACAACAGACTTTTAGAGTAATATCGTTCACGACAATCATAGAATCATAGAATCAAAGCACCATGTCATATACATTTCTTCAGCACTATTGGTGGTTCCTGATTTCGCTGTTGGGAGCCCTGCTGGTCTTCCTGCTCTTTGTGCAGGGAGCCAATACGCTCATCTTTGAACTGGGCAAGACGCCCGACGAGCGCCGACTGGTCATCAACTCCACCGGTCGCAAATGGGAGTTTACGTTCACCACGCTCGTCACCTTCGGCGGTGCGTTCTTCGCTGCCTTCCCACTGTTCTACAGCACGAGCTTTGGCGGAGCTTACTGGCTTTGGATGATCATCCTCTTCTCGTTCGTCATCCAGGCTGTGAGCTACGAGTTCCAAAACAAGCTCGGCAACTTCCTCGGAGCTCGTACCTTCCAAGTGTGCCTGATCATCAACGGTATTGTGGGTCCGCTGCTCCTCGGTGGAGCTGTTGCCACCTTCTTCGACGGCAGTAACTTCATCGTGGACAAAGCCAATGTCACGGCACTCTCGCAGCCCGTCATCAGTCACTGGGCCAACGCTTCCTGCGGCCTTGACGCCCTCCTCGACCCGTGGAACGTCGTGCTCGGCGTGGCCGTACTCTTCCTGGCCCGCATCCTTGGCCTGCTCTACATGCGCAACAACATCGACGATCCGACGCTGCGCGAGCGCTGCCGCCGCAAGCTGCTGCCCAACACAGTACTCTTCCTCGTCTTCTTCCTTGCCTTCTTCGTGCGCTTGCTCGTCAAGGACGGCTATGCCTACGACGCCGGTACGGGTGTGGTGAGCATGGTATCGAGCAAATATCTCAGCAACCTGCTGACGTTGTGGCCGTTGGCTATCGTGCTCCTCATCGGTGTGGCAGCCCTGCTCTACGGCATCCTCCGCACGTGGCTGAAGGCAGATTATGCGAGTGGCATCTGGCCGGCCGGCATCGGCACGGTGCTTGTTGT
>Ga0256407_10001818_pt1 | contig 43042 bp, 49 predicted proteins | sample RumenRJG_04DNA_FD_193489 | JGI IMG/M metagenome (GOLD analysis project Ga0256407, IMG submission 193489) | Bovine rumen microbial communities from Lethbridge, Alberta, Canada - RJG_04 | ecosystem: Host-associated > Mammals > Digestive system > Stomach > Rumen | place: Canada: Alberta... | reverse complement strand
CATCCCATACTGCAATTCTATTACGGAGTAAGAAAGATTTCTTTTCTTCAACGGTATGCGGAGTATCATCTTCAAATACTGCGGAAGTAACCTTCCAGAATCGGTTTTGAGGATGTCCGTAAAAAAAATTTACTTCCCTCGATTTCACAGAAGGGAAGCTTCCAAGTATCAGGATCTTAGATTTCTCATCATATATTGGAGGTATTGGATGTTCTATCATTTTTTTCCTTGTTTAATTTCAGTGGGGACGGTTCTCATTGACTCCCGTTTTTTGAATAATTAAGTCGATAAGAACCGTCCCCTTTGACTCCCGTGATATCTCTTATAAAGCCTCTTGAATCAGATCATTTATATGTATTTCAACACTGTCCAGGCATGGAACAGAACAATTCTCCGAATTCAGTAACAGCGGCAGTTCCGTGCATCCCAGAACAACTGCTTCAATACCGTATTGATCCTGCATTTTATCTATTATGCTTTGGAACTCTTTTAAAGTGCTTTCCTTAACAATTCCCAATTCCAGCTCTTCAAAAATCCGTTTTGCCACAAGGGTTCGGTCATTTTCATCAGGAATATATACTTCTATCCCTGCATCCCTGAAATCATCTTTCATGTAATCCTGTTCCATTGTGAAAATAGTCCCTAAAAGAAGTATTTTTTTATATCCTCTGTTCTTTACTTCTTTGCAGACCGCTTGGGGAATACTGATCAACGAAACGCCGGTATTATTAACTAATCCCTCAAACACAATATGCATAGTCACTGCTGTCAAAGATATAACTTCTGCACCCGCTTTTTTAAGACATCTCACCTTCTCGGAAAGATAATCCTTAAGAAGATCATATTTCCCCGAAGAAACATAATCCCATGCTTTTCTGAAATCCAGACTCTCAATAACGATCTCCGGCATCTGTTTTCCATCTGTGATCTTATCAATTCTGGAATTTAATTCCTTATAATACATAAGTGTAGATTCAGGACCGGTACCACCTACTAATCCTATTTTTTTCATAGAAGCTCCTTTCATCATCCTTTCAGATAATCCGTTCTCAATAAAGCCTTCCCATTTGAAAGCGGTATCCTTGTTTGGGATATGTCTTTATTTTATCAAATTAACCAACGGATTGTTTTTCTTCCATTATCATTACACATTTACATTTGCGGGAGATGCCGGCGGAATGAATACAGCCTCTGTTATGACGCTGCTCTCAAAACTACCAATAGTCGATATTGCTATGGAATCGAGTAGCTCCGGCTCCATATTGAAATAATTTCCTGTCCATACGCATATCCTCCCTCAAACATCAGATATAATAAACATAGTCTGCTTTTCTGGGTACAGGATCTTTTGCAGGCTCTGCAGCATATCCGATAGCACAGTGTCCTATTCCTTCGTAATCTCCCTCAACACCCAGTTTCTTTAGGATGTTCTTTCCGAAATCAGAATCGAACTCTTCCTTCGCCCTGTGTATCCAGATGCTTGCAACTCCGAGACTTTCTGCAGCGTTCATGAGATTTCCCATAACAAGGGATCCGTCATAAACATGTGTAGGCACTTCCTTATCAGCCAGAACGATCAAGATCACTGGTGCACCGTAGAACGGATCAAAGCCTTCGTCCCAACCACCGATCTTACGGTTCTCGGCAGAGATCTCGTCTCTTAAAGCCTTATCCGTAACCGCAATGATGATCGGACTCTGCTTGCCCATACCCGTTGCAGCATAAGTTCCTGCCTTGATGATCGCTTTCAATTCCTCATCCTTAACCATGTCCGGCTTGAAGTTCCTGCAGCTTCTTCTTGTTTCCAATACCTTTAATGTCTCGTTCATAAAAAACACCTCCATTCATACCATCATCTTATAGATCTCTTGCACATCTTGCAGGGATAATCGGTCCACAGTGCCTCATAATCATCCATAACCGATTCATCAAAATAGTCCGGAACTCCTGAAGTGTGATTCAGTAATTGTCTTACTGCAGTTTTCGGACGCAGACGCAATGCTCCTAAATGAACCACTAACCCCGTCCCCTAGGTCCACCTTGGCTCAAGAGGCAGACGGTTTCGACGTCGTTTTCGTTGGGCAACAAAAATCAATGAATATGTTTCGCATTGACATATTTAGTTGCTCTTGCTGTTCCAAGTTTTTTTATAAATCCGTCTTTTACCATTTTCCCCAAGACAGCTTCTACAGTTGTAGAGCTGACATCCGGCAGGAATTCGCAAATCTCAGACTTGGAAATTGGCAATACACTGTTAAGTACTGTTTGTTCTATTCTTTCGGATTTTTTCAGTTTTTTCCCGTTTACCGTAGAAAATCTTTTATCAAGTTCCTTGTAGCACTTATACAATGTGGAAAGGAAATTCTTCATAAATTCCGTATAGGAGTTTTCGTTCGTGTGCCATCCTTTAGATGAGTCTTGAAGAGCACCGTAATAGAAATCCTTAGACTGATTGATCTGTTCCTCGAAAGAAACATATTTACCGATATTGAATCCACTCTTGTACATAAACAAAAGCGTCAGTAATCTGGAAACGCGTCCATTACCATCGGCAAAAGGATGGACACACAGGAAATCAAGTATCACACACGGAATGAGCAAAAGCTTACTGATGCGCGGATTATCTCTGGCATCAATATAAGCAAGTATCAGCTGCTCCATAGCATCTTTCGTTTCTGCTGCAGGTACCGGAGAAAAGCGGACTCTACGTCGTCCGTATTCATCTATTTCAGCAATAATATTATCATCGGTTTTATATTGTCCGGCTCCTTCATATGCAGCTACTTCCGTCATAACCTGATGCAGATGCAAAATGGTCTGTTCGTTAATACTTAAATCTGCGAAAGAAGTATGTATCTCATCCAGCGCATTTCTGTAACCGACTATCTCCATCTCAGTATGGTTTAATGGAGCACTGTTTCCCTCTACGATTTCTTTTATTCGAGCATCCGTAGTTATAATACCCTCAATCGCATTGGAACCTTTAACAGATTGAATACGGGCAATCTTCTCCAGTTCTGTATAGACCGTCGCGTTCCGTCCTCTTCTTTCCTCTGAAATAGCATTAAGTGCGGAAATGGTGGATGTAAGGTTAACCAGCTCTGCCGGTAATACACCTTCATCTAAAAATGTATAATCAAATATATGCATATGCGCGCCTCCGTTTATGCATATATTTTAGCAAAAAATATGCAGATAAGCAATTTTTATCTGCATATTTTTCATTTTTACTTATGCACTTTTATCCAATCTAAAGACAGATCATATATACATCCGCTTCCTCCCCTTCAAAGATAAAGCTTCTCTCGTACTTTCCACCATTCTTTATGATAGTCTTTACCGATGGCTCATTTGAGCGTTCTACGGAGAGCTGAAGTTTTTCCATTCCAATTTCATGCGCTCGTTCCAAAATAAGCTTAAGCATTTCCGTCGCATACCCTTTACGCCTCTCCGACGGCCTTACACTGTATCCGCTGTTACCGAAATCCTTAAGAAAGTCATTCAGTTCGTGGCGAAGATCTATAATACCAACAATCCTGTCATTCTCATCAAATGCAAAATATGTATCTGTAACTACCCACGAGGGATTAACCGTATCAGGTGACGCATTATCCGTTACGGACTTCAGCCACGCATCGTACGAGTCCATCTGATCAATCAATTCACTTCCGTTTATCGTTGTCTCACCGTTATCTATAAACTCTTTCTTGAAGGCTGCCGCATCTGATTCATATTCTTCTATGGGTCTTCTAAGCGTTATCATCTATTCTCTCCTATCAAATGCTTTTTAATGTGATTTGTTATGGAACATATCGTCTTTGACTTCATGGGTGTAATCCTGCTCCACATTCGAACGCCCTGATAAGAATACAGAATCACATTCACTATCTCATCAGCATCCACATCTCGGAATTCCCCACGCTCGATTCCATATAAAACAAGTTCTTTCCATTTCCTTTCCGCATTACGATTAAGCCTCTCCATCACATCAGAATCCACCGTTTCAGCATACTCATAAATGGCAACGCTTAAAGAATCTTCAGGATGTTCCATCTCTTCTTCCATCAAATCCAAAGCCCTAAATAGAATCTCTTTTGCAGAAAAATCTTCTTCGATCTCAGCATGAAAATCCATGGCACTGTTTTCCGCGATTCTTTCAAGCAAAGCCTCAAAGAGTTTATCCGTACCGGAAAAATGACTGTAAAGTCCTCCCCTGCTCATGCCTGTGACTTCACAGACATCCTTCATGGTCACCTGCTTAAAACCCTTCTTTGCGAAAAGTACATATGACGCATCTATAATCGATTCTCTCGTTTTCTCTCTCTTTCCCGGCATTATGAGTTTCTCCTTTTTCGACATACATGTCTATTTTTATATTTTAGACACACGTGTCGAATTTGTCAATCCAAACATAAAAAAAGAGCCCCAAACGCCATCCGGCGTCTACGGCTCACGAAAGATAAAACGGCTCCCTCAAAATACTCATTGTGCATTCTGCCGTTGCAGAGTGCTTTTTTGATAGAAATCAGGAAGAAACGGTACTAAACGCAGGAATTAGTTTTGAAGAAATGGAATAACGCCCTTGTAATCTCGAAGAAACGGTACTATAATCTATTTGTGGTTTTGAAGAAATGGAACAACACTGTTTTGAGGAGCTGAAATGTTCAAAAGAAAAGCCCTAGAAAAGCTAAAAAATTGGAAAGAAAAAAAGGCACCAAAGTATTCTGTGCTTTTGGAGGGGGCCAGGCGTGTTGGAAAATCGACAATTGCCGAAGAATTTGCAAAGCAGGAGTATAGGTCATATATAAAAGTGGATTTTGCCAACATAACACAGGATGTCCTTGATGTGTTCGATGATATAGCAAATCCGGACATTTTCTTTCTTAGATTGCAAACTGCAACGGGGATAACATTATATAAAAGAGAATCCGTCATTATATTTGATGAGATACAACTTATGCCAAAAGTACGTCAGGCTATAAAATACCTGGTTGCGGACGGAAGATATGACTATATTGAGACCGGTTCTCTGATCAGTATAAAAAAGAATGTCAAGGATATAGTGCTTCCATCTGAGGAAATGAAAATACAGATATATCCGATGGATTACGAAGAATTTATGTGGGCCATTGGAAATGATACTTATGGCGTATTGCGGGATTTATATAAGCTTGGAAAGCCGGTTGGAAATTCCTTAAACAGAAAGCTGATGCGGGATTTCAGAATTTATATGGCGGTAGGTGGAATGCCCCAGGCTGTAGAAGCATATGTGGAAGGCAGGAATTTTTCAGAAATCGATGAAGTAAAGAGAGAAATCATAGATTTATATAAAGACGATTTCTTCAAAATTGATGATACCGGACTGATCGGAAGAATGTATGATTCTGTTCCAACGCAGTTGGCAACGGATAAAAGAAGTTATGTTATTTCGGCAGCTACGGGCAAAAAAAAGATTGATAAGGATTTAGAACGTTTACATGATTTGCGGGATTCAAAGACGGTATTAGCCTGCCATAATGTACTTAATCCGAGCATTACATTACCTCAAACGAGAGATGATGATACGTTCAAGCTCTATTTGGCTGATACAGGGTTATTTACTACCATGATTTTCAAATCGTCGGGAAAGACGGATGAAAACATTTATACGAAATTGTTAAGTGATTCGATTCCTGCAAATTTGGGATATTTATACGAAAATGCAGTTGCTCAGATAATCGCCGGATCGGATATAGATCTTTATTATCATACATGGGAGAAAGAAAACAGTTCTCACTATTATGAGGTTGACTTTTTGCTTGCTTCAAAAACAAAGATAGTTCCGATTGAGGTTAAGTCATCCGGAATTGGCAAGCATGAATCAATTACAGAATTTCAGAAAAAGTATTCAAAGCATGTTGCGAAGGAAATATTGCTATCACAAAAAGATATAGGCAACCGTGAAATGTTGAAATTATATCCAATATACATGTTACCATTTTTAATTGAGGACCTGTGAAAGGATAGGTAATATCTTTCAGGATAACTTACGATGGGAAAATATCTATGAATGATTTTGAGATTAGAGAAGTGCATATAGAAGATGCAGAGAGATTAGTTGAGATATATTCATATTATGTGCTAAATACGGCCGTATCATTTGAATATGATGTTCCAAGTGTTGATGAATTCAAAGAGAGGATTTGCCATACTAAAGAAAAATACCCTTATCTGGTCTGCTTAAAGGATAACAGAATAATCGGTTATGTATATGCAGGCCCATATAGCACGAGGGAAGCATATTCCTGGACTGTTAGCACCTCAATCTATATTGATAAAGAATATCGTAGATGCGGAGCGGGTTCTATGCTTTATAAAGCCTTGGAAGAAGAATTAAAGAAACGAGGGATTGTTAATCTTCTTGCAGGTGTAGCATATATTGATGAAGAGGATGAGTATCTTTCCCATGATAGTTACAAGTTTCATTTACGTGAAGGATATTCGGAGGTTGCACATATGAAATCTGTCGGCAAGAAGTTTGGTAGATGGTACGATCTTATGTGGTTTCAAAAGAAGGTGTGAAGATGATCAATATAATAGAATGCGATGATTATGAAGCTGCAAAGAATCTTATTCTTGATTATTCCAAAATTAAAGGAGCTGAAGCCTGCTTTGTTTCGCTTGATAAAGAACTGTCTGATCTGAAAGGCTTTTATAAAGGCGGAGCCTTACTTCTTGGCTATGAGAATGAAAAGCCTATAGCAACTATAGCCATTAAGAAGATTAATGATGATATGGCCGAGGCTAAGAGATTATATATAAAACCTGAATATAGAGGTAAGGGATATGCCAGGCAAATGCTTGATGCAATGCTCGATAAGTGCCGGGAATTAAAGTTTAAAGAGGTTAGATTTACCACAAAACCCGAAGTTATGAGCATAGGATATGCTCTATATAAGGAAATCGGTTTTGAGGAACTTGAGAACAATGAAGGAACAGTATTAATGCGAATGATGTTGGACACTTTGAACTAATATATTTCAGCATGACGGACTAAGACAGATTGGAGTTTGATAGAGGTATTGGTATGAAAGTATTTATTGTATATTGCCATCCTTCAAAAGATAGTTTTACGAATGATGTATATAAATCTTTTGAACGAGGTTTAAGAGATGCAGGTCATGAGATTTTAATATCTGATTTATATGAAATGGATTTTAAAACAGATATAAGTGAAGAAGAATATTTACGAGAAACCTATTACAGGATTGATGGGATAAAATCAGAAGATGTCTTGATCGAACAGGAAAAAATACAGAACAGTGATGCAATTGTGTTTATATATCCTGTATTTTGGACAGAAGCACCCGCAAAGCTTGTGGGTTGGTTTGATCGGATTTGGACAACAGGATTTGCTTATAAGCCAGATCCTACTATGAAGGTTCTTGAAAAAGCATTATTTATAGTTTGTGCGGGAAAATCAATGAAATCTCTCATTGAAACAGGGGAAAAGAGTGCTATGGAACACAGTAATGTTGGGAGATAGAATTCGTAATAGAGCAAAAGAGAAAGAAATGGTTATTTTTGATAGTATGACACATTGGAATGAAGAAGCACGAAGTGAAAATATTGCTCGACATCTTTCCAAGGCGTATGAAATGGGTATAAAATTTTGAGACACTCAAAACTTCCGGGTTGTCGTGCCGATGTGTTAGTGCGTTATATCGGAACTATATTTCAGGATAAACTGCCATCGGGTTCACATATTTCATAGTTCATTTTATTCCTGATTAAGCAGGCTACTGTCCTTCCTGTTCCAGTTTGGCAACAGTATCTTCAAGAATCACTTTGCGTAGTTCTGTGAGCCATTCCGAGAACGACACCGTATCGAAAGCATATGTCTTATTAAGCTCGTACTCATTTTCTGACCATGTACTTAACGGTGATTCATTATGCTGGATCAAAGCCTCAAGTTTATCCAACGCCTTATATAGTTTAGCTTCAGCCGTCTCCTGTGCATCCATTTCCTTGTACAGAGCAGAGATGTTGGCAGATATTTCCTTCGGGAGCGATCTGACCCATTGATCTAATATTGTATCTTCTGTTTCTCGGTCTGCATCAGTCTTAATAAAGGTCGGAATGTCACCCGTAAAGCACTCTCCAAGGTCGTGAATAAGACACATATTAACAACTTTATCCATATCAAGATCCGGAAACTCGTGTCTCAGGAGCGAAGCCATAAGTGATACTCTCCAACTGTGTTCAGCCACGCTTTCCGTTCTTCCGTTCGTGGTTGTACAATGCCTTGGCGTGTCTTTAAGTCTTTCGGCTACATGTAATATTTCCAAGTATTCTCTTGCATTCATATTCGTTATATCCCCATTCCCCTTAGTGTGTATAAAACTGTTTATTAAATCAACTGTTTTCTCTATCCTTATACACTCTTGAACCGGTCGCACCTGTCTGACCCTGATACTTACCGCAGTACGGATTAAGCGCTACGTCATCCATCTCCGCAAATACAAGCTGACCAACTCTTCTGCCGGCTTTCAATTCAATTGCGCATCTGTTGGCGTTATACAATTCCAATGTGATCTCTCCCTTAAATCCCGGATCGACCCAGCCGGCATTCTGGATAAACAGACCCATTCTGCCAAGAGAACTTCTTCCTTCAACAAAAGCGGTCAGATTATCCGGCAGCTCGAAATATTCCATCGTCGTAGCAAGAACAAATTGTCCCGGCATGATCAGATATGTATCGGTAGTGATGGTTTTATAATTGATCTCTTTTTCGAGAGTGATAACACTTGATGGAGAATCATCAACGACACTGAAAGTGTTTCCCAAACGGATATCCACACTGGCAGGCTGGATCTGTTCGTCCGTTACTGGCTCGATCGTCAGTGTCTTCTCTTTAAGCATTTTCATTATCGTCTTATCTGAAAGTATCATGCTCGTTCTCCTAGGGTTTTCGATTAATTATCCTGATGATTTTCTATGCCAAGAAAATCACCCCCATTGCTACGTTTAACTGAAAGATATTCTTATAACCAAGCCTTAACCTTATCTTTCGCTTCTTTTGCCTGTGAGCCTTTAATGGCCAAGCCCTCCACATCAACATCTGCGCCAACGCACTTCCTTTTTACATCCGCAGGCATTCCTGAAAGCCCCGAACCCTCGTGCGTACAAACAATGCGCACCTTTTTGCCACTGAAGTCCAATCCTTCCAAAGCGGTTTCGACTTCCGGTGCATATGTTCCCCAATAAATCGGACTCATAATAAAAATGGTATCGTATTCAGTAATATCTCCCGGGTTCTGCTTAATTGGAGCATTTCCTATACGCTGCTTTGCTTCTTCAATACAGGTCTTGTAGTCTTTTGCATATGGCACAGCAGGCTCTACCTTGAACATATCTGCCCCTGTCAATTCCTGAACGTATTCCGCAACAATCTCTGTATTTCCTTTATCAATGTAACCGACTGCATAATTTTCATCAGCTCTGCTGAAATAGATAATCAATGATTTCATATGTGTTCTCCTTATTTTCGAATAAAATGGTGATCCGCTTCATATTCGTCACTGATAAAACGTTCTATGGTCATATGAAGATCATACTTCTCGCGGAGTTCAGCAAGCTGTCTCATCATGGGTGATGCATGATGCGCATCTATGGCCGCTTGATTCGTCCAAGAATCGATGAGCAACACGGTCTCGGGATCATTGAGAGGTTGAAAATATTCATACCGCAGATTCCCTTCTTCTGCTCGAATAGCCTCCGCGATACCTGATGATTCCATTTCGTCCGCAAACGCACGTGCACTTCCGTTTATTCCCTTATAATACAGATTTACTGTTATCATGAAATCTCCTTAGTAAGATATACTGTAATATAATCTTTCCATCATATTATCATATCAATCGTTATGCATAAAGGAGCACTCTACAAAAAACATTTATATATATAGCAAAACCACCTCTCCGGATATCATCCTGGCAGGAGGTGGCTGCGTTTGATTCTATTATAAAATTCTGATCAAGTCTTATCCATTTCCCATATTCCCTAAGATATACTCCGTTCAAATTTAGACATGTATTTAGCCATTTTCATATAACTATCATACCGCTTTGCCCTGCGCTCTTCTTCCTCTGATGCATATATGGTTTTCTCATTCTTAAAGCGATCTGCGCTTCAGATGCGTCTACACAAAATGACATAGCTACAATGTGTTTGCATATGATCTGCTTACCATTCGCCAAGGGGCAATTGCATTTTGGATTGGAAAGCCGGTTCTTTTCCTCTGTGCTGAGGTAATATAGTAAACACAAATGCTACTCGAAAGCAAGAACCAGCATTATCTCCGGTTATTCTTTGTTTTCCTAAAGATGATATCGTCAATCATGACACGTAGCAAATCATTATCGCATCTGGCCCAAAACACATCCTGATTGTCTCCTCCCCATTCTTTTAAAGTATAAAAGCGGTATATATAAATGTTGCCATTCTGTAAGCGCTCGACTCTCCGCTGGTTTTCATCCGATACGATTACCTGATAGAACAAATACACATCAACGCTGTTGCCCCGCGCTTCGTAAATCTCTGAGAGCAGCTGCAGATGATGAATCAGCAACTCCATGTCTGTCTGTTCACAGTATCGATGATGATAAAGCATTGTAATGTTTTTCCCAGTAATCTTCATAAGTCGATTACATCTTCTCATGATTGTCTTTCGGATTGATTCATCTCCAATGGTATCATGATGAGTAAATTCAAAGCCATTTATGCAGGAACTATTGTATTTGTTCTCAGTTGCAACATATTTTTTATTCCGAGGCACCTTTTTGTTGCCAATATACTCGTATTTCATATAGTCACGGTTAATGAAATCTGCGAAGCCCTCCTTTTCAAAAGCGAGGATATATTCAATATTTGATCTGCCGGATCCATACGGAGAAGAGAAGCTTTTTAAAGAGAATCTGGACAGTATGTCGTCAGAAAGGCAGTTTTCGCCTATTGAAAAGAAGATGTCTTTTTCATATTTATATTTCACCTTTTCTGTCACTGAAATAATACTTTTGAAAATACGCCTTGCTTTCTTAACAAATTTATGTGTTATAGTTAAAAAACTTTTTTCCATCGCATCATCCATATAATTCAGTCTTCCCAGTTAACGTTCTATTGCCATTTCTTTGCATTTCCATTCTTCATCAAGAACTTGATAGGTTTCTGTTTCATCAAGAATAACATCTCCAAATCCAGCCGCTTTGTAGCAATTATACGCGGGTTCATTATTTTCAAACACGCCCAAGGAAACTCTATTTGCACCATATATTTCAAATGCATACTTAAGTGCAAGTTTCAGCATTTCCTTACCCTTTCCACAGCCTCTTTGTTCAGGATCAAGAATTATAAAACCAATACGAAGTTCATCTATCCTGCTCCCCGGATTCCTAAATGTGAAAAAGCCAATAGTCTTTTCTTCCTCAAACGCAGCAAAGGCCATCAATGAATCCACAAATTCAAATTCTTTATGTGTAATAGGATAATCCCCCATTACTCCAGCGCTCCACTGATAAAAGGCTCTCTCATCTTGACTCCAAGAAATAATTGTATCTGCATCTTCTTTTTTATATGGTCTCAATCTAAGCATATCCACCGTCTCCTTATCATATTATCCCGGAAGTTAATCCATTTCTGACATTATCTTAGACTTACACCACTCGACAACATCAATTTCATGCCTTTAACCCCAAGTGCCGAAGCCCTTTGATTTCAAGCCTTTTCGAGCCACTTTGCCTTAAACCCTTGAAAGCAATACCACCGTCTCCATTGTTGACTCCGATTCCAATGGCAGGCTCTTAATTTCCTGCCCCTGTACCGGCATAGGAAAATTGAAAACGATATTTCTGATCCAGCAGCCGTTATCGGGCTTTTCGGGGTAGATATCTATGCGCTCGATAAATGCCCTCATAAAGTCTCTCTGCTCTACTTCGGTGAAGGTATTATACAGCTTATCAAACGCAAGCAGAAGCTGATATACATTATCGGCGGATATCTTTTCCTGATGCACGCTCAGAAGCCGGCTGTTCCATTCATCCATCTGTGTTTCTATGGCTTCTGCCTTATCATACTGTTCGTCATATCTGCGCTGGAGATCGGATATCAGCCTCTTCAATCCATTCCTGTAGTTTCTCCTTGAGTAGCTTCTTATCCGGCAGATACAGCTTGTATTCCTTTGCATAGATATTGGAATCCTTCGGCAATGTCAGTTCTACCAACGCCTCATCACTCTGCTTACACATCAAGATTCCGATTGTTGGATTTTCGCCCTCTATAATCTCGTACCGGTCATAATAGTTCACATACATCTGCATCTGCCCCAAATCCTGATGCGTCAACTCTTCTACCTTAAAGTCTATTAGGACATAGCATCGCAGAAAACGATTATACAGAACCAAATCCAAATAGAAATTCTTATCATTAAATGTAAATCTACGCTGCCGTCTTTCAAACAAGAAGCCTTTACCCATTTCAAGCAGAAAATCCTGAAGCTTATTCAAAACACCTGCTTCCAAACCATTCTCATGATAGCTGCTCTTATCATCAAGGCCAGCAAATTCCAATACATATGGAGATTTCAGTATATCCTCTGGCCGGTATGGCATAGCTCCCTGCGTGGCCATTGCCATGACCTCATTTTTATCTCTGCTCAATGCAAGACGCTCATAAAGACTGGAATGATACTGCCGCTTCAATGTTTTAACATTCCAGACACCTTTTATAGCTTCAAGTTCATAGAAGCTTCTTTCGGCAGGATCTTCAATCGTCATCAAAACTTGATAATGCGTCCAACTCAGTTTGAAAGGAAAGTTCTGATAATCAACCGTCAATTGTCCAATCGGCGATTGGACAATTCCGTTTTCCTGCATTGTCCCTAATTGTCCAATTCCTGATTGGACAATTTGCGATTCACGATCTTTGTATGTCAGATAGAACTTTCTCATCCCAGCCAGATTGCTTCTCGAAAAACCGCGACCGTATTCGCTTGTCAGATATACCGAAAGCGAATCCAGTACTCTTGCTCCATATTGTGCACGTTCTGAGCCTTGTTGTTCTTCCTCTATCATGTATTTTCCCAGAAGATAGCTGGTATATACCGTCAGCGCATTGACGACAACACCCATGCTGCTTCTTGCATTATCGATCAAAGCCTTCGACTTTTTAAAAAGTTCAGTAAATTCATTCATTCCTCGGTACCTCTCAAATATCTCTCGTCTACGAATCCTAAGGTCGATTTTTTCGACCTCAAGATTACCCATCTAAACAGGTCAATTTCGACCTGTTTAAACGTATCGAATTCGAGGGGTTTAACCCTTCTTGCTCTTCTTTACCAGTTTCTCGTACTCCATCTGATATGCAATCAACCGAGGAATGTATTCCGGCGGAGTACGCCTTCCCGATTCCCAGTCCTCTATTGTACGAACCGGGATTCCGGTATGCTTTGAAAATTCTGTTCTATTCTCACCGACACTCTCACGAAGTTCCCTTATTCTTTTTGCTATATCCATGATTGTTTCCTCCACGCATTGCCATAATGTTAATATATCACATTTCCTCTTTCTCAGCAATGCGTGAAGCGTGAAAATCCTCATATTTATCATGAAACTGTCGTATCATTTGCCTCTTTACTTTCTGTCCGTCATAAGCTTACAGTATCCGAGCATACGGGCTGAAAATCTAGCCTTATCCGTCCCGGATTCTATCTCGGCACCGATCAGGTCTTTCAGTCAGGATTATGGATAGCGACATCCACGATCATTCCTATAGGAACCATCTCTTCAGTAACAAATCTGTCAAGCAGTTCGATGTTCTCTTCCATAGTCATCTCGTTCTGTAGTGCGATATCCAGACTGTAAGCAAGCTGGGCATCCTTCCTGTGCTCGTTAAATTCAACCTCAGTCCACAGTGTCTGGCGGTCACGCAGTCTTTCCGGTACGTAGTCCGGTGCGTAGATCTTCGTAGCGACAACCCCTTTTTTCCTACTGTAATCCTGTGTCTCCCCATAATAAGCGTCATAGATTTTTTCACCTGCCCGGTATGCCGCCGCCGCTATCGCCGTATGTCCGGCAGTACGCTTAATATGACCTACGGAAAAAATCTTAAGGATATACTTGATAATAAGGGAATGACGGTAAAAGAACTCGCAAAAAAAGCCGGCATTGCACCGACTACTCTTTACTCCATTATTCAAAGGGATACCTCAATCAGATTTGATACTGCATTAAAGATTTCTAACATCCTTGATATACCGATTAATTCCATATGCAGGGATAATCCGTATGCACCGGGAGAGGCACTTCCAAAACTCCCGAAAGATAAAGAGCGAGTGATGATAGGACTTCAAAAGAAGGCTTATTTTTCCGATCGCACTTTGAAGATTGTTGAAAAATTCGATTACTCGGATTTACCCAAGGTAGATCAGCTCATTGCAGATTTCTTTGTATTAAACGATACTGCTCTCAGTGATCTGTTTGAATATATAAAGATCATGAAGAAAAGTCACTCAGACTCTGAGCGCACGAAAATTTTAAGAAAAATCAAGTGATATCATGATCTCTTATCTCTCATGAGGGTATGAATAGTATTCCTTCCCTGTATCCAGACACATGGCAGCAAGTCTTCCCCCAGACATATACGCGCCGCAGTCAATAGCTATGTGATTATTCTTCCGGTAAATATATCCGGGGTTGGGATTATTATAAATATAATGCGTAGGTGTATGACCGGTGATAACATACTTATCCTTATAATAGCAGATATCATACTCTGCCCTGTCCCAAACAATTTCCTTAAGAGAATAATCCTCAATATCTTTTTCCGGATCAAAGCCTCCAAGCCCGGCATGCACCAGCAGATAGTCCTTTCCGGCAACCTCTATCTCCTCGTAGACCAAAAAATCCTGCAGATATTCAATCACCTCCTTCTTATCATCAAGGCTCAGCTCCTTAAACTCATCCATTGTAGTTTTACCACCATTATGCTCCACCCATACCAGAAATCCGTCCAACATTTCAGGATCCAGTTTCTTAATGTTTTCTGTCGTAATCTCCTGCATCAGAAATTTCAGGCTTTCTAAAGCCATAAGTTCGTGGTTTCCAACGAGACAGATCACATTCGGCATCACCATAAGTTTTCTCAGTGTTTTTATAGGATGCGAACCTCTATCCAAAACGTCGCCAAGAACATAAAGTGTATCCGAATCCTGCAGGGATATCTTCTCAAGCAAATCCATCAACATATCATATTCACCATGAATGTCAGAAATCACGTATGTTGCCATAGCGGCACCTCCCTATTCGACTTCATTCAAAATATCATGCTCAATACCTGAAATAGCATCCTCTGCTGTCAATTCTCCCTTAAGCACCCCAAAAATAAACGGAGCAAGTTTGTCAAGCAACTCAGGCTGATATGCCGTAATATAATCATCTGTTTCTGATTCCGCCGTCCTCCAAAACCTGTAATTCAGCATAGTCGTAATAGATATATCATATCCATCGTCCTCCGTAAGATAAATTCGCGGTGTATATAGTATCTGGGGATCGTACCACCTGTTACCCCCATCGTTTAATTCCATAAAGACCCTCGCATTGATAAAATTTAATAGTCTGAGCAGTTCCTGTCTGCCTTCACTCCTCTTGCATATATCGGCTCCCATTTGATTATAATACACCCGGGTTTCTGCAACTTTATCAAAAAACCATATACACCCTTCCGTAAACCCTCCCGGTGCATTCTCACACATGAATACGAATGTAAATCTTGTAACTCCATGATCAATGTCTTTCTTATAAGGAACGGAGAAACTCCTTAAATACTTTTCCATCCAGTACGCCGCACGTTTCGAGTCATTACCAAATCTTTTCTTCGAATAAGAATGGGTAAGTTCTACCGGAAAATGATTTACAGGTAATCTTTCTACAATCAGATCAGTGCCCTTGCCGGAGTTTTTCTCTTCATACTCTGCATCCTTAAGCTCATCTGCTTTCGGAATCCTGATATGATTCTTTTCAAGTAATTCTTCTATGGTCAGAGTTTTCTTAAGCAGAGTATTCACTTCTATTTTTACCGTCACCTTCTGCTTTCTCCCGTTTGCTATATTTTCAAGAGAAAGCACCACCCATTCGTTCTTACTATAGGGGAGCTGAATGCCCATATTATCCGGCGCTTCATAAACCATACCGCCATCACCGATGGCAGTCCCGGCAAGATAAAATAACTCTTCTCTATTCTTCGGAGCACCACATCTGTCATAAAATACATAATGCTCATCAAGGCTCTCAAGCAGTTTATACACTTCCCAGATTTCATTGCTTGTAATCTCCTTTGGTCTGCTATTATCATTAATCCTCATAACCCGTTACCTCCTTTGCCATTTCATTTCTTCGAGCCTCCAGCAGGCTTATCATGTTTGTTAATGCCTCTCTTATTTCAGCTTCTTCCCTAAGATTTTTTCCTTTCCCGGGATGAAGGCCATTAAGAAACGGGATCACATGATCCTGATCGATAATACCATCCCTGAATCCGGCCTCCAGCCGCTCACGCTTTACCCATTTTACAGGGTCAAGAGGCAACTGATCCTTCGTCCCGTTTTGTACAGGCAGCGGATTTTCCACCCTGTTCCTCACATCCGCCATACTAAAGTATTTTCCAAACCACTCTTCATCAAACAGATGATAAAGCATAGGCGGTACTTCATCATATAATCTGACTCTTCCTATGCCCTTTACCTCACAGATGTATCTTGCCCTGTTCATATCTCTGTCCGGAAGCAGGATATAATTGCATCTAAGCTCAGCAAGTTCAAGGAATCTGTCAAGAAGCTGCACCAGCTCGTGCTTTGGGGGAAGATAAGCATCCCTGTCATCTGCAAGAAGCTTCAGATAATGATCAGGATCACCATCCGATGCATATTTGAAGAATTTAATACCATACTCTCTGTTAAGGCAATTTACAACCCAGCTGATCGGGGTCCATGCACTCATAAGAGTATCTGCCCTAAGGTCTCCGTTAAAGTAAAGACAGTCAAGATCGTTCTTCTGTCTCCATTCATTGAAGCGGGCTTTTCCTTCTTCTGTATACTCCCACGCCGGTTTTGTCTCTCTCCCCTTCATCCAGTAAAGACAGAAGTTTTTAAGATGATTGTCACTGTAATCATTTCCAAGATACTCTTTCATCATGTTTCTCATAACTGTTTTCTCCTTTTCTTCATTGGTATTTTCTGTAACTGAAAAAAGACTGCTGTATTGCAATCCGCTTTCAATAATTATTATGGAATTTTAAATCTTCAGAATTTTGAAGGTGTATAGAATCTATTCTTTTTTATAGCAGGTAAGGGACCACGAAAATCCGAAATCATACCATAGTCCATAACGATCAAATATCTTATCAAACTCCGTTTTTATGTGTCCTGCAATCTCCGGAATTGATATGATTCCCGTTTCTTCTAAGACGCACTTCCTGATAAATTCCGTTTTTGTATCAGAAACTATCTGCTCCCAGACTGGTCTTATATCCTCTACACTCAAAGATTCTGATATTTCCATATCCGCCATGTACTCTTCATAGGTTCCGTATCTCTGGTATGTCGGAGTAAGATTTTCTTCTCCCGTCTCATATGCTTCTCCGTTTACAAACTCCTGATATTCTTCCCACGTATCGAATACAAGCGGATCCCATACAGTATAGTCAGGGTTGTCAAATTTATCCTCCAGTATCTTCTCCAGAAAATCCGAAGCACACTGACATTCATATTTTTCATACAAATAATCATCCAATATATCAGTATGATCAAAGATGTATTCCCACGCTTCTTCTGATATCTCAGATTTCCTTGTTTCGTATGTATCGTGTGTCAGCAGCATATAAAGAGGCCCCTCATAAACCACATCCAGTATATGCTCCGGATTTGAAAAGCTCCTCCATACCGGATTCCCAAGGCAGTCTCTTTCCTCCGTAATACCACGCATATAATCCTCCGGATTTACATTCTCTTCAAACTCCACGTAATTAAGGCTCCCATAACAGCATGTTCTTTCAGCCGAGTAAGAATACCTGTTACCGTTTGCCAGGACCGTCGTGTCATGCCATAAACCCCATTTCTGAAGGAAGCAGATCAGGTCAGACACCAATAATTGTGTTTTTGAATTATCCATGTTTTGATCACCTCACTTAAAAATATAATCTATGGCTATGATCCTGCCTAAATCATCAAAAGCATCCACAACAGATTTATCTAAGGGATTGCTTTCTATATCATGATCAACACTATGACCCGAAAAATCATAATACGCAAGATATCCTAATACATAATCGATATTCTGCTTCACAGACTCCGGGTATTCCGCATCAGAATAACAATTTTCTTCAAGAGTATATTTCATAAGATAATCCATTTTAAGAACCTCGTACAAAGCATCTACATACTCTTTGCCAACATATATAACTGCCTTTAAATCATCAGTGATTTCCATAAAAAGTTTTTCCTGAGGCACTGCCTCAATAAATTTTCTCACCTCGTAATAGCATTTTCTGTAAACTGCATATGGCGAGTTATCAATCCTTACAATATCCTCCATCTTATCCTCTGAACCCCAACGTCTTATTACCATATGAATATCCTCCTTTGTCTCGAAAATTTTTGTAACAAAAAAGAACTGTCTTTCGACAATTCTCTTTCATATTATTTATGGAATTATTGTTCTTCAAAATTTTGAAGATATGGTTTTATCATGACCTACTCTGCTTCTTCACATATCTCATCATAGTCTTCAAACATAATTCTGATATCGCCTTCCTCGCTTTCAACATGATAATGTCCTGCATACCAGCCTTCCCGAAGATCAAGCTTATCATAAATCTGCTGAAGCCATTTTTCTGTGCTCTTATCCACCCTGCTTTGGTCAATACCCGGAATAAAACTCCATACCGGCTCTGCTTCTATCGGAACCGTATGAGATAGAACGATATCAACCGTCCAGTTTTCAGCTTCAAGTTTTTCCTCAACATAGCTCCTTATAGTTTCATCCGGCTGTTCTGAATCAAACCACTGAAGGCCGTTATTCAGGCGATAATATTTATCAACACTATATGCTCCGCCGATTACGATTACGGATTTACCGTTAAAATCATAGATTTCTCCATCCTTGGCAAAGAGTATATTCGGATAACCTTCTTCAACATATACAATACCTTCATGCCATATTGCTTCCTCATAATTTCCCTCCGCTTCCCATGGTCTTGCCTCATGATTTCCGTGGATACAAAATAGTGTTATCGGCAAGCGGGTCAGTTCATTTTTCAGATTCCTGTCTCTGACATCAAGGTAATAATTGATTCCAGCATCACCGAGTATAATCATTACATCATCCGCATCCGTTCCATTTGCTTCACAGAATTCTGCAATCCTTGAAAAATCCCCGTGAGTATCTCCTGTAATATAAAAATGCATTTCGCTGTCCTCCATTTTGAGTTTTTTAGGTTACAACCATATTATGGATTCTCTATTATTCAAAAAATTGAAGATAGCGATTTTTACAATAGATTTTTATCCCTCAATTGCAATTTTGTATCCTCGGAACTAATGTGAAGGATTCCGGTTCCTCCATAGCTTATCCAGTCATCTATATTGGATCTAAGATCATCGATCAGAATGCTGCCCTTACCTGTGCAATAATTTTTCTTTTCTTCTCGATATACGATATTCACCTTAAGCGTGGGTGATAATATGCGATGTGCCCAGGCAATCTTATCGTCACCAGCAGTTAATATACCTCTCTTCGGCTTGGGAATTCCTGTCAGGATCTCGCATTTATCTCCATATTTATCATAAATCTCGTTAAAGAGCTCCACAGCGCCCGGCATCGGATCCAACCTGTCATAAAAATGTCCGACCTCTCGGATCTTTTCCCACATCAGGTCGTCTTCTTCCTTGGAGCGATGCTCTCCTTGTGCAAGAGGTCTTAATCCACACAGATTAGTTACACCACTATCAAAGTCAGCAAGAACTCCATCCATATCAAAATAAATTCTTTCTATCATAGGGCACCTCCTTGAAAAAAATGATTTTCGGTTACACCTATATTATAGAATCATTCATCTTCAATTTTTTGAAATCCTAAAGATTTCAATAGAGCCTATTAAATATAACTTTTAACCTCTTTAAGTTCATCTTCTGTAATGGCTCTCTTATTCAGTATCCGATATCCTCTTTTGATAATCAAATCTATTCTGTCATTCATATATCCTACTAAATCAAATGTTTCCATATACTTTCTATATTTTATATCCTTAATCCCGGCAATATATGGCACATAATCCTGAAACATAAGTATATCAATATCACCATTACGGTCTTGATAAAGCTTTCCGTATCGCTCAAGTTTGTACTCCCAAAAATCAATTTCTCCATATCCTCTACCCCCGGGATTATATGGAGCAGGTGTCATATTCCCAATCGTATATACAACCTTTAGATACTTTTTGAGAGTTTTCTCTTCTTCACTATTAACCATCCATGGCAGCATATTATAATGCTTATTTCTAAAAGCTTTACGACTTTCATTCAGCTTATATATTGTTTTAAAACAGTACCACCACCCATTCATAATATCGGATGTGACATATAAATTATCATATTCTTGGCAATAATAAGAAAAAGCAGATTTTTTCACAAACTCATATTTCTCAACATCATGGCACAAAGGCTCAAATTCATATATCAGTGTCTTTTCAATTATGTCATTAGACGCTTCATGCCATCTTTTCTTTAAATCTATATTTTGAAATTGATCTACTACATCATCTCTATAATCATGAAGTATCTTATTCAAGGTCTCATTTTCTATCATAGATATAGTTCTCCGAGCTTACTTATTTCTGCTTTTAGTTTTTCTCGTATCTCCTCGTCCATAATCTCAACCCTGCCCCCATACTGCATAGCCCAGTGGACGATCATGGAAGGGGATGTACGGACCTTCACGATGTCATAATGGATTTCATTTCCATCATCATCCGCACGTGTAACCTCATCCACCTTTTCATAATGATCACCAAACCAGTCATGGATGATGGTATAATCAGTATTCTTTATTTTGATCCTGATATCCTGAGGTTCATCATAAGCCATGTTAAGATGCTCTGCCATGTACTTTTCGGGATCCCACGCGGAATTTAATATTGGAAGTCCCTCGAAATTAGTAAGTTCAACAGGAACGATCTTTCCCTCTTCATCCCGAATTATCTCCACATCGGTCATAAGATCCACACGGTAATGCCATACGCGGTTGTCACCTTTTTTAAGTCCAATACAATAATAATTGTCATGATATACCACAAGATGATATGGGCTTAGTTTGTGTAAATACTCACTCGTCGGTACCAGTTCGTGATCCGCATTATAACGATTGAACTTAAACCGTACCCGGGCCAGATTGTTCACTGCATACTGTAGTGTCTTCAGACTTTCCGCAAGTTTTCCTCTGTCAGAAGTCTTGTTGCCTGTAAGCCTGCTGTGTACAGCACGGGGATTAAACTTAAGATTCTCTCGATCCCAATAGGGTGTGGTGTAATATTTCCCGGTGAGTTCCCATATCTTACCTATCAGTTTTTTCTTCTCATCCACAGAAAGCATATCCGAGAAACTGATAAGCTGGATAAGTCTGTCGGTTTCTTCATATTCAAAGGGATGCACGTAGTGAAGTCCGTTCAAAGCAGGAGCAGAGCCGGACTCCACTTTCTGAGAACTGCTCTTATCCGGTTTAATATTTTTATTCAGCTTGTCCTCTGTATATCCGTCGTATTTAATTATATATTCGCTGTCATTATCATCAGTGTACTCGCCAGGATTCAGTTCCAGCAAAATCTCTGCAACTATTCTGTTAAATGTATTATCCACCGGCACCGATGTATTGTTTTTATATCTGCCGATACGATAAAGGCGGAGCAGGTGTTTCAACTCATTCTTTGATACCGTATGCTTTTCATCAGTTGTCTGCTTCAGTATTTCAAGTATCTGAAGGGTGGTTCTCTCATTGCTGTACCCTCCAAGATCGGATATACCGTTCTCAGAAAGCAATTTCTCCAGTTCTTCTTTGCTATCTTTTTCAGATTCGAGAAATCGGGCTATCTCCGACATCCGGACAATGTCTTCATTTCCGGGAATGTCAGTCTTAGTATCATCACTTTGTTTCTCCCGCATGAGAGCATAAGACAGGACGTTTTCCGATATTCCGGCTTCATCATCGATGGAAATCCGTGAGATAACAGCCTTTTCGGTCTCATCCGATTCTCTCTTCTTTACAGGTTTCGGTCTCTCTGTAAGTCCCAACGGATTCAGTTGAAAATCCAGTTCTTCTAATATCTTTCCATTTATGTTATATGTCGCATAGGTCAGGAGTTTCGCCTTCTCCGAATCATATTTTTTTAGAGATTCCACAAAGCCCTGCCAGCCGGCCATATACAGATCATCTTCAAGATCTTTACGCTCTGCATCTGACATATAAAATTTTTTCAATTTAGCCTGACAGCATTTATGAATATAGTTCTCGAAATTATGATATATTCTTTCCCATGCATCATTATTTCCGGATTTGATTTCTCCTATCAAGCACTCGATTTCATGATCAGACAGATAATTCATTTATTCACCTCCAATACTCATATCATCTGAAAATGCCACATGGCATCCTCAATCGCCTTAGTCTTCTCTTCCGGGCATCCCGGTTGTTTACTATCCTCAGACTTGGGCTTATTATAGTTTTCCCGCTCGATGATTCCATGCTTCTGCTTCACCTGCGCAATATTGAGATTAGTCACCCGGTACCCATACTTCTCCTTAATCCAGTCCCGTATGGCATTATAGGTAGCGCCCTTCTTGAACCCGTCCGTATCCATATCCTCCAAACTGAATTCAACCCGCAATTTCTGTGACTTGACATCTCCCTTAGAAAGCAAACATACCGTCTCAACATGGCTTGGGACAACAGTATGGATAACTCTACCCACACAGTATTGGGGAATTGTTCGAAACCTTGCCTTTCTCGTACTAGAGAACTAGTCCCTTAGTCTTAGGAAATAAGTCCTCGCCATTTAGGGAATAAGTCCACGCTCCCAAGCCTGTATTTATCACACTTCCAAAACGAACTATTTTTTATCCTGATCAAATGTCCCTCCTGTAGTGCAGCGATTGTCGCTGCTGCACTGACAAACACTCCGCTATATTTCATCATCATATTTCAGCTTCCATTGTTCTTCATAATCATTAGGGCTTTCACAAACTACACTTCCATCATCAAAGGTAATTTTTCCCTTTTGAAATTCATGGAGTTTTCCATCGAAATCATAGAAATAACCTTCAGTTTCGACATATACAATCCGATATCCGGTAATCAATTTACCATCGGAATTTACCTTTTTGCTGAATTGAAGAAAATAATATGTGCCGATTCCGTGCGCCAAATCAAGATCCGCAAAAGGCTGATCCCCCAAAACAGAATAGAATTCTTTTGACCCTGCGGAACCTTTGCATCGTGGATCAACCTTTAGTGCTTCAAAATCTTCTTTTCCCAAAACATATCGGATATATTTCCAGACATCAGAATCGGATTGCCAATACATATATAGATTTTTACTAAATCTTTCATTCGATTTTTCAGAAAAAGGAATAAACTATCAACTACCGATTTTCTCTCATCCTTAGTATACATCGGGCTTACACCCACTTGATATATTTTGTACAAGTATCGGCATCGCAGATCATAACCCTTCAGCGCATCTTCATTCATATATCTGAAATATGTATCGTATCTTTCTTTACAAGAAATACTCCACCAAGGTTCCTTATATTCGATGTTTTGACTTTCTGCCATAAAATATCTCCCTTAACTCTTAATTCTCTGATAGCCCTAACCATTCTGTATTCCCAACCCCGATTTTTTAACTATCCTGTATTCTCAAGGGGTTTTTTTAACCATCTTGTATTCTCAACCCTTATTACACATTTTTGAGTGGACTAATTCTGTAATACTCTTAATTCACCATTATGCCCTCATCAACTTTTATCCTAAAGTGCCGAAACCCTTTGGTTTCAAGCCTTTCCGTGCCACCTTTTCTTAAACCCGTGAAAGCAATACTACCGTCTCGACATGTTCTCCATTGGGTTGGGAATTTCTTCTAAATTCGATTGTGTCAAATTCATCCGGCGTTCCCTTTAACATGGGCACCTTAAAGGTTAAGCTTTTTACCCAGTAATTAACCCCATCTATCCTGTCAGGTTCCTCATATATTTGAATATTATCAATGAAGCTATTCATAAACTGCTTAACATACTCCTGAGGAAGCATATCCAAATGATCCCACATTGTATTTATAATTTCTTTAACTCTTTCTACAGATTCCCTGCGTGCTCCATTAGAATCAATGCTATTTTTTAATTCGCGTATTTGTGCATCAAGGTCAACCATCACTTTAATGCAGCTTTGATAGAATTCAACAACGTTAGTAATACTAATTACCAAATAGATGTATCTGATTATTTTTCAAATCTCAATGATTGATTTTCTTTTAACATCAAAAAAAGAGTTTGCCGGAATATGACAAACTCTTTTTTTGATTATACTAACAAGCTGTTAAATCATATTAAAATGCCTAAACGCCTCTATAATCATCTTCTCTTTCTCCGGTGTGCAGTTCGGTACCTTGTGCCCCTTAGCACCTATGTTATAGTTTTCGCGCTTTTCAAATCCACACTTATCCTTTATCTGAGCAATATTTAGATTTGTTACATGAACACCGTATTTATTCTTTATCCACTCCGTAATCTCCCTATAAGTGGCCTTTCCACCCTGAATAACGTGATGATCCGGAGCGTAATCGACATACATGTAGTTATCCACGCCTTTCCAACCCAACAAGACAACTGTCTCCACATGTTTCTCTTTGTCCCACCACACTTCTTGACCCTCGACCCCCTTATAAATCAAGGGATACATAAATCTAACCATCTTTACCTGTCTGCCATCTTCGAGCCTCTCTGGGAATATCTCTACTCGTTCAATCATCCCCTTCATAAAGTCCTTCTTAAAGGCATCTGAACAATTATCATAATCTTCGATAAATCTTCTGATATATTCTTCCGCATTTTCTAAAGACATCTGCATGTATTCCGTGCGCTCTATTTTAGCTTCAAAATCATAAATCTGTATTTCCACTTCCTTCATGTCAGCGTACAGTTTGTTTATCTGTGCTTGAATATCTTCGTATTTATCCTCAAAAAATTCGTCTTCAACGTCAAGTTTAAGTAGATTCTCTCCCAATTTCTCTTTAAGTGCAGATAACCTTCTGTATTCCTTATTCAATTCTCTAATATGTTTTTGTAATTTATCCCTATCACCGTTTTCATTATAAACTTCCCTTAACGTTTCAATAAAAGTCGGTGAATTAAGCGCTTCTTTGACTATCGCTTCAACTTCAGCATTTATATTGTTTTGTGATGGCTGTTTTCTATAATTACATTCTACTCCATCAACCAACTTCCTATGTTTACATACATAAAAGAAACTGTCTTTATAATATTCTCCTGAGCCATCTTTTTTCTTTTTCCTGTTCACGTTTCCGTACATTGGAGCTCCACAAACAGGACACCTTAATATTCCCGATAGAATATGTTCATGCTCCAAGCTATGTGTTTTTTCTCGCTTTATGCCAGTTTTTTTTCTGAAACTCTGACATTTATACCATGTTTGTTCATCTACTATCGGTTCATGCGGACCATCATATATCTGATATTCCTTCTGCTTAACAATATGAAATTCGTTTCTTGTACCATCAATCTTCTCAGTTCTTCTTCGACCAAACGAGATTTTTCCCATATAAACAGGATTATCCAATACGTTCTTAACAAAAGTTGCAGAAAAACGATTAACAGTATTATTCTGTCTGACCTTCTTGACAAATCCCATCTGATTCAGCTGATTAGCAATTTTACTTACACCTATACCTCCTGCAGCGTAGGTATTGAAGATATACTCGATAACTTCCTTTTCATCATCTGCAATTTCCAGTTTGCCTTCCACCAGCTTATAACCGTATGGTGCAAAACCTCCATTCCAGCCACCTTCCTTTGCCTTTTGCAGTCTACCTGCCATAGTTTGAGCATGAATATTCTCCCTTTCAGCTTCTGCCACAGCAGCATATACAGCTATCAACAGCTTACCAGCTGCACCCGCACTATCAATACCATCTTCTACACATAGAAGACTTACCCCATAATCCTCCAACAGTTGCAAAGATGACAAAGTATCCGCTGCATTTCGTCCGAATCTGGATAATTTGAAAACATATACGTAATTCGGCTTCTTTTTACCTGAGCGAATATCTTCAATCATTTCATTGAACTTTTCACGGTCCTTGATATTCTTACCTGATTTTCCTTCATCTGGATAAACTCCTATCACCTTATATCCACGATGCTTTGCCTCTTTACGCAATCTATCTTCTTGTGCTTTAAGACTATATCCATCAACCTGTATGGCTGTTGACACACGAGTATAAAGCACGCAGGTTTTTGCATTATCATCTTGGTTTTGTTTCTTTGCCATAAAATCATACCATCCTGACTCAGACTTATTGGAGCCTTGGTCTATTCGACCAGGGCTCCATTGCTTATTTTGTATCTGTTACACAAACATCTGCTGTAGCAGACCTTTCTTCACAAGCTTGATAGCTTCGAGCTTGTCTTTTTCAACTTGAATCTGCTTATTCAGAAGTTCTACAAATGATTGAATCTTCTTAGCTTCTTCCTCGGAGGTCGGCAAACAAATTTCTTTTGCAAGGAAGACATCATTTGTAATATTTATGGTATTCTTAGCACCTTTTCTTATCTGAGTTATCAAATAATTATGTGCTCTTACATTTGAAGAAAAATATGCATCCAAAACATAACCAAAGGCATAGCTTTTAGGAATAAATATCCCATACAATGGAGAAACGATAACATCTTTATCAATCATAGACTGTTTTACGATTCCCCATTTGAAATCACCTGTCGGAGATTTTGTATATACCACATCACCTGGCTTAACAACCTTATATTTTGATGTATCTTCAGCAGCGAAGGAACGTCCGAGATGCTCAATCTGATTAACCAGACCTTTTGCAACAGATACTGAGTACACTTCTTCATTTCCTGTACTCTTTAGCTTTCTCTCGGTTAATATATCGCTTAAAAGTGTATCTTCCCAATCTGGGAACTCGTTGCCGTTATCATCCTTAAATCTTATTTCCTGAGAGAAAATCTGCTGAAGCAATCCTTTTCGGCGATTCTCAAGTGCTGTAATCTTGTTTGACTGTTTCTCGATTTTTTTATCATATAACGAGAGAAATGCCGACACCTTTTCTTGTTCCTTTTTTGTTGGAGCAAAATAATGTGCTGTCGCAAAGAAATCATCAGGCGAGACATTCAAAAGTCCATGATTTCTTGCTCCTTCTGCACACACTTCGTTTACAGCCTCGTACCACACTGGAGAGTTGAAATACTGCACCAAATAGTCAGACGTAACATCTGCATCATCTTTGAGTGAGAAACAAATATATAAAGTCGATAATGCTCCCTGCTCATACTTATCAAGTCTTTTAATTGAACCAACAGGATAGCCTTTTGAATAGCTTTTGTTATACGCAAATTCTCCATTCTTTAGTAGGTAGTAACCAGACATATCTTTACTTGCTACAGTTTTCCCAAAATAAGTCCTCTGGTCTACAAGACCTTCTATAGACGCAATCGTTAATGGTATATCTGTCTGATTTTCTGAGTTCTTTCTTCTTACACGAGTAGAAATCTCTGACAATGAATCGCAAATATATTCTCCGTCAAATTCTTTAAACCTTAGCTTAGGTGCAATCATAATTACACCTCCAATCCAAGTTCTTTCATAAATGTAGATAGCTTCTTATCTATTTCCTCAGATTCTGAATCACATTTTTTTATTATTTCCGTCTGCTCATTTATATCAACAGGCGGTTCTTTTTCGAAACTATCTACATAACGAGGGATGTTACAGTTATAGTCATTTCTCTCAAGTTCATCCATATACGCAACATGGGAGAACTTTTCTATCTCAGCCCTGTTTATATATGCGTCCATTATACGGTCGATATCGTCATCTGTTATGATGTTCATCGTTTTTTCATAAGTAAAATACTTACTTGCATCAATGAACAAAATATTATCCGCATTCCCATTACGTTTCTTTTTAAGAACCATGACGATAACAGGAAGTTTTGCTCCATGAAACATCTTTGCAGGAAGACCGATAATAGCATCCACTACATTAAGATTTTCAATCAAATGCCTTCTGATATCGTATTCAGCATCATTTTTACCATCTTTCTTTTGTTTTCCACGGAAAAGCGCTCCACTCGGCAGAAGAACAGCAATACGTCCGTCATCAGCCATGTGATATACCATGCTCTGAACGAACATCAAGTCAGCTTTACCCTGAGGCGCAAGAACCCCACAAGATGAGAATCGAGGGTCATCCAGTAATTTGGGACTCTGGTCGAACTTAGCAGAATAAGGCGGATTCTCCACCTGAATATCAAACATCAAGGGCTCGCCGTTTTCATAATAGTTATCTGTTTTTATAGAATCAGAGTTAAAACAGCTGAACTGCTTATAAGGAACCCCATGCATGAGAAGATTCATACGGAGCAGGTTATAATTGCTTCCGTTCTTCTCTGTAGCATAGAAGTGTCCGACTCTCTTAGTAGATAAATGATTCTGTACTTCAAGGAGCAGAGAACCAGAACCAGCGCAGCTATCCGCTGCGTTTTTAACCTCATCCAGACCCACAGTTGCAAGACGAGCCAAAAGCTTTGATGCGCAGGTCGGTGTAAAGAACTCGCCACCCTTCTTACCTGCATCCGAAGCGAATAAGGAAATCAGCATCATATATGCCGTTCCCAGAACGTCCATCTCGGCATCATCAACATTAAAGGAGATATCATTGACCTTTAGCATGACTTTTGATATAAGAGAAGTTCTTTCCGATACCTCTTTACCAAGGTCTTTATCCTGCAAGTTCATATCATCAAAGAGCTTATCAAAAGCGACCTCGGATTCCTGACCGATAGTAGATGCTACCAGAGCCGAGATAGCCTTATCAAAATGCTCGATAGAGAACTCTGCTCCGCTGATTTCATCTATAAGAGATGCCCACAGATACTTAGGCTCTATTACATATCCCAAATGCTCAATAGACCATTCCATTACTGTAGGAGCAAATTTAGCGTCTTTTAACGCATCACGATATGATATTCCATCGTCTTTCAAAAGGTCATTCATATAGTTCTCGGTCTTTTCAGACAAGTATCTGTAGAAAATGACTCCGAGGATGTAATTCTTGAACTTGCTGGCATCCATGTTGCCACGCAGGTCATTTGCAATCGCCCAAAGCTGGGTTGCCAATTCCTGAGATTGTTTCTGTACGGTATCAGCCATTTTTCATATCTCCTTATCTTTATTCACCCTCAGCGGTGAACTTATTGTAACTGTTGTTCATAAACTCTTGTAGTTTCTCAATATAAGACGTAAGCCGCAATAAGCCCTTAACGCCCTGAGAACCCAACTCGATTCTCAAGTATTCTTTTGTTACAGCTTTCGGGTCTACGAAGTATTTGTGTAGAGTTGTGGAAACAAACTCTACATTAAGCTCACACTCTGCTGAAAATGCTTCAATATCTGCCTGTAATACTTCTTTTTCATATTCGTTATATGCTTCAATAATGTCTGCATCAGGGTCAAGTTCAAAGAAACGCTCCGTAACGAATGCTTTCATTATTTCACGTTTATAACGCATCTTTTCGTTATCCGAACGTTCAATCTCACGAAGAATCAGGTCTACAGACTTCTTCATCTCATCCTTATCATTACGATTGATTTCTTTGAGTAGATTAAGGATATAAACCACGTTAATCTTATCTGTACGTACAAGTTCAATATTGAAATCAACATCCACAAGAACGGATTCTTTGTCACCTTTCTTGTGCTTTTCGTAGTAATACAGATACCATGATTTATAATCTGCATATTCGTCTTCATCCAGGGCAGGAGCAAGGTCAGCCCAGTCAAACTTTGAAAAGGTCTTTAATGTGCTCAATATGCTCGCAAGGGTCCTGAACGCTATGATAAATGCTCTAATATCATCCTCGGACTGCAAATTGCCTGCATCATCGGGTGTAGCTACAACCGCCCTGAGTTCATCGACCTGCTTGTAATACTCCGCAACATAATAGTCATATGATTTGAGCAGATATGCGTTCGGGTCACCATCGCCAGAGTAGAGCTTCAGAGCTTCGTCCTGAGCCCTCTTGATATTACGATATGTAACAATCTGTCCGAACTGCTTTGTAACCTTGTCTACACGGTTTGTACGACTGTAAGCCTGAACAAGCGAATGCCATACAAGATTCTTATCAAGGAACAGAGTGTTGGTGGGCTTACTGTCGAAGCCTGTAAGGAACATGTTTACAACCAGAAGCAAATCGACCTGCGGAAGGTCCTTTTGCTTCATCCTCTTGGAAATATCCTTACGGTATGCATCGAATTTGCTAAGGTCATAATCCGTACCGAACATATTGTTATAATCCTTCATGCAGGCTTCCAGATGTTCGCCAGCTTGTTTGTCAGGGCTTTCTTCCATATCCTGATTAGCCTGATATGTAAAGATAGCTGCAATCTTATATCCGTTCGGATTATGATTTTTCATGTACTCGTAATACTTTACGAGGGTTTCAATCTTGTCTATGGCGAATATAGCCGTATAGACATTATTATTCTCAAGCCTTGTATGCTGGCTCAGATGACCAAGAATATCATCCGAAATGGCAGCTATACGCTCATCGGAATGATAGAGTTCATCAAGGTCGATATGATGTCTCTTGCAATACTCGGCATCATCGAGCGACTTAACGTCTATCTTGGAATCCTTGATGCTTGTTATAGAGATACTTCTCATGTATTCCACAGAGAAGCGAAGCACATTACCATCGGCAATGGCTTCTTTTATCATGTACTTATGAATACAAGGGTCGAGTGTTCCCGACTGGAAAATATCAGCCGTTGTCTGTCCCTGCGGACCCTTGTTCTCCTTAAAGATAGGAGTGCCCGTAAATCCGATATAGTTGGAGTTCTCAAAGTGCTTACGTATCTGAGCGTGCATCTTTCCGAACTGGGAACGATGACATTCATCTATGATGAACACGCATTTATGCGCCTTAAAACCATCCATAATGGCAGTGTACTTATCAGAACGGAGTGCAGTAGCCATTTTCTGAATGGTGGTGACTATCAATGTTTTGGAAGAATCCTGTAATCCCTTGACGAGATTATAGGTATTGTCGGTCTGGTCAACACATCCCGCCTCAAAAGAGTTATATTCATCAACGGTCTGGTCATCCAAGTCGCTTCGGTCTATCAGGAAGAATACCTTATCAATCCTGCGGTCATCTCTGAGCAGGGAAGCAAGTTTGTAGCTGGTAAGAGTCTTACCGCTACCTGTCGTATGGAATACGAATCCGTTCATATTCGCCATGATAATACGGTCAAACGCACGCTTAACCGCATATACCTGATACGGTCTCATGATAAGAAGAACGGGCTCCGTATCTTTTATTACAAAATACTTGCTGAGCATCTCTGTCAGATGAACCTTTGTCAGAAATGCATTCGTAAAATCCATGAGCTTATTGATACGGACATTGTTCTCGTCCGTCCAGAAGAACGTCAGGGATTTTAAGATATCCTGCTTATGTCCGAACGGGTCATTCTCGTTGATATTTGCACAGTATTTTGTCATTGTGGAGTTCGAAATGACAAATAACTGGATATAACGGAATAATCCCCTGAACGAGAACCTGCGATATCTGTTAATCTGGTTTACTGCCTCATTGATTTCAATGCCTGGGCGCTTGAGTTCCGTCTGAACCAGCGGCAGACCGTTCACAAGGATAGTGACATCATATCTGTTCTTATACAGAACATCATCCTTATGAGCAGGGTCCATTGTTACCTGATGTGTAACCTGATATATGTTACGAGTCTCGTCGCTCGTAAAGAACTCAACATATATCGTTTTTCCGTTATCCAACTCCAAAACCCATTTCTCACGAAGAATTTTGGCGGATTCATATATCGTATGATTCTCAAGACGAATCATGATTCTGTCGAACTCTGCATCCGACAACTCAGCTTTACCTTTCGCAGCTATAAGTTCTTGGCTGTTGAGCTTACAGAACTGCGTTCTGAAGTTGGAGCATACATCGTCATAGTTTTTCAGGGCTATATACTCATAGCCCAGCTCATCAAGTCTGTCGATGTACAGAGATTCAACCTCATACTCTGACATAACCTTCGGCATAATACCATCTCCTCATCTGACTATTTGGTCTTTTTCGATTCCTTTGCAATCCATTCAGAAATCAGCCCCGATACCGTAGTCTCTTTTTCGGCTGCTAAAATCTTTAGCGCCTTCTTATCCTCAGCGGATAATGATACCGATATAACGGTCCTTCTTTCTGTTGCAGGTACTTCCTTCTTTGCCATCTGAACTCCTTCCTTTTTTATATAAATCAACAATTCTATAAATCACTCATTTATGTACACCATTATAGTAATTTTCCCCTCATTTATCAAGAAAAAGATTAGCGCCTGAAGGCGCTCGGATTAACTCTTGGAACTGTGTCTTCAGACACGTATTAGCAAGCAAAATGGAGGATTATCGTATGGCAACAAAATTCATGAATTTCGTAAACATGTCACTTATTCACGAGCAGCATAGCAATGACGGGAGAACATTCTATAACATCTCTGTACCGTGCTCACAGAGCAAGAACGGCTACGGCAGCATCGCCGTAAACCCTGGGCAGCTTCTTGACGCTAAGAAGTTCGACGGAACCGTTGTTGATGGCTACAAGAGCATCCTGCTCGGAGCAGAAGAAAAAGAGCGCAACATCAGCATCGCCACCAACAAGAACGGCACGGCGTTTAAGACCATCAAGCTCACTAACGCTGCAATCGCTGCTGGCTTTGAAGCCGCAAGAGCAGCTTACAAGGCAACGCTCGCCGCTACCGAAGCATAAAAAATAAGCCTATTCTGAGATTCTACTCTCGGAATAGGCTTATTTTTTCGCACATCTCAAGGCAGGAAGCTCCGATTAGTCGTAGGTTGGGGTAGTTTACAGATATATGAACAAAATTTTTTCCAAATATCACATCAAAAGGGTGTTTATCTAAAAAGTATTACTAAATATCTAAATTTTTTCTAAAAATTTTTAAGATTTAGGACCGCCTAAACCCGTATAAATACTGAGTTTTTCACTATTTATCCTAAATATCTAAAAAATATCAAAGCCTTTATATATTATAAAAAATTGTGTTTAGTAATATCTTATATCACAAGATATAGTATGTCGAGATAAAAGTAATATCACACATACAATATATTGTATGTAGTACATTTTACATATACTAAAAAAATTTCCTATATATGACTTAAAAAAATTTAGATATTTAGGATAATTCTATTAGAGCCCGCATAAACACTGGGTTTTCAAACTCCTAAAAAATTTAAGCATTTTTAGATATTTAGGAGTAAGTTTCGCAAACCCGCATAAATACTGGCTTTGTGAAACACGATTTACTCCTAAAAATTTAGAAGTAGCTTAAACACTGCGTTTTCAGCTACCCATATTATCGGTGTGATATACTTTTATTATCTACATAAGGGACTTTGAGCAGAAGAATAATTTTTTTAGCAAAGATATAAGGAAACTATCGCTCAGTGCGAAGCCGAGAATAAGACTCTCAAAGAACAGATTACACAAACAGAATAAATAAAACAATAACCCTCTCGTTTCGATAGAGTTATTGTTTTAAAAAAATTATTTTCCTAAATATTTATTCATAATTATTTTTGCAAATTATTTCTTCACGCTCCCTCATGGCAGCCTTTTCTTCCTCGGAAAGACGCTTACCTTCTTCAATGAGCATCTGCTGGAGTTCAAAATTCCTTGCACGCAAAATTTCAGACTGCTCATCCTTCGTTTGCTCAGGAGCAGGGGCGGATGGCGCTACAGGAGTCTCTGGCTTAGCAGGGCGCTTTCTATTGCTCACAGGCTTAGAACGGCTCAAAGGGGCTATCTGGGGTTCTGTAGGCGGATTTTGCAGCCATGCATCGTATTTCTTACGAGCTCTCTCATAATATGCGTCATCGTCGGCGAACTTGACCGCATCAATGCCGTTCTTTTCGCACCAATCATAGAACTTGTTCGATTCTTCCTGCATCCGTGCAGTTTCTTCCTGTTCACGCTTCAGCTCCTCGGCGGTCTTTTGGCGTTTAGGTTTCTCTGAGCGAGCACTATAATAGGGAGTAGGAGTAAAAGTTGCCGATTTCTTCTTTGCTATATGTTCATCAAGAGCTTCCAGACCGTAATCGGAACCGAGCTTATAGGACTTTGACTTCAGATTCGACGGAATCTTATCGTCAAAACCAGATGTGTCAACAAGCTCATATATAATATAGTCGCCGACCTTCTTGGATGTTCGGTATTCACCTTCAACACCATGTGCGGTCAGCTTCGATAAGAAGTCATCTCGGTCAGATGCCTCGCTCATAGCAGAAGCGATTCTTTCTTTCAGGTCATCCTTCCAGATATAGTTGTTTTCGCCGTCAGCGTTTTTTTGACGCATATTCCGTTCATGCTGCGTGGTCTTATCTGCGGCATCATGCTTATCCAAATCCAAGGTAAAATACTGCTGTGCAATTTCGTCGAAATTCTTTTCAACGTACCATGACTTCTGCTGCTGGATATTGCATCCTTTTGCCGAAATCATATCGCAATCATTTACGATAGCATGGAAGTGTAGCTTACCGCCGACTCCATCATTTTGGATGAAAATAGCAGCCTGCCTGTCGGGATAATATTCTGTTATGAACTCCGATGCCATCTGCAGTGCTTTATGTGGAGAGTTCGGGTCTTTCGGGTCGAGCTCTTTTTCAGAAAAGCTGCCGACAATACGCCTAACCTGAACCTCATGACGAGCAGATGCTTTGTTCCAAAACAGTTGCATTTGGTCCTCATATGATACAGTTTCATCGGGGAGCATATTCACGGAACCGACCAAAAGATTTCTTGTCTCTTTTCCGTTATGACCCTTTTCTTCTTTATTGCCACGAGCGTACTGAATAGCATCCCGTCCGTTCTTTGATGGTGTTATCCGAGTATACATTTGAATACCTCACCTGCTTCCTTCATGACAGAATCTATATGATTTATGACTTGTCTTATTTCCTCAATCCTCACAGAATTGATACCGTTCAATATTTCTTCTTCCTCTTTCATTTGCATAATAAATGTATCTACAGCTCCACCATATTTTGCTCTGACATTCTTGAGTCGCATCTCCTGATTATAGTTCACGCCGATACGATTAAGCTCAATACGTGAACGATTCAATTCCGTAAAAACACCCCCAAATAATTTACGTATTTCTGCGCCCTGTTCAGTATCAACATATTCTATATTTCCCAGATACTTTGTAAGGTCGCCCTGAAATCCAAGGCGCACTATTTCTGCTTTGCTGATACTATGTCTATCTGCTATGTCATCTATCGCCGCCATCACTTCTGGAGCAAATCTGACTGTGACGGGTATCATATTGTTCGCTTTATTATTGTCAGTCATAATACAAACCTCACTTCCGTTTTAATTCATGTTCCGTCCCAGAAAAGAATGCAAGTAATGTATGGCGGTGCGCCATACCTACTTGCAAGGGGAGGTATGGCGTTTCACGCCCTCTCCCCCTTGACCCCCTCAACCTCATTTGAGGCTGCGCCAGTTTTAGCCAAAACGGGAACATCCTTCGGATTTTTGTTTGCTCGTTTTTCGGCGACATTGCGTTTTGCCTGTGCCAGAAAATTTGAAAAATTTTTCTGATACAGTTTTGCGAGCTCACGCAGTTCCGCATCCTCGGCTTCCACGAGACTACCCTCAAAAGAGGGAGTGAGAAGTGCCTTCCTGAACACCTCAGATTTACCACTCGCAAGAGATTTCTTCGCTTCCAAAAGCTTCGTAATCTCTGCGTCGATTGCTGTTGCTGATTTGTACTTTTTCACACTCATAATAAATCGCTCCTTTCATCATCTTGATAAAATTGCTTCTATGTCTTCGTCGCTATATGTGTACGGAATATTAACCCAATATCATCTCACGAGAATGCTCCTATTCATCATCGTTTTTAGCAAAAGCCACGCCTTAAAAGTCCAGTGTACTTTTGCTTCAAAACAGGAACACACTGCTTTTTCCAATCATCACCTTTGTATGTCTTAGACATCCAGTCAGTAAGACCATACTCGGCAATTAAATACTCAGGTCCCAACATATTGAATTTATTTACATTAATCTGCTTTGTTTTATCATCGCAAAACCATACTTCGTCATCTTTAATAATTTTTATCAGTTCATTCACAAATGTGGTTTTCCCCGTCAAGTTACCGCTTGGAACGAAGCGGCGATACCACGCTTTATATAGGTCATACAAGAATGTGAACGGAAGCAGGTTCCAGTTTTTGATTTCTGGTGATACTTCGCTCCAGAATTGCCTTATTGGAGAGTTTATAATCTTGACTTCTTCAGGCAGGGCGTGTGAGCACTTGGGCTCAGGTAGTTTATCAAAATCGAGCTCTAATCCTTGCTTGGCTCTAAACTCTTTTTTGCAATTCTCTTTTATCCATTGCGCAAGAAGAGCAGCGGAAGATGTTTCGATATATGTTGCTATTTCATTTAACATATTTCTGTCATTTACAGAAAGCGAAACTGATATCGTGATTCTTTCTACCGAAACATTTTTCAGCATTTCGTCCATTGTCTTTTTTTCGTTTGTTCTTTTCATAGTTGTTCTCCTCTCTTTTTTTACAACAAAAAAACGGCGGCAACGGAATACGACCAAATTCCTTTAGTCGTATTCCATCACCGCCGCTGTTTTTCTCCTGCTCTTGTTCTATGCTATATTAGCATAGCCTCATTCCGCTTGCTGTTGGTGTGAGCTGCGGACCCGCTCGAAGATTCGCTTACCGCAAACCATTTCAAATAGAACCCATCAATCCGTGATGCTTTATTATATTTTCATACCCTTATTATAGAATAAAATCTTATTTAGTCAACGGCAGTTAAATGCAGTAATAATGCGGTATGTCGAGGATGCTTCTTGAAATGATAGATTTAAAGCGAGTTTGAGAGAAGCGGAAAAACTAAAAAAATCCTAAAAATCCGATTTACGTTCTTCAAGCGGGATTTCAGATAACAAATAAGGCTTGCTCTGTCTATTTTTTCTGTGACACACCTAAAATTCTACATCTTCCGCCATTTCTACATACAACACAGATGTCCTGTTCTCCGTGCATCAATTAAGGCGGAAATCACCCTTTGTGTGATTACCACCGCTTACCATTATTCCAGATAATCTTTCCCCGTCAAGGGCTATCGCAAGTCAGCTTTCTTTGTTTTGTGACCCTTGACGTTGATTCAGTGCTCCGCACACTTACCTTCTGTGATTCCCCTTTATCACACACTTCACATCACATCAATACCTACTACATACTTTTCGCTTTACTACATAAATGCAGCAGCTTGCGCTGCTCGGCGAAAAATATGATGCAAACACTGTATCTAACACTGTTTCAATCTATAGGAGGGATTGACCCATGATAAATCGTTCATTTTCACAAGCCTTCGGGGACGCATCTGTTCCTCACGAGTCAGTGATGGGAAGTGCCGTGGCAACACTCGGATTATCCAATCTTGCCCCGCTTATTCCGTTCACTAAAGAGCAGATAAAAGCTGCACTCGAATCAGGCGATGAGCATCTTAACTCTTTACCAATCAGAGAATGGGACAGAGCCGCAGGCTTCATCTTCACCAGAACCGATGAAGAAGAATTTATTCATCGTGTTCCTTCAGGGCTAACACCGTTACTTCTTCAGCACGGCATCAATGCTTACTCATGTTCGCAATGCGTTTCGCTCTTAAAGCACGCCGCAAAACTTATAGCAAAGGAGGATACCAACAATGATTCGTGAACCGCCCGCCCCAAACTGTTACCAGTGGTATGACGACCGCTTCAAAGTTTCTATTAACCCAAACCTTGAAAAAGAAAGAGGAACTCCTAACTTGGATATCCTGAGCTCGCCACGTAGAATCTATGATTTTCTGGATTCAAAAGTCGCAGGCAATGACGAGATGAAAAGAACCATCTCGTGTGCCATTTATTCGAAATATGCCTTGAATATAGCTGGAGGGCACGGATTGTTCATTGGAAACTCTGGCACAGGAAAATCGTTCATTTTCTCAGTCTTATCCAAAATTGTTCCCGTCGTAGAGATGGATTCCAGCCAGATGAGCGCTTCAAGTTATAAAGGCACCTGTCGTATAACCAACGGGCTTGATTTGCTTTGCGAAAAAACCAATTCATACTCACCAAAAGGCATCGTCGTTTATGACGAATGGGATAAGCTTCTTGAAAAACACGGGAAGTTCGGAATCGAGGGAGAGGTTCTTCGCCTAATGGATGGCGGAGAGGTTTTTATCGGTCCTGATACTCCTTCACCGTTTAATCCGAATAGGCTTTGCAACTGCAAAGACGTAACCTTCTTTTTCTGCGGCACTTTCGCAACGCTCGGAAGGGATAGACCAAAGCACAGCCTCGGTTTCGTCACGCAAGAGCCTGATACTAAGAACAAAACACTCATCACGAAAGATGACATTCTGGAAAGCCGTGGAAGTCTCGTCTCATCCGAATTTCTTGGGAGACTGTCTTTCATCGAATGCACTGAACCGATGACAGCAGACAAAATCCGTTATGTCTTATCATCCGAAAAGTATTCACCAATCGCTAAGCTCTCGGAAAAATACCATATTCAGCTTAATCTTACTGATGATACATCAGAAAGACTCTGCACGCTTGGTGAACATTACGGATTACGAGGCGTTACAAATGAGATTACCAGAATTATCAATCAGCGCATTTTCGAAGATGAAACCATTTCATCAATTAACATTTGAACATACACATAAGGAGGATTTTATCATGATTACAAGAGAAAATATTATCGAAAGATTACAGGAAAAGTATCCGCAGTATCACATCGTTCCGCAGGATGTCGTCAAGAACGGCGATGTTCACCTTGAGGGAATCTGCATCCGTGATGAGTCGAAGATTGCTCCGACCATCTACACGCAGTTCATCATAGAGCGCTGCGGTGATGACCTTGATAAAGCCATCGAGATTATCAGCAATATTATAGAGCAGCATCAGGCTCCCGATATAGATGTAGATAAGCTCACAGACCCGACTTTCATTCTTGAGCGTATCCGAATCGGCGTTCAGAAAGAGTCTGACGAGAATCTGGTCAAGAAACCCATTCCTGACTTTGAGGGTATGGAGCAATATCTGTACTTTTCGGAGAATGAACCGTCATCGCATGACATGTGGTCTGTGAAGCTGCGTCCTGAGCTCATGAAAACTGCTCATATCTCCGAGGAGCTTGCGTGGAGTCTTGCTGAAAAGCATACTTTTGAAACTACGAGTATCAAATCAATGTCTGAAATCTTAGTTGAGATGATGGGCGGACTCGACAGTGAAGAAGACTTTCCTGACATGTCTCCTTGCGAGATGTATGTCATCTCTAATCATGAACGATGCAAAGGAGCTTCCGCAATCCTGAACAGGTCACTGTTAGAGCGTTTCGCAAAGCAGCACAACTGTAAATTGCTTTGTGTGCTCCCCAGCAGCATTCACGAAGCAATTCTGGTTCCTTTACATGATGAGAGCTATTCCATCGAAGAATTTTCTGAGATTGTTAAGAGTGTCAACGGGACGTTGGCTCCCGAAGACATATTGGTCGATAGAGCGTATATTTTGCACTTTGAAGAATAGAGGTGATTATCATGCTCACAATAGAATATGATGTTGATAAGACCGCAAGAGCTGTCAGAGGCATCTGGCTCGACGCAAGCCAATACAGCGGAAATGAACGTCCAGCCAAGACTCTAAAAGATACTCTGACGGAGATTCATGTTACCAACCCCTGTGTAGTGTTCGCTCGCCGCATGAACAGCGGCGAATATGACCCGAACAGCGACCCAGAAGATATTGTCACATCTATCGCAGAATCGGTAAACTTCTTCAGCAATATGTTTGTTTATGAAAAGCCTAAAGACCTGAGAGAAGTGCCAGGGGAGGAACAGAGACCATATCTTTCGGTTCTTCATCTGCTTAATAACAGCCTGCAGTACAACTTTCTGCAGCGTGAGCGAATCATAGACCTCATAGAACGGTACGGGAACTAACTTAAAAGCCTGTCGGGGACTATCCTCGGCAGGCTTTGTTATAAAACACTTTCTACTTTTGAATCTCAATTTTATCGCTCGCAAAATCAAGCATCTCCTGAATAATCTGGTTTCTGCTCATGTTCGTTTCGCTCGCAATTTTGTCGATTTTGTCTACAGTTTCGTTTTTGATACGGATACTGAAGGTTTTATAACCATCATCGCCCCGTTTCTTTATGACTAACCTGTCAGCCATAAGAACCACCTCACTTGCGAATGTTATTTTTATAACATCATTTTACAATTGACTGCCAACTGAATATATGTTATTTTTATGTGATGATTATGTGATAAACGAGACAAGGTTTAAAATATCTGCCTCATTTATCAAGAAAGATGGAGGAGAAAGAATTTTTATGAAAAGGAAACTTGTAACTTTTATTGTTTTAGCCGTGAGTACTTGTTCATTACTTGCAGGATGCGGCAAGGCAACTGAATCTGGCGAAACTGTCGATTCAGGTAAAGAAACAGCTGTTGCAACAACAACAGAAGATAGAACAGACGCAGCTGATTCTGAAAAAATCTCTGACTCTACTGGTGAAGTAGCTGGTGAAGTAGCTGGTGAAGTTCCCGCAGATGGAACAGATGTTACAGCCACAGGAAGCGGAGACGTTACTGAAGTATATCGTGGTATTTCATTTGCTGTTACTGAAGACGGCACTATTGTAAATCCTGATGAAGTTATGGAAGCTATTGCAGATGTAATGAATCCTGCTACTACTCCTGATAATTCTGCATTCCCTGAAGGTATTACAGTCAGAAACGACTTCGTAGATTATAATGCAGCTCAGGCAATCTCTGATGACGAACTTAATGCTTGTATTAAGGATGAAGGTCTTAATGTGTCCAAAGATAGTTTGAAAACTATTGGTGACGCTGAAAAGCTTGTTCCGTACCTTGCTTATGGTAAGCTCACCTTATCTGTGATTCGTCAGATTGCTGATGAGTACAACATTGACCTCAGCAATGCTGAAATCCAAATCGACTTCCTTGGAGGATTCCGTGTTGTTGATTCAACTACAGGCGAGGGTATCATGGGATATAAAGACTGTGGCGGAGCAGATGGTTATAGATACTGTATTGTTTCTTGGAACGAAAATGGTTCTGTTAAAGAGATAGGTTACGCTGTTCCTGATATCATGTAATGATAATCAAAAACCACCCTTACTCATAACGAGTTGATATTAACGTAATTTAAAAGCCTATCTGAGACTCATATCTCGGATAGGCTTTTTATTTTATATCATTTTGAAATGCTTGAACGCTTCCAAAATCATTTTTTCTTTTTCGGGAGGACACTTCGGAACTCTGTGACCTTCCTTCCCTTTATTATAATTCTCTCGCTTTTCAAAACCACACTTATCTTTTACCTGAGCAATATTGAGATTTGAGACATGTTCACCATATGTTTTCATGACCCACTCCGTTATTTCCCCATAGGTTGCTTGAAAGTTGCAATTCTTTAGATAATCACTATTTTCAGGCTCATAGTCTATGTAGACCCACTCATCGACATGTTGGTGGGACAGAAGGACGCACGTCTCAACATGCACCGTTTGCGGGAACATATCACATGCTCTGACTCTCTTTAATGCATATCCGTTTTCAGTGAAGATCTTTATGTCTCTCGCAAGTGTTGCGGGATCACAGCTTACATATACCACTTTTTCCGGTGCCATCTTTACGATAGTTTCAATGCACTTTTCATCAAGGCCCTTTCGCGGTGGATCTACAACCACAACATCGGGATGCGTCATCTCATCCGAGTTCTTTTCGTAATATGCCGGAAGAACTTCTTCAGCTGCTCCCACATAGAATTCCGCATTTGATATGCCGTTACTTTCAGCATTCTGCTTTGCATCATCGATCGCCTGAGGGACTATCTCCACTCCGCATACTTTTCTCGCATGTCTTGCAAGGAAAAGAGATATGGTACCTATTCCGCAATACAGATCCCATACGACTTCATCCCCTTTAAGATCTGCAAATTCCAATGCTGTTGAATAGAGCTTTTCAGTCTGAACGGGATTCACCTGATAAAACGACAGCGGAGATATATTAAACTCCAGCTCACCTATGCGATCCTTTATTGTATCCCTACCGTAGATCGTCTTATATTCCTTACCCATTATCACATTGGTATTTTCAGTATTGACCGAATATGATACGGATACTATCCCTTCGCAGTGAACAAGCTTTTCAAGCAGTTCCTTTTCCCTTGGAAGCTTCCTGGAATTTATTACGAGACAGACCATGAGCTCACCGAATGCTCTGCTCTTTCTTATCAACACATGTCTGACAAGCCCCGTTCCATTTGTCTCATCATATGGATCCAGATCATGCTCATTCATCCAGGATACTATATTCTCAAGTATTACCTTATTCTCAGGCGCAGAGATCAGACAATCATCACAGGTGATAATGTCATGTGTTCTTCCTGCATAGAATCCGTATACTATCTTTCCTTCTTTGTCGCGTCCGAAGGGATACTGGGCCTTGTTGCGATAACGCCACGGGCCTTCAGCATTTTCTTCCATACCGATTATCGGCTCCTTGATTTTGC